>WNGD01000289.1_pt1 | contig 72828 bp, 65 predicted proteins | sample 5400671 | NCBI WGS metagenome assembly WNGD01 (sample SAMN13153369, study PRJNA577476) | soil metagenome | isolation source: 40 cm soil or saprolite under grassland replicate 2 | place: USA:California | collected 2016-06-15
GAGGTTTGGGAGAAGGTCAACGCCGCCGCGCGCGACGCCGAAACCTTCAACCTCGAGCGCAAGCCGCTGGTTTTCAACGTCTTCGGCTGGCTTGCCGACGCATCGCGTGGTTGATACCTAAGCGAGCGCCATGGCCGGGTCGGGGCCCCCGCCGACTTCGTCGGTGGGGACCCCGGTGTCCCGGCCATTGCGGTCATTCTGGGTCAGCGATCCCGGCTACCCGAGATCGCGGCTAAACGGTGCCTAAGTCGGCGCCTTGGGTGGCTAGCGCCAAACACGGAATGACCACGGACCACGGAACGACCGATGGCTGACAAGCCCCGCTACTATCTCACCACGGCCATCGCCTATCCCAATGGCCCGCCCCATATCGGCCATGCCTACGAGGCGATCGCGACCGATGCAATCGCCCGTTTCATGCGGCTCGACGGCTACGACGTGCTCTTCGTCACCGGCACCGACGAGCACGGCATGAAGATGTTGCAGACCGCGGCGAAGGAGAAGCTCACCCCGCCGCAACTGGTCGAACGCAACGTGCCGCGCTTCAAGGCCATGGTGGAGCGGCTCGACTGCTCGAACGACGTATTCATCCGCACCACCGAAGAGCGCCACCATCGTGCGTCGATCGCCATCTGGCAGCGGATGGAAGCGGCGGGCGATATTTATCTCGGCAAGTATTCCGGCTGGTACTCGGTGCGCGATGAAGCCTACTACGACGAGGACGAGACCAGGCTCAACGATGAGGGCGAACGCGTCGGCCCGCAGGATACGCCGGTCGAATGGGTCGAGGAGGAGAGCTATTTCTTCAAGCTCTCAGCCTACCAGCAAAAGCTGCTCGATCTCTACGCTCGTCATCCCGACTACGTGCTGCCGAAAGAGCGGCTCAACGAGGTCGTGGCTTTTGTCAAAGGCGGGTTGCAGGACCTGTCGATCTCGCGCACCACCTTCGACTGGGGCGTCAAGGTGCCGGGCAATCCAAAGCACGTCATGTATGTGTGGGTCGACGCGCTCACCAACTACATCACCGCCGTTGGTTATCCGGACGTGGACAGCCCGAAATTCCGCCGCTACTGGCCCGCGGACCTGCATGTGATCGGCAAGGACATCGTGCGCTTCCACGCGGTCTATTGGCCCGCGTTCCTGATGTCGGCGGGGATCGATGTGCCGCGCCGCATCTTCTCGCACGGATTTCTGTTCAATCGCGGCGAGAAGATGTCGAAGTCCGTTGGTAACGTGGTCGATCCGTTCGCGCTGGTGGACGCCTATGGCGTCGACCAAGTTCGCTATTTTTTCCTGCGCGAAGTTCCCTTCGGGCAGGACGGCAATTACAGCCTGGAGGCGATCGTCAAGCGCATCAATGCCGACCTCGCCAATGATCTCGGCAACCTGGCGCAGCGTTCGCTCACCATGATCGCGCGCCAGCTCGGCGGCGTGCTGCCGAAGCCGGGCGCATTCTCCGACGCCGATGCTGCGATCCTAGCGATGGCCGATGGCATGATCGCCAAGGCGCGGGAGGCGATGAAGACGCAGCAGCTGCACCAGGTCCTTAACGCCGTCTGGGCGGTGGTCGCCGAGGCGAACCGCTATTTCGCCGGGGAGGCGCCCTGGGCGCTCGCTAAGACCGATCCGGCGCGGCAAGGGACCGTGCTCTACGTCACCGCCGAGGTGATCCGCCAGGTGGCAATCCTGGCGCAGCCGTTCATGCCGAGGTCGGCCGCCAAACTGCTTGATCTGCTCGCCGTACCGGCGGAGGAGCGGCTTTTCCGCGAGCTTGGCGGAGCGCGCCGGATCGCCGGCGGGACGCCGCTGCCGGCCCCAAGTCCGGTCTTTCCCCGTTACGTTGAGAGCGAGGGTAGCGCACAGAGCTGATGCTGATCGACAGCCACTGCCATCTCGATTTTCCCGATTTCGCCGGCGAGCTCGATGCCGTGATTACGCGCGCGCGGGCGGCCGGCATCGCGCGCATCGTCACCATCTCGACGCGGGTCAAACGCCACGCCGAGGTGCTCGCCATCGCCGAGCGCTTTCCGGATGTCTACTGCTCGGTCGGCACCCATCCGCATCATGCGCACGAGGAACTGGACATCGCCGCCGACGATCTGATCGGGCGCACGCGCCATTCCAAGGTGGTCGCGATTGGAGAGGCCGGACTCGATTACCACTACGATTCAAGCCCGCGTGCGGCGCAGGAACAAGGCCTGCGCAATCACATTGCCGCCGCGCGCGCAACGGGTTTGCCGCTCGTCATCCATTCGCGCGAAGCGGATGAGGACATGGCGCGCATCCTGGAGCAGGAAACGGGGAAGGGCGCCTTCCCTGCCGTGCTGCATTGCTTCACGGACGGCCGCGATCTCGCGCAACGGGCGATCGCGCTCGGTCTCTTTATCTCATTCACCGGTATTGTGACCTTCAAGAAGTCCGACGAGCTTCGCGCCATCGCGCAAAGCCTGCCAGCAGACCGCATTCTCCTCGAGACCGACGCGCCTTATCTCGCCCCGGGTCGCTATCGCGGCAAGCGCAATGAGCCGGCCTATGTGGTCGAGACCGCCAAGGTCCTGGCCGAAACGCGTGGGGTGTCGCCCGAGGAGATCGCCCGGCAGACGAGCGAGAACTTCTTTCGCCTTTTCCGCAAAGTGCCGCCACAGGCGGCCGGTACAGACAAGCTCACGCAGTCTGCGCGAGCTTGACCGCGGGTGGCATGACAGCGAGCTTCACGATCCTCGGCTCTGGTTCCTCGGGCGGCGTTCCGCGCCCCGCGCTGGGCTGGGGAGCGTGCGATCCGAGCAACCCCAGAAACCGCCGGCGGCGGACGTCGCTCCTGGTGGAACGGCGCAACGGGGCCGGCATCACCCGAGTCCTGGTCGATACCTCGCCCGATCTGCGCGAGCAGCTTCTCGACGCCGAGGTGGACTGGCTTGACGCGGTGCTCTTCACCCACGAGCACGCCGACCACACCCATGGCATTGACGACCTGCGCGGGCTCTTCATCCACCGCCGGCGGCGGGTCGACGTCTATCTGGACGAAGCGACTTCGAAGGCGCTGCGCGCCCGCTTCGGCTATTGCTTCGAGGCGCCTGCCGGCAGTGAATACCCGCCGATCGTGACCGAGCACCGGTTGGCGCCGGGCCGATGCGTCACCGTCAACGGGGAGGGCGGTCCGATCGCGGCGCTGCCGGTCCTCCAGGAGCATGGCGATATCCCCTCCTTGGGATTCCGCTTCGGGGGGCTCGCCTATTCCTGCGATCTCAGCGGCTTGCCCGAGACCAGCATCGCGGCGCTTGCCGGCACCGAAGTCTGGATCGTCGACGCGCTGCGCTACCGGCCGCATCCGAGCCATTTCAGCGTCGACGACGCGCTCGCGTGGATCGCACGGATCAAGCCCGGCCGCGCGATCCTGACCAATCTCCATGCCGATCTCGATTACGACCAGCTGCGCCGCAAGTTGCCGCCCCATGTGGAGCCGGCCTTCGATGGACTGAGGATCGAAATGCCGGACGACGCGCTCGCCTGCAACTGAGCCGATTTTTCCGCTCGATCAGGCATTTGCCGCGTGACGTTCAACCAAGGGCCCGATGTTCCATAATATCTCTTATGCGAATCGGGCAGCCGCACGCGGCCATTTGACGACTAATCTGGTTTGGCGGATATCAGGTCGCCCCCTCCGCGCTGCTATTCATGTCCCTCCAAGCACGAGGTAGCCCCGTGACCACCAAGGTGAGAAAGCTTGAACCCCGCACTGCTCCGGCTCGGCTCGATACCCCGACTGACCTTCCAGCCGACGGCGTCCGCGAAATATCGGCCGCGCTGAATGCGTTGATCGCGGACACGTTTGCGCTCTATGTGAAGACCAAGAACTTCCACTGGCACGTCAGCGGCCCGCATTTCCGCGACTACCACCTCCTGCTCGACGAGCGAGGCGACCAGCTCGCAGCCAGCATCGATATCCTGGCCGAGCGGGCACGCAAGGTCGGCGGCACCACGATCCGCTCCATCGGGCATATCGCGAAGCTGCAGCGGATCAAGGACAACGACAAGAACTACGTTCCCGCGATCGATATGTTGCTGGAACTCATGAACGACAATAAGGCGCAGATCCACCACATGCGCGTGGCCCACGAGGTCGCCGACAAGCACGAGGACGTGGCGACCGCCAGCCTTTTGGAGAATTTCATTGACGAAGCCGAAAAGCGCTGCTGGTTCCTGTTTGAGGCCAGCCGCCAGGCCGAGCGATCCGGCCACTAGAAGCAACGCCGCTCTGGCGCCCCGGCCGGACCTTGGCCCGGCCGGCAGCGCTTGAGAGGGCAGATGATCGAGGATACGGGGACAGCTAGTGGCAAGCATTGTATGGTCCGCTGTCCTCGGCCCTCCGTCGTCGATCTTGTGATGACCCCTTCCCGCGACATCGCCCGGCTGCTCGAAATCATGGCGGCGCTGCGCACGCGCGGCAGCGGCTGTCCGTGGGACCTGGAGCAGACTTTTGAGACGATCGCCCCCTATACCATCGAGGAGGCTTACGAGGTCGCCGATGCCATTGCGCGAGGTGATCTCGATGACCTGCGCGATGAATTGGGCGATCTCCTGCTGCAGGTCGTGTTCCATGCCCGCATGGCGCAAGAGCTAGGGGCCTTCGACTTTGCCGACGTCGTCGAGAGCCTGACCGAAAAGCTCGTGCGGCGCCATCCTCACGTGTTCGGCGAGGCGCGCGGTCTCTCGCCGAAGGCGGTGGAGGGCTTGTGGGAGCGCATCAAACGGGCGGAGCGAGCGCAAAAAGTCAATGGGCCAAGCGCCAAGGAAGCCGCAAGCACCCTCGCCGGGATTGCGGTCGCGCTCCCTGCCCTCACCCGTGCGCTCAAACTGCAGGCCAAGGCCGGCGAAGTCGGCTTCGACTGGAACGACCCGCTCGCGGTGCTCGCCAAGATCCGCGAGGAGACGGACGAGATCGAGACCGAGCTCGCTGCCGGCAATCGCGCCACCGCCGGTGCCGAGGTCGGCGACCTCCTGTTCGCGGTCGTCAACCTTGCCCGTCATCTCGATGTTGATCCGGAAGCAACACTGCGTGCCACAAATCAGAAATTCGAGCGCCGCTTCGCCACGATCGAACGGGCGCTGGCGGAACGGGGCAAGACCCCGCAGGCGGCGACACTCGAAGAGATGGACGAACTCTGGAACGAGGCTAAGGCCGCCGAACGAGCGCTGCGCTCCAGCGCATCACGCTGACGTCCGCATGCGAATGCTCCCTCGCCTCCTCGCCGTTGCACTTGGCGCAACGCTCGCCGTCCCGGCCGCTGCCCAGCAATGGCCAACGCGTGCGCTCAGGATCGTGACCGGCACGCCGGCGGGCGGCAGCCCGGATTTTGTCAGCCGGTTGCTCGCGGAAAGGCTCAGTGAACGGCTCGGCCAAGCCGTGGTGGTCGAAAATTCAGCGACAACCGGCGTGGCGGCCTGGAACGCCGTCGCAAAATCGCAGCCGGACGGCTATGTCGTCAGCATGTTGACCGGGGCCTTTTCCGCGCGCGCCGCAGTCGCCAAGGCGCTACCCTATCATCCGATCAAGGATTTCGCCTTCATCAGGCTGATCTCCGGCTATCCGATGGTGGTTGCGGCCGCCCTGAATTCGCCGCTCAAGTCCTTTCCTGATCTCATCGCCCGCGCCAAGGCCGCCCCATTCGACGTGACCTATGGAATGAACCTGCCCGGCAGCGTGCACCACCTGACGGGCGAACTGATCAATGTCGAAGCCGGCATTTCGCTGCGCGGCATTCCTTACCGGGGCAATACCCAGATGGTGCAAGACCTGTTGGGCGGCCGGCTCGACGTCATGATCGAAACCGGCACCATCGCATTCGCACAGATCAATGGTGGCACGTTGCGCGGACTGGCAGTGTCCTCTCGCAAGCGCTTTGTGCTCGAGCCCGATATCCCGGCCATCGCCGAGACGCTGCCCGGCTTCGAGGTCATGTCCTGGCTCGGCCTTGCCGCGCCTGGCGGCACCCCGCGTCCCATCATCGACCGGCTCAATTGGGAGGTCGGCGAAATCCTCAAGCTGCCGGACATTCGTGACAAGCTTGCGATCGTCGGCAACATCTCGATGCCGTCCACGCCCGAGCAGATGCAGGACTACATCGAGCGTGACGCGGCCCGCTGGAGCCGCGTCGTGGACATCAAGGGCATCGAGAAATATTGAGCTGTCCGCACGTCACCTCTGATCGACGTTTGTCAATGCGAGTGCATGTGCGACCGTCCGAACCTCGCTCGCGCCTTCTCCGCGTTGGCGGGGTCGGCGCGAACCGTGATCTCGAGCGCGCCATCGTCGCGCAGCGCCTTGGTCATGACTTCGGTGTGGCGATGCAGCCAGCTCAAGCCGGCACCATCGGCCGCATCGAGGACGAGGTCGAGCATCACCCGCCGCGCGGCGAGCCGCCGCTCGATCTCAACGGCGAGGTCGTCGAGCCCCTCCCCGCTTCGCGCCGAGACCAGCACCGGATGCCGCCCGGCGGGCTGGCGTTGGACGCGATTGCGCACGCGCGCGCGGGCATCGCGATCGAGCCGATCGATCTTGTTCCAAACCTCGATCAGCTGCGCGCCGTCCCGAACTGGGATGCCGAGTTGGGACAAGACCTCTTCGACGTCGAGCGACTGCGCTTCGGCGTCCTCGTGCGACACGTCGCACACGTGCAGGATCAGGTCGGCTTCGATGACCTCTTCGAGGGTCGCGCGAAACGCCGCCACCAACATGGTCGGCAGATCCGAGATGAATCCGACGGTGTCGGAGAGGATGATGCGCAATCCCTTCGGCAGATCGACCGCCCGCAAGGTTGGGTCGAGCGTCGCGAACAGCATGTCGGCGGAAAGCACGCTGGCCTGGCTCAAGCGATTGAACAGGGTTGATTTGCCGGCGTTGGTGTAGCCCACCAGCGCCGCGATCGGATACGGCACGCGCTTGCGGCTGTCGCGGTGGAGCTTGCGCGTGCGCTTGACCTTGTCCAATTCCGCCTCGATGCGGGCGATGCGCTCCTCGATCATGCGCCGATCCGTTTCGATCTGGGTCTCACCGGGTCCGCCAAGGAAACCGAAGCCGCCACGTTGGCGTTCAAGATGCGTCCAGGAGCGCACCAGCCTGCTCTTCTGGTAAGTCAGATGGGCAAGCTCGACCTGCAGCGCGCCTTCGCGGGTGCGGGCGCGGCGGCCGAAAATTTCCAAGATCAACCCCGTGCGGTCGAGCACCTTGGCGTCCCAGGCCTTTTCAAGATTGCGCTGCTGCACCGGCGAGAGCGCGCAATCCATCACCACGATTCCCGCGTCGTCGGTTTTGACGAGGCCGGCGATCTCTTCGACCTTGCCCTTGCCGATGAAAGTCGCCGGGCGGATCTCGCCGAGAGGCACGATGCCGGACGAGACCACGTTGAGATCAATCGCACGAGCGAGCCCAACCGCCTCGTCGAGTCTCGCGTCGGGCGAGCGCAACGCGGCTTTGGCGCGCGCGTCTGCGGCCGCCGGCGACCGGGAGCGCAGGTGCGGTTCGATCACGAGCGCGCGGCCGGTTTCCGAGCCCTGCCGCGGGCTCAGTCGGTTGCTGTGGCTATCGAACCGGCGCGGTTCCAATCAAACCTTTTCTGCGACCGGCGCCTCCTCGGCACCTTCGAACAGTTGGATCGGATGACCCGGCATGATGGTCGAGATGGCGTGCTTGTAGACGAGCTGCGAATGCCCGTCGCGTCGCAGTAACACGCAGAAATTATCGAACCAGGTGACCACGCCCTGCAGCTTCACCCCGTTCACCAGGAAGATCGTGAGCGGGGTCTTATTCTTGCGGACGTGATTAAGGAAGGTATCTTGGAGATTTTGTGAGCGGTCTGCCGCCATTGTCGTTGTTCCATTTTCTCGCTCGCCGGCCCCTTCCCGCGAGACTTATTGCCAAGTCGCTGTGCCCATACTAGCCGTGCGCACTCAAACAGGACCCGGACCCCGCCATTACAGGCCACGCCTGCGGACGGCGCAAGCACAAGTTGGGGGCAGAGGGTGTCTCGGTAGGGCAACTCGGTCCATTCAAGTCCACTCGGCGTGGCGGTGGAACTCGGCCCGTAGCGCGGTTGCAACCGATCCCGGCGCTCCATTGCCCACCGGGCGGTCGTCGATGCGAACAACCGGCATGACGATCTGGCTGGCGGACGTCAGGAAGGCTTCGCGCGCGCCATAGGCCTCTTCGACCGTAAAGGGCCGTTCCTCGAACTCCAGCCCCTGGGCCCGGATCACGTCGATCAGCACGGTTCTGGTGATGCCGCGTAAAATTCCGTTATCGGCCGGCCGGGTTACGACCTTCCCGCCCCTGGTAACGATCCAAGCATTGCTCGACGAGCCCTCGGTCACATGGCCCGCGCGGTCGACGAACCACGCCTCCTTGGCGCCGTTCTCGCGCGCCGCTTGCTTCGCCAGCACATTGGGCAGCAGCGAGATCGACTTGATATCGACACGCTGCCAACGATTGTCGGGCACGGTGATAACGGCAATGCCGTCGGCGGCGATGCGCTCATTGCCCGCAACATCAATGCCGTGAGCGGTGACCACGACGCTCGGGCGGGTGCCCGGCGGCGGAAAGCCATGGTCGCGGCGCGCCACCCCGCGCGTGATCTGCAGGTAGATGAGGCCGTCGCGCACGCGGTTCCGCCGCATGCATTCGCGCATCACAATCGCGAGCGCGGCCTCCGACATCGGCATCTCGATGCGAAGCTCATGGAGCGAGCGCTGGAGGCGTGCCAAGTGGCGCCGCTGGTCGATGACGCAGCCGCCCCTCACCTCGCAGACTTCGTAGACGCCGTCCGAGAACTGGTAGCCACGATCCTCGACATGGACGGTGGCTGCCCGCTGCGGCAGATAACGACCGTTCACATAAGCGATGCGTGACATCAGAGATCGGGCGGCGAAGGATGAAGGACAGAAAATGGATGACGCATCGCTGCTCGCCTCGATCCTGCGTCGTCAGTCTATGCCGAGCGCCTTGAGCTTGCGGTGCAGAGCCGAGCGCTCCATGCCGACGAATTCGGCCGTGCGGGAAATGTTGCCGCCGAACCGGCTGATCTGGGCGACCAAATATTCGCGCTCGAACACCTCGCGGGCGTCGCGCAACGGCAACCCCATGAGATGCTCGCCGCCGTCGCTGCCAGGCATGGAGGGAACCATGGAGCCCACGTCCTGCGGCAACATGTCGGCGTTGATCACCGCCTCCGGGTCGCCGCCGGCGAGGATCATCAGCCGCTCCACGTTATTGCGCAGCTGGCGCACATTGCCCGGCCAGTCATGCGATTGCAGCACGGCCATGGCGTCATCGCCGATCAGCCGCTTGGGCAGGCCGGTGGCCTGCGAGATCTGGTCCATGAAATATTCGATGAGGTTGGGAATGTCCTCGCGGCGCTCGGCCAGTGGCGGCACGCGGATCGGCACGACCGAAAGGCGGTGGTAGAGATCTTCGCGGAACTTGCCGGCGGCGATCTCAGCTTCGATGTTGCGGCCGGTCGACGAGATGATGCGCACGTCGACCTGGACCTTGTTGGTGCCGCCGACGCGCTGGAACGTCTGCTCGACCAGGACCCGCAAGATCTTGTTCTGGGTCTCCCGCGGCATGTCGGCGATCTCGTCGATGAACAGCGTGCCGCCATGCGCCTCTTCCAGCGCGCCGACCTTGCGCCCCCCATTTGTCGGCTGTTCCACGCCGAACAGCTCGATCTCCATCCGTTCCGGCATCATCGCCGCCGCGTTGATCACGATGAATGGACCATTGACGCGAGTCGAATGGCCGTGAATCGCGCGCGCAGTCAGTTCTTTGCCGGCACCGGCGGGTCCAACAATCAAACCAACTGCTTGAGCGCCTTCACCTCGCGCTTGAGTCGCGAGGTCTCGAGCGCGCGCTGCGTGACCAGCACCAGCCGGTCGGCCTTGAAGGGCTTCTCGATGAAGTCGTAGGCACCCTGCTTGATCGCGGCGACCGCGGTTTCGATGTTGCCGTGCCCCGAAATCATCACGATCGGCAGTTCGGGATGCTGTGCCTTCATCGCGTCGAGCAGCTGCAGGCCGTCGAGCCGGCTGCCTTGGAGCCAGATGTCGAGGAAGACCAGATTGGGCCTGCGGCTGGCAACATGGGCCAGCGCGTCGTCGCTGTCGCGCGCGGAGCGCGTGATAAAGCCTTCGTCCTGCAGGATGCCGGAAACCAGTTCCCGGATATCCGCTTCGTCGTCGACGATAAGGATGTCATCAGCCATGGCTTAAGCGTTCGTTGCAAGTTGAGGGGTCTGAGGTTGAGACGCGGGATGGGCCTCGCTCGAGCTCGCGGTTTCCGCAGCAAAGCGCAGCCGCATCCATGCACCGCGCTGGCCGGGGATCTTATCGGCGGCATCGCGGAGCTCGATGCGTCCGCCGTGCTCTTCGAGGATGCGGCCGACGATGGCCAGACCGAGCCCGGTGCCCTTCTCGCGGGTCGTGACATAGGGTTCGAGCAGCCGGCTGCGGTTCTCCTTGGGCAACCCGATCCCGTTGTCGATCACGTCGATAACGATATCGTTGCCCTCGCGAGCGGCCCAGACGCGGATAAGCCCGCGGCCGAGTTCCTCCGGCGGTACCGCGGCGATGGCTTCGGTGGCGTTCTTGATGATGTTGGTGAGCGCCTGCGAGATGAGCCGGCGGTCGAACCGCGCCGGCAGGGGGTCCTCCGCGATCTCGAGGTCGATGCCGATGTCGGGGTTGCCGACGCGCTGGAGGAACACCACCTGGCGCACGGTGTCGGCCACGTCTTCCGCTGTCATCACCGGCTTCGGCATGCGGGCAAAGCGTGAGAACTCATCCACCATGCGTTTGATGTCGTCGACTTGGCGGACGATGGTGTCAGTGCATTGCTGGAAGATGCCACCGTCCTCCTTGATCACGCCGGCGTATTTCCGGCGCAAGCGCTCGGCGGAAAGCTGGATCGGGGTGAGCGGATTCTTGATCTCGTGTGCTATGCGGCGCGCGACGTCGGCCCAGGCGGAGGTGCGCTGTGCGGTGACGAGCTCGGTGATGTCGTCGAGCGTCACCACATAACCGCCCTCGGCCGCGCCCGACTGCTCGCTCGTCACTCGCACTGACAGGTTGCGCTCGCGGCCGTTGCGGTTGATCGTCACCTGACCCTGAACCAGGCGCTGCAGCCCGGAGCGCGCGGCCGCGAACACGTCGGCGAGCTCGGGGACGATTTCGGTCAGGGGCCGGCCGAGAGCGTCGGCCTCGGTACGTCCGATCAGTCTCTCCGCCGATCGATTCAGGATGCTGATACAGCTCTCGGCGTCGACCCCGATAACACCGGCGCTCGCTCCGGCCAACACGGCTTCGGTGAAACGACGGCGGCTATCGATCAGGTCACGCGCGCGCACGATGTCGTCGCGCTGGGTCCGCAGCTCCTGCGTCATCTTGTTGAAGGTCTCGCCCAGCTGGGCGAGGTCGCCCTCGGAGCGCCGGGTCGGCACTTGAACGTAGAGATTGCCGGTCGAGACAACCTGAGCCGCGCTGATCAGGCGGCGGATGGGCGCCACCAAGTAATTGGCGAAGTTCAGTCCGATCCAGACCGCCGACAACAGCACGATGAGCGCGATCACCGTGTACATCAATGCGAACGCGATCTGAATGCCGATGCGGCGCGCCGAGAGATCGGCGTACTGAGCGACGCTGGCCTGCGTCGCCCGCAGTTGCGCGAGCACGCGCGGATCGAGCAGGCGTGCAATGTACAGATAGAGGTCGTTGTAGCCGCGCAGCTTGATGATGGCGGCGACGTAATTGTCATCGAGGAACATCGCCACTTGCGGCTCGGTGTCGTTGATGGCGGCCAGCACTTCCGCCGATGGCTTGACGAAGGCCTCGTTGATCTGTCCGTCGACCTGGTCGACAACGTTGAGGTCCTTGTCGAGCAGCATGACGGCCGGCAATCCGCGGATCGAGGCTTGAACCGCGAGGAACTGATGGAACTGCTCGCGTGACTGCTCGAACAAGGGCTTGGCGCGCGCGAGTTCGATGGCAATGGCGATGCTGTCGGCGCGCACGAACTGGACGTGTTCGCGCACATAGGCGTCGGCCACGATGAGCGAATTCTCGATCAGCGCCTGCGTCTGCTGCGAGAACAGGCGGTCGAGGCCCCGGTCGAGCGTCACGCTTGCCACCACGGCGACCGCAATCGCGGGGACCGCAGCGATGATGGAGAACAAGGCGACGATGCGCACGTGCAGTCGCGCCGCCGCGCGCCCGCGACGCCTCGCCTGCACGACTCCCCACACCTCGCGCGCGATGACCAGAATCAGAAGAAAGACGGTGACTGCGTTTGCCAGCAGTAGCGTGACCACGACCTCGTGGGTGGGCGCGATCGGCGTGAGACCGGCGAGCACGACGAAGGTCAGCAGCGCCGACAGCAGGGCGAGCGCAACGGCGGCAAGACCAAGCGCTCGCGGGATCCATCCCGGCGTCGGCGCCGCGGCAGCAGTGACAAGTTCGGTGGTAAACGGGAACCCGGCGGGGCGCGAAAATACGCCCGTTTAGGTGCCCCCCATTGATCGATGGTCGTGTGGCATTGATGCTTTTATACAACAATGTTGCCGAATTGCGACAATTCCGGGGCGTGCAAGGTCGCCCTGTGGCCAATCGGCACCATCAAAAGCAACGAGAGGGCGTCAGCCGCTGCTGCGGAAGACCTGGATATCGAGATCGCGGATTTTCTTGCGCAGCGTGTTGCGATTGACCCCGAGCAAATCCGCCGCGCGGATTTGGTTGCCGCGAGTGGCCGCAAGCGTCACCGACAGGAGCGGATGCTCGATCTCCCGTAGCACCCGGTGATAGAGGCCGGGCGGCGGCAATCCGTCGCCGAAGCTGGCAAAATAGGACGCCAGATGCCGCTCGACGGCGGCCGAAAGGCCCTCCTCCGAGCGCGGCTCGTCGCTGGCCGAAACCATGGCCGGCTGCGATAGTTCGGCGTCGATCACCGCCGCCGCGATCGTTTCCTGCGGATAGAGCGCGGCAAGCCGGCGCGCGAGATTTTCAAGCTCGCGCACGTTGCCAGGCCAGCGATGATGCTTGAGTCGCTCAAGCGCGGCCGGCTCGAGCTGCTTGCCCGGCAATCCCTCGCGCTCGACTTGAGCGAAGAAGTGTCGGATCAGATCGGGCACGTCTTCGATGCGTTCACGTAGCGGCGGCAGGCGCAACGGCACGACATTGAGGCGGAAGAACAAATCCTCGCGGAATAGGCCCTGCTGGATGAGGATGCGCAGGTCCTTGTTGGTGGCTGCGATGATGCGCACATCGGCCTTGATCGGGGTGCGCCCGCCCACGGTGGTGTATTCGCCCTGCTGCAGCACGCGCAGGAGCCGCGTCTGCGCCTCCATCGGCATATCGCCGATCTCGTCGAGGAAGAGCGTGCCGCCTTCGGCCTGTTCGAAACGGCCGGAGCTGCGGGTATTGGCGCCGGTGAACGCGCCCTTCTCGTGGCCGAACAATTCGGATTCGATGAGGTCGCGCGGGATCGCAGCCATGTTGATGGCCACGAACGGACCGCTGCGGCGCTTGCCGTAATCGTGCAGCGCGCGCGCGACCAGCTCTTTGCCGGTCCCGGACTCGCCCGAGATCATCACCGTGAGATCGGTCTGCATCAGCCGGGCCAGCACCCGGTAGATTTCCTGCATCGCGGGCGAGCGGCCGACCAGCGGAATGGACTCGAACTCGTCCGGCTTGGCGCTCGGGCGCGTGCGCTCCTTCGGCTCCGCCAGCGCCCGGCCGACGATCCCGATGAGTTCCTTGAGATCGAACGGCTTCGGAAGATATTCGTAGGCGCCCCGCTCGGACGCGCGTACCGCGGTCATAAACGTGTTCTGCGCGCTCATGATGATCACGGGAAGCTCCGGCCGCAGTTTCTTGATGCGCGGCAAGAGGTCGAACGCATTCTCGTCCGGCATCACGACGTCGGTGATGACGAGATCGCCCTCCCCTTGACTGACCCAGCGCCAGAGCGTCGCGGCATTGCTGGTCGAGCGGACTTCGTAACCTGCGCGCGACAGCGCTTGGTTGAGCACGGTGCGGATCGCCGCATCGTCGTCGGCAACCAGAATGTTTCCAGCGGGCATTGGCATCCCTCTTTAGGCAGCGTCGCCCGGCTCGGCGTCGTCGCCCAAGAACATGGGCATGAGCACACGAAAAATCGTACGTCGCGGTTGCGACTCGCATTCGATGATCCCGCCGTGATCGCCGATGATCTTGGATACCAGCGCGAGGCCGAGGCCAGATCCGGTCGGTTTTGTCGTCACGAACGGGTCGAAGAGATGGGGCAACAGGTCCTCGGGAACGCCGGGGCCGTTGTCCTTGACGCAGAATTCGAGCGGCAGCGATACGCGCGTCTTACTGCCTGGCAGTGACAAGCGCACGCCTGGTCGAAACGCGGTCGAAAGCTGAATCTCGCCGTCGACGGCGTTCTCCCCGATCGCCTCGGCCGCGTTCTTCACGAGATTGAGGAAGACCTGGATGAGCTGATCGCGATTGCCGAGTACCGGAGGCAGCGACGGATCGTAGTCCTCGACGAACTTGATGTGCCGCGCAACGCCCGAATATGTGAGATGCTTCACGTGCTCGAGCACCGCGTGGATATTGACGGATTCGCGCTCGATCGGCCGCTCGTCGGTGAACACTTCCATGCGGTCGACCAGCTTCACGATGCGATCGGCTTCGTCGCAGATCAACCGCGTCAAGGTGCGATCATCATCGCCCACTGATTGCTCGAGCAGCTGCGCCGCCCCGCGGATGCCCGAGAGCGGATTCTTGATCTCGTGTGCGAGCATCGCCGCGAGCGCGATCACCGAACGCGCGGCACCGCGATGGGTGAGTTGGCGGTCCATCTTGTCGGCGATCGTGCGCTCCTGCAGCATGACGACCACGTGGTCAGGCCGCTCCGGCAACGGCGCCACGTACAGGTCGACCAGGCGTTCGCCGGGATTGCGCGGCGTGCCGAGATCGACCTTGTACTCGTTGACCGCCGCGCCGCGCACGCGCACCTGGTCGACGAGCGCGAGCAATGGACTTCCGAACGGCACCAGCTCGCCTAGCATGTGGCGGCGCAGCAGCAGCAACGACGCTTCAAAAAAGGACTCTGCCGCCGCATTGGCGTTTGCGATCCGGCCATCGGCCGCGACCATGATCACGGGATGCGGCAGCGCGTCGAGAACGGCATCCGAGGTGCCGGAGGGAAGCGTGGGCATCGGCTCGAACCGGCTCACGCGGCCTTCCTTTCGCTGCCGTATGGCGTTTGACGCGCTTTTTGCGGCCAAGCGCAGTCTCCTTTGCCGGCCTGCGCCCAGCAGGCGAAATCGGCGAAGGCATCGGCCAGGTGGCGGCGGACCGCGGTCGGATCGTCGGCCGTCAGCACCCGGCCGCGATGCGCCTTGAGCGCGGCGTCGGATGCACCCGCGGTCTCGGCCGCGGCGTCGAGCGCCCAGCCGAGATGCTTGCGCGCATGGCGGCGGCCGATGTCGCGGCCGCGGTGTAAGAGTAACTCATCGTAAAGGCGATCAATGATCGCGAACTGGATGGCGAGCGGCGGTGCGCTTTCACACCGGCCGACGGCAAGGTAACGGCCGATTTGTCCCGGCAGCCACGGACGGCCCTGGGCGGCACGCCCGATCATCACCGCATCAGCACCCGAGGCCGCAAGCGCAGCCACAGCGTCCGCGTACGTGCAGATGTCGCCGTTCACCGCGACTGGAATTGAAACGCTGTCCTTGACGGCGCGCACCGCCGCCCAATCGGCGCAGCCGTTGTAGAACTGGCAGCGCGTTCGCCCATGCACGGTGATCAGACGCACGCCCGCGTCTTGCGCGCGGCGGGCGAGCGCGGGCGCATTGATGGTGCGATCATCCCACCCGAGCCGCATTTTGAGCGTTACCGGCACGGACACCGCGCCGATGGTTGCCTCGATCAATGACAGGGCGTGGTCGAGATCGCGCATCAGCGCGGAGCCCGATTGCCCGCCGGTCACCTGCCGCGCCGGACAGCCCATATTGATGTCGATGACGGCAGCGCCGGAGGCCTCGGCGATGCGCGCGGCCTCGCCCATCCAGCGCGCCTCGCAGCCGGCCAACTGCACCACGTGCGCGCGCAGGCCCCGGCCCACGGCGCGCAGCCGCGCGTCGGGGCAACCCTCGGCCAGCGCCGCACTCGCCGTCATTTCGGAGACGACCAAGCCTGCCCCAAGATCGGCTACCAGGCGCCGAAACGGAGCATCGGTTACTGCCGACATCGGCGCCAAAATCACCGGGCTCGGCAGCGTCAAATTGCCGATGACTACCGGTCGGAGACGGGAAAAAGGCACCACTGGAGGCACTTAGCGTCCTTGCACACCAAATAGGCGTTATTCCCCGGCTGCATAGAGTTTAGCCAATCTCGGCAAATGCGCAAGTGCTGCACTGCAAAAATCCCCACTTGATCAAGAGCTGCGCTCCGGCGGGACGAAATGCGAGTTTGCGGCTCGGCTGCGACGCGCTAAAGCCAAGACCCAACGCCATCATTCGGATCGAGCACATGGCAGTGAGGGTCGCCGCCGTGGTCGTGGCAGGGGGCCGCGGGCTGCGCGCGGGCGGGGATTTGCCCAAGCAATACCGGCATGTCCTGGGCGAGCCGGTCATCCGGCCGAGCCTTGCCGCTTTCGCTGGCCACGGCGGAATCTCCTTCGTGCAGCCCGTGATCCATCCCGATGATGCCGCCCTGTTCCGGGCAGCGAGCGCGGGCCTCGATCTGTTGCCGCCGGTGGACGGCGGGGCCTTGCGGCAAGCCTCCGTGCGCGCCGGCCTCGAGGCATTGCAACCCCACCGCCCCGACCTCGTGCTGGTGCACGATGCGGCCCGGCCGTTCGCGTCGCATGCCCTCATTACGCGGGCGATCGCTGCCGCACGCGCGAGCGGAGCGGCGGTCCCGGTCATCGCCGTGGCCGACACCGTCAAGACCGTCGATGCGACAGGCGGCGTGACCGGCACGATCGAGCGCGCGCATCTGCGCTTGGTGCAGACCCCGCAGGCTTTCGATTTTGCCGCCCTCATCGAGGCGCATCGCCGGGCGAAGGCGGCGGGCCGCGACGATTTCAGCGATGACGCCGCGCTCGCCGAATGGGCAGGTGTCAAGGTCAGCACGTTCGAGGGTGAAGCCGGAAATGTGAAACTCACCACCGACGACGATTTCGTGCGCGCTGAGGCGGCCGGTCTCGCAGCCTTGAGCGATGTGCGCACCGGTTTTGGCTTCGATGTCCACCAATTCGGCGACGGCGATCATGTCATGCTCGGCGGCGTGCGCATCTCCCATCGGCGTGGATTGTCCGGACATTCCGACGCCGACGTCGTTCTTCACGCGCTCGTCGACGCCATCCTCGGGGCACTCGCCGACGGCGATATCGGTGTTCATTTCCCTCCGACCGATCCGCAGTGGCGCGGCGCCGCCTCCGATCAGTTCTTGGCGTTCGCGGTCGAGCGCGTGCGCGCGCGCGGCGGGCGCATCGCCCACCTCGACGTCACCATCGTGTGCGAGGCGCCGCGCATCGGCCCTCATCGCGATGCGATGCGTGCCCGTATCGCCGAGATTGCCGGCATTGCAACCGAGCGTGTCGGTGTGAAGGCGACTACGAGCGAAAAAATGGGATTTACCGGCCGTGGCGAAGGCCTGGCGGCGTTCGCCAACGCGACCGTGCGACTGCCGTGGAGAGAGCGGCTCTAAATGGTGGGTCAGGAGCTGACGCAAGCGGCGCGCGCGCTGCTCGACCTCTGTCGAAGCAAGAGGCTCATCCTCGCCGCCGCGGAATCGTGCACCGGCGGGCTCCTGGCGGCGACGCTGACCGAAATCCCCGGCTCCTCCGACGTGTTCGAACGCGGCTTCATCACTTATAGCAACGAAGCAAAACGGGCGATGCTCGGCGTTACGCCGATGACGCTGGCAAAGCATGGCGCGGTGAGCCGCGAAACCGCCGAGGCCATGGCGACGGGCGTGCTCGCGCACGCGCCGGTCGACCTTGCGGTGTCGATCACCGGTATCGCCGGACCGGCCGGCGCGGTGCCCGGCAAACCGGTCGGGCTCGTTTATCTCGCTGCCGCCTCGCGCAGCGGCCGACTGATCCAGCACGAGCGCAAATATGGCGACATTGGGCGTGCGCAAGTGCGCCGCGCCTGCGTCATCGAGGCGCTGGCGATGCTGGGCGAACTCGCCGCGAGCGAACAGGCCAAGCCGCCGATCTCGTCAGGCTGAAACGCGTTTGTGCCGCAGACAGACATTCAGCGGCGAGCAGCGTCCGAACGTTTTGCACGGGACTTCACCGCCACTCACCGGGCATAGACCACGTCGGCCCGCCGCTCGAAGGCCGCGGCAAAGCGGCGGAAGGCGGCATCGAACATCGCGCCCATCAACAGGCTCAGCGTCCGGCTCTTGAATTCATACGAAATGAAAAATTCCACCTCGCAGGTTTGCTCGCCGGTCGGATGAAAGATCCAGCGGTTTTCGAGCCTGCTGAAGGGGCCTTGGAGATACTCGACCAGGATATGCAAATTGGGTCGGTCGAGCGTGACCCGGGTGGTGAAGGTCTCGCGGACGAACTTGTAGGCAACCGTCATGTCGGCGACGAGGACCTCGACGCCTTCCGGCTCGGGGATGCGCTTGCGGACCTTGAGCGAGCGGCACAGCGGCACGAATTCCGGATAGCGCTCCACATCGGCCACGAGATCGAACATGTGAGCGGCGGAGTGCCGCACCCGGCGCGTGGTAGAGAATTCGGGCATCAGCCCCTTCCGAGCATTGCAAGGAATTCGTGGGCATCGCGATCGCTGCGAAGCCGGGCGATGCGCAGATGGCCGCCGAAACGTTCGATCGCATTCACGATTCGCGGCCGGTGCTTTTCCGAAAAATTCCAGACGTAGCGAAGGAACGGAAGGTCGAACCGTTCTGGGCACGATGCTGGCAAGTCCGGTCGCGTTCGGCCGTAGCCCGTCAGCGTGCGCAGCAGCACGCGCCGCACGCAGATCGACCGGGCATAATCGAGCCAGACGAGAGTATCGGCACGCGGCATTCGAACATCGTAAGTGTTGGAATAATTCCCGTCCATTATCCACTCGGGCGCTCCCGCAAGCGCGATGACCTGTTCCCGCCAATCTTTGCTATCGGGCAACTGCCAACCTGCGCGCCAAAAATGAAAATCGAGATGAATCAAGGGCAGCCGCAACCGTGCGGCGAGGCTCCGCGCCAACGTCGTCTTGCCCGCGCCGGCGCAGCCGGCGACCATCACGCGGCGCATAGATCCGTCAGATGCGCGCGAGCTTTGCATCGCGCGCCGCCTTGAGCCGCGCGAAGTCCTCGCCCGCATGGTGCGAGGAGCGCGTAAGCGGCGACGAAGAGACCATCAAAAAACCCTTGGCGTAAGCGATGGTCTCGTAGGCCTTGAACTCGTCGGGCGGCACGAAACGCACGACCGGATGGTGCTTGCGCGTCGGCTGCAGGTATTGGCCGATAGTGAGGAAGTCGACGTCGGCCGCGCGCAGGTCGTCCATGACCTGGAGAATTTCGTTTCGCTCCTCGCCGAGTCCGACCATGATGCCTGACTTGCTGAACATCGCGGGGTCGAGCTCCTTGACCCGCTGCAGCAGGCGGATCGAGGCGAAGTAACGCGCGCCGGGTCGCACGGTGAGATACTTCGAAGGCACGGTCTCGAGGTTGTGGTTGAAGACGTCGGGCCTTGCCACGACCACCGCCTCGACCGCGCCGTCTTTGCGCAGAAAATCGGGCGTGAGCACTTCGATCGTCGTGGCCGGGCAGCGCGCGCGGATCGCACGAATGACGGCGGCAAAGTGGGCGGCGCCGCCGTCGTCGAGATCGTCGCGGTCGACCGAGGTCACGACCACGTGCTTGAGGCCGAGCTTTGCCGTCGCCTCGGCGACCCGTCCGGGCTCGGCTGCATCGAGCGGGCCAGGCAGTCCAGTCTTGACGTTGCAGAACGCGCAGGCGCGCGTGCAGGTGTCGCCCATCAGCATGAACGTCGCGTGCTTCTTATCCCAGCACTCGCCGATATTGGGGCACCCCGCCTCCTCGCACACGGTATGCAAGCCGTTCGCCCGCACGATCGCGCGCGTCTCGCCATAACCCTTGGACACCGGCGCCTTGACCCTGATCCAATCGGGCTTTTTCAACGCAGGGGCGTCCGGCCGATGCGCCTTCTCCGGATGGCGCGGTCTGCTGCTGGCGTCGAAAATGACGGTCATGGAAGCTCCGGGACTTACTTACGGATGTGCGACAGTCGACGCAAGCCGCACCACTGCGCAAATGTGGCGTCGGATCGCGGGCCGTAAGCATGACATCTACCGCCGCCCGATGCGCTTGCCGCAGGATCGAGAGCGTCCAATAGCCGCGAACTATCCAGCCTCATCGCAGCGCACGATGTATGGGGGATGGTGACACGGAGTTGTGATGATCGTCGGCTGGCCTATCGTGGTGGTGGACGCCATATTGCGGCTGCGGGACGGAACGCGATGGAGGATGACATTCCGATCAACATGACAGCGGTTTCGGTTGGATTGGTTGCGTCCGCCCTGGGTCTTGGAATGCTCCTCGCCTCGCCGGTCGATGCCCGGCCGAAGTACCGGCAGCAGCCCTCCTTCACGCAGTACTCCTACGGCACGCCGGGGGTGTACCGGAACACCCCGCCGGGCAATGTGGTCTGTTGGACGCCCTGCGGCCATCCCGGATCGATCGTGATGGGTGCCGACCCCGACCCATTCATCCGTTCGCAAATTCTGCGTGACGCCAGCGGCTTCTTCGGCGGCGGCGGCAAGTAAAGGTTCCACAAGCGGACGTGAGGCACCAGCGAGCACCGACAGGCTGCGGAGGACATCACCCATGAAGGCGACATGGCGCGGTCAGGTGATTGCGGAGAGCGATCGAACCCTCGAAGTGGACGGCTACCGGTATTTCCCGCGCGAAGCGGTCCGGATGGATTTGCTGCAGCTGGCTCCGAAGACGCCGAGCGACCTAGCCTGCCCGCACGGAGTCCAGTTCTACGACCTCGCGGCGGATGCCGCACGCAGCCAGCGCGCCGCATGGTCGTACGAGGTGCCGCGCGCCTCGATGAAGCAGGTCGATCATTGGATCGGTTTCTGGAACGACGTCCAGATCGCGTGATCTCGGTGTCCGCCGGCACGTCCCAGTGCTCGCGCGCCGCCCCAGTCGCCTCACCTTATTTGGAAAACAAGGCCGCCAGTTCCTTTGCGCCTTGCAACTTGCTCTCTTGATGCATCGTGGCGTTGGTCGCGGCCAAAAGCTTTGAAACCACGTTATTGCGAATGGCGATCGGGTTGCGCTCATAGCCACCCGGTTGGAAGAAATTCGAGGTGGGCCGAGGCCGTTGCCATCGCCGGTGAGGTTCATCATCTCGAGCTCGGCCGCACTCAATACTCCGCCAGATCCCTGCGCGCGCGCGAAGACGATGGAATCCAGCAGCTTTTGCGTTTGCAGCAAAGGACCAACGTCCAAATCCAGATTCAGCGCATGGACGCCGAGGCCTTTGGGTGTGTTTGCCAGCTTGTCGTGCGCGCTCCAGGTATCCGGAACGCTTCGGCAGAAAGCGACCATGCTCTTGAGCACCGCGAGTTTTCTCTGCAGGGTCTTCTTCGCCTCATCCGTTAATCCCGCGGCCTTCGCGCTCAAGATCCTGATGAACTGATCGCCCTTCTCCGCCATGAGCTCGACGCTGTTGGTGGCCAACAGCTGGTTGTAGCCCAGCGCGGTGGAAATCGCCTGCGCCCCCGGCCTCGGCTGTTCCAACCCCGCTTGCACGTCATATTTGCCGTCCCCGCCGGCCTCGAATCCGTAAATTCGCACGGCCTGTTCCTTCGTCAGCCCGGCGGCGGAGGCGACCTTGGCGTAGGCGCGTTTGTACTCCATCTCGCTACGAGGCTGCTGCGGAACAAAGTTGAATTCCTTCGCCGCTGCCTGCAGAAAGTCGGCCACGACCGGCACGTACTTCCTTGGTGGCGCCTCTTCGGGAGGTGCCGAGGGATCGACCGGTTTCGGCGGGCCAGAATAGACCGGCGGCTGGGTCAACACGTAATCGCCGAGCACAATGTCCTGATTGTTGCGGCGTTTGGCACGTCGCAGCCGTCTCTTGTCCGCGATGGATTCCCAGTACGCGTCGGCCGCGGCCTCGTATTTCTGACGCGCGAGGGTGTACTCCTCCAATTTGCGACGATATTCGGCCACGGCGAGCGCCGACGGCGCGGCGGCCGCCGATGCTGCCACGCGCTTGACAGTGTCGGCCGTGGCTCCCTGATTGGGCGACAACAGCAGCGCCGCGAGCAAGCACCCGCAGTACCTTCGAATTGGATAGCGTCCCCTGTCCACTCCAATCCTCGTCCGGCGAAACGTCACGCGGCGTCGTCCAGGTTGAAAAAACGCGCTGCATTGCGCCAAAGGATCTTATCCTTGTCGGCCTCGGGGATCGCTAGTCCTTTCACGATGCCGATATGCTCTCCGGGATCGATCGGCACCGGGCCGTAATCGGTGCCGAACATGACGCGGTCGACGCCGAACACCTCCACCGTCTCGCGCACGTGCGGCGCCCAGAAGCCCATGGTGTCGACGTAAAGCTTGGCGAGATAATCGCTCGGCCGCTGCTTGCATCGAATGACGGCGCGCTCTGGCATGCCCTCGCAGCCGAGCCGCCAGCCGAAATCGAGCCGTCCGATGACCGGCAGAAGTCCGCCACCCATATGTGCGACCGCGATCTTCACGCCCGGATAGCGGTCGAACAGCCCGGACAGGATCATGCGTGCGAGCGCCATCGCAGTGTCGAACGGCCGCCCTACCAGCTCATCGAGTTTGTATTGATCCATCTGCTGGTCGTGTCCGATCGGCACGCGCGGTGGATGGATGAAGAGCGGCACCTGCCGCGCTTGCGCCCATTCCCAGAACGCAAAGGCGGCTTCGCCGTCGATGAATTGGCCGTGCCAGCTCGACGTGATCAGCAGTCCCTCGCGGGCTTCCTCGAAATCGCGGTGATGACCTCCGCCGCGAACGGATTGCTGATGATCCGGCCGGTGATGCCGGCCCTGGCGCAAACCTCCTGCTGGAGGTCGAAATCCGTCATGTCGTGGTAGGACACCGCCGGCAAACCACGGTAATTCGTCACCGCATTTTTGCCGACCGGTGTCCCGCGCAGCGCCTGCGCGACGCCGAATGGATCACCGCGCGTCCGGGGTGAACAATGGGTGTGAATGTCGATGACGGGCATCAGATGTTGAGCACGCGCCCATAGGCATCGAGCACCGCCTCCTTCATCATCTCGGAGAGCGTCGGGTGCGGGAATACGGTGTGGATGAGCTCCTCCTCCGTGGTCTCGAGGTTCATCGCCACGACATAGCCCTGGATCAGCTCGGTTACCTCGGCGCCGACCATGTGCGCGCCGAGCACCGCCCCGGTGTTCTTGTCGAAGATCACCTTGACGAGACCCTGGTCCTCGCCCAGCGCGATCGCCTTGCCGTTGCCGATGAATGGAAAGCGGCCGACGCGGATATCGAGCTTGTTCTGCTTCGCTGTCTGCTCGGTGAGGCCGACCGAGGCGATCTGCGGCGAGCAATAGGTGCAGCCCGGGATGAGACGCTTGTCCATGGGATGAGGCTTGAGACCCTTGATCGCCTCGACGCAGATGACGCCCTCGTGCTCGGCCTTGTGCGCGAGCAACGGCGGGCCGGCAACGTCGCCGATGGCGTAGATGCCGGGCACATTGGTGCGATTGAGCGCATCGATCACAATGGCGCCGCGGTCGGTCTTCACGCCAAGCTTTTCGAGGCCGAGATGTTCGATATTGCCGGTGACGCCGACCGCGGAGATGACGCGCTCGACGGTGAGCGTCTGCGTGCCGCCTTTGCCGTCGTCGATGGTCGCAGTCACGCTGTCCGCCCTCTTGTCGAGCTTCGTCACCCTGGCGCCGGTCAGGATCTTGATGCCTTGCTTCTCGAATTGCTTGCGCGCGAATGCCGCAATCTCGGCATCCTCGGCAGGGAGAATTTGCGGCAGTATCTCGACCACGGTCACCTCGACGCCGAAGGTGCGGTAGAACGAGGCGAACTCGATGCCGATCGCGCCCGAACCGACGACCAGCAGCGACTTCGGCATGCGGTCGGGGACCATGGCCTCGAAATAGGTCCAGATCAGCTTTTTGTCGGGTTCGAGGCCGGGCAACACGCGTGGCCGCGCGCCGGTGGCGATGATGATGTGCTTGGCTTGATAGGCACCCGCCCCGAGCGCGCCTTTTGGCGCCTCGCTCGCGCTCGTCTTCACCGTCACCTTGCCCGGCGCGTCGATCATTGCCTCGCCCCAGATCACGGTGACCTTGTTCTTGCGCATCAGAAAGCCGACGCCGTCGTTGAGCCGCTTCGATACCGCGCGCGAGCGCTTGACCACGGCGGCAGGATCGTAAGTCACTTTCTCGGCCGAGAGACCGTAATCGTTGGGATGCTGCATGTAATGGAAGATCTCGGCCGAGCGCAGCAGCGCCTTGGTGGGGATGCAACCCCAGTTGAGGCAGATGCCGCCGAGATAGTCGCGCTCGACGATTGCGGTCGAAAAACCGAGCTGCGCCGCGCGGATCGCGGTGACGTAGCCGCCGGGCCCGGAGCCGATAATGATGATGTCGAAGGAGGGATCAGCCATGCCGCTTTCTCCTGCAAAGGTCGTCGGGCTGGTCACCCGTGTCTCGCGCTGCCGGACGTACGGCACGTCATAGGCACAATCGCAGCAAGTGCGAGTTCCCTCGCCATCTACGTCTTCGAGCAACGGCGGTTTTAATACGTGCATGCCCGGCACAAGGCCGGGCATGGTGAGTCTAGATCATTGCCGTTTCTATGCCTACCGGCCCTACTGCATCACCAGCTTGAGCTCCTCCACCATCGGCCTCACCTTGGCGATTTGCTCGCGCAGCATCTCGCGCATTTCAGCCTGGCTCGAGCCGGAAGGCTCGGCGCCGACGTCGGTCATCCGCTTCCGCAGGTCCGGGTGCTTCGCCGCCGCGGCGATCTCTTGGTGCAGGCGGGCGATTACCGGTTCCGGCGTGCCTTTGGGCGCGAAGAAGCCATTCCATCCGCGCAAATCGAGGTTGGGAAAGCCGAGCTCGCGCGTGCTCGCGACCTCTGGCAGCGCCGCCGAGCGGCTGGTCACCGCCAGCGCGGCGAGCGCACCGGCGCGCACGTGCTGCAGCGAGCTCGAAAGCTGGTCGCCGCCGAATTGGATTCGGCCGGACAGCATCTCCTGCACCAACGGAGCGGCGCCGCGAAACGGGACGTGATCCATCTTGATCCCGGTGTCGCGTTTGAGCACTTCGCCCATCAGGTTCATGACGCTGCCGGGGCCGGTGGAACCGTAGAACAACGGCTCTTTCGTCTGCCTCGCGTAGTCCACGAACTCCTTGAGGTCGCGTGCGGGGACTGACGGATGCGACAACAGCAACAGCGGTACGTAAGCTCCGACCGCGATCGGCACGAAGTCCTGCTCGATATCGTGAGGTGAGCGCCCGGCGGATTGCAGCGACGACGTGGTGGTCGTGAAGGTGATGTTGTGGAACAGGAGCGTGTAGCCGTCGGGGGCGGCCTTCGCGACTTGGTCGGCGCCGAGCGATCCGCCGGCTCCGCCGACGTTCTCCACGACCACGCTTTGGCTTAAGCCTTCCGACATGCGTTGCGCGAACAGCCGCGCCAGCATGTCGGTGGTTGCGCCGGCCGGGAAAGGCACAATGATACGAATGTTTCGGGCTGGAAATCGCTCTTGGCTACGCACCAAAGTCGGGAGCAGGGCCATCGCGCCGGCGAGCGCGGTGACCCCGAGGACCTCGCGCCGCGTCTTCGCCTGCCGCCATGGTCCTTGATGGGCTGACCACGCTGATTTGGCCTTGTCCTTCCTCATGGCGGCTTCCCTTGATCCCCGTGCTGCCCAATCATCGCTCGCGCCGGATTTCGGCGCGAGCGAAGCTCTAACTCACACCACCATCATCACCGGATTTTCGATCAACGCCTTGAACGCATCCAGAAGAACGGCGCCGAGCGCCCCGTCGACAGCGCGGTGATCGGTCGCGAGTCCAACGGTCATCATATGCGCCGCTTCGATCTTGCCGTTCCGCACGATGGCGCGTTCCTCGCCGGCGCCGACCGAAAGAATGGTGGCGTGCGGCGGATTGATGATGGCATAGAATTCCTTGATCCCGTACATGCCGAGGTTAGACACCGCGCTGGTCCCGCCCTGATATTCATGCGGCGCCAGCTTGCGCGCACGCGCACGCGCGGCAAAATCCTTCATCTCGTTGGAGATGACGGAAAGCGACTTTTGCTCCGCCTGGCGCACCACCGGCGTGATCAGCCCGCCGGGTATCGAAACCGCAACACCGACGTCGGAATGCTTGTGCCTGAGCATAGCGCCTTCGGTCCAGGTCACGTTGGCGTCCGGGACGCGCTGGAGCGCGAGCGCAAGCGCCTTGATGACGAAATCGTTGACCGAAATCTTGTAGGCCGCCTTGCCGTCCTTGTCCTTCGGCGCGGCGGTGTTGATCTCTTCGCGCGCCGCCACGAGCTTACCGATATTGCACTCGAGCGTGAGATAGAAATGCGGGATGGTAAGCTTCGCTTCGAGGAGGCGCCGCGCGATCACCTTGCGGATATTGTCGTGCGGGACGGCGTCGTACGAACCGGGCTCGAACAACGCGCGGATCTTCTCGTCAGTGGGCGTTTGCACGGTCGGCGCGACCGCGCCGGCGGCGGCCGCCGCGGCGGGGGCTGCAATCCCCCGGCCCGACTTGGCCGCTTCCACGTCGCGCGCGATGACGCGGCCGTGCGGGCCGGAACCCTGGACGCGTGCGAGATCGATGCCGGCCTCTTTCGCCAAGCGACGCGCCAGGGGAGACGAGAAGACGCGGTTCGTGTGCGCGATCCGAACCTTCTCACCTGCCCCTTGTTCTCGCTGGTGGGAAACGGGAGCCGCCGGGGCTTGCGGCGCGGCACGCGCCGAGGTCGCCTCGGCCACTTTGGGCGCGGACCGCGCTGGTGCCGAGGGACGTGCTGAAACGCCTTCTCCCATTGGGGACGGGGGCGTTGCGGCGCTTGCTGTTTTCGCGGGCGGTGCCGGCTTCACCGCGGGCGCGCCCGTCCCCGCGCCGGCCGCGGCCGCCTTGATGTCCTCCCCCTCCTCCGCCAGCACGGCGATGAGCGCCTTGACCGGCACGTCCTGGGTGCCCTCCGGCACCACGATCTTGGCGAGCGTGCCCTCGTCGATCGCCTCGTATTCCATCGTTGCCTTGTCGGTCTCGATCTCGGCGATCACGTCGCCGGGCTTGACCTTGTCACCCTCCTTCTTGAACCACTTGGCGAGGTTGCCCTTCTCCATGGTCGGTGACAGCGCGGGCATCAGAATATTGACCGGCATGAAAAACTCTCGATCGTCTAGCTGATCGCGCTGGTGGTGCCAGGATCGGTGGGCGCGTCCATCTCGGCATCGAACATCGCGCGGATGCGCTCGAGCGCCTCGTCCTCGGTCAACTTGGTTTCCTTGGCGAAGATACGCGCGGCATGTCTGGCAACGTCCGCTATGAGCATGCCCCACGCTTGCGGGTCATCGAAAGCGCGACGCAGCGAAACGTGCAGCCCCCCTTCTACGATGGCCGCGCGCAAAACTTCGACCCCGCCGTGCTCCAGCGCGGTCGGCGGAACGTGCAGCGCATCGAACGTCGCCATAGGTTCCTCACCGGTAACAGACCGCCTTTGCCGCTGCGACCACGTCCGCGACCGAAGGCAGCGCGAGTTTTTCGAGATTGGCCGCGTATGGCATCGGCACGTCCTTGCCGGTGACGCGGGTGACCGGGGCATCGAGCCAATCGAAGGCGTGCTCAGTCACGCTGGCGGCGATCTCCGCCCCGACACCCGACTGCCGCCAGCCCTCTTCGACCGTGACGACGCGGCCGGTTTTTTTCACCGACTCGATGATGGTCGCGGTGTCCATGGGCTTGAGCGTGCGCAGATCGATGACCTCGGCGCTGATCTCGTCCTTGGCCAATTCATCGGCCGCTTTGAGCGCATAGGACATGCCCATCGACCAGGCGACGATGGTCACGTCGGTGCCGGAACGCGCGATCTTCGCCTTGCCGATCGGCACCAGGTGGTCGTCGAGCTTGGGTACCGGAAAGCTCTGCCCGTAGAGGATTTCATTTTCGAGAAAGATGACGGGATTGGGATCGCGGATCGCGGATTTGAGCAGGCCTTTCGCATCGGCGGCGCTATAGGGGGCGATCACTTTGAGGCCGGGAACGTGTGAGTACCAGGAGGTGTAGTCCTGACTGTGCTGGGCGGCGACGCGTGCGGCGGGTCCATTCGGCCCGCGGAACACCGCTGACACGCGCATCTGGCCGCCCGACATGTAGCGCGTCTTGGCCGCCGAGTTGATGAGTTGGTCCATGGCCTGCATGGCGAAATTGAAGGTCATGAACTCGACGATCGGCTTGAGGCCCGCGAACGCCGCGCCGATGCCAAGTCCGGTCATGCCATGCTCGGTGATGGGGGTATCGATTACGCGGGCGGCGCCGAACTCCTGCAGCAGGCCTTGGGTCACCTTGTAGGCGCCTTGATACTCCGCGACCTCCTCGCCCATCACGAAGACGGTCTTGTCGCGGCGCATCTCTTCCGCCATGGCGTCGCGCAACGCCTCGCGCACGGTCATGGTGACCATTTCGGTGCCTTCCGGAAGGTCCGGCTCGGGCGGCGTTTGTAGCGGCGGCGGTGCAGCGGTCTGCGGCGTCGCCGGCGCGGGCGCGCGATTCACCTGCGGCGCCGGTTGTTCGGCTTTGGCGGGCGGCGCGGTGACCGGCGTCTTCTGCTGGCGCGGCGCGCCGCCGCCGTCGGTCAATGCGGAGGCGTCCTCGCCCTCGCCCAAGATCATGGCGATGGGCGTGTTGACCGCCACGTCATTGGTCCCTTCCGGCACCAAAATCTTGCCGAGGGTACCTTCGTCGACCGCCTCGACCTCCATGGTAGCTTTGTCGGTCTCGATCTCGGCAATGACGTCGCCGGACTTGACCGCATCGCCTTCTTTCTTGTGCCACTTGGCGAGGTTGCCCTTCTCCATGGTGGGCGAGAGAGCGGGCATCAATACTTGAATCGGCATAGGCGCATCACCCGTTGGCGGCCTAGCGGCGGACCCGCGCGAGATTGGTCGCCACCGACGTCACCGCCGCGGCGAGCATCGGACGAGCGAGGAAGGCGACGACTGCTTTGTTGATGGCAGCGGCCATGTCCTACTCGGCATACACATCGGTCCAGAGCTCGGCCGGATCGGGCTCCGCGTCGTTGGTGGCGAATTCGGCCGCCTCGTTGATGATGGCGCGGACCTCGGCGTCGATCTTCTTCAAGGCGTCCTCGCTCGCAAAGCCCTTCTTCAACAGTCGGCTGCGCACCTGCTCGATCGGATCGTGCTCGGTGCGCACCTTGTCGACTTCCTCCTTGGGCCGGTACTTGGCGGGATCCGACATGGAGTGGCCGCGATATCGATAGGTCAGCATTTCGAGAATGATGGGCCCGTTGCCATCGCGGCACCATTTCGTCGCCTGGTCGCCCGCGGCCTTAACCGCGCGAACGTCCATGCCGTCGACCTGCTCGCCGGGAATATCGAAGGAACGCCCGCGCTGGGACAGGTTGGTAGTCGCCGATGCGCGGGCAACGGAGGTTCCCATCCCGTACTGATTGTTCTCGATGATGTAGATCACCGGCAACTTCCACAGCTTCGCCATATTGAAGCTTTCGTAGACCTGCCCCTGGTTGGCGGCGCCGTCGCCTAGATAAGTGAGCGAAACACTGTCGTTGTCCCGGTATTTATTGGCGAAGGCGAGCCCGGTTCCGAGCGGGACCTGGGCGCCGACGATGCCGTGCCCGCCGAAAAACCCCTTCTCGACCGAAAACATGTGCATCGAGCCGCCCTTGCCCTTGGAATAGCCTCCACGCCGGCCGGTCAACTCCGCCATCACGCCCTTGGGGTCCATGCCGCAGGCCAGCATATGGCCGTGGTCGCGGTATCCGGTGATGACCGCGTCGCCCCCCTTGATCGCCATTTGCATGCCGACGACGACGGCCTCCTGACCGATATAGAGGTGGCAGAAGCCGCCGATCAGCCCCATGCCGTACAGTTGTCCGGCCTTCTCCTCGAACCGGCGAATGAGCAGCATGTGGCGATAGGCGTGAAGCTCTTGCTCCTGGTTGAAATCAGGCATCTCCGCCGCAGGTTCGACGGATGCCCGGCGCACGGCGGCGGGCTGAGCCGCTGGTCTGTTGCTGGCAACGGCCATTTTTCTCCTCAGGGTGGGCTCTTCGTCGGTGAGGCGGCCACTTCCCCCATAGCCGAAATCGCCGCAGGGCGGAAGCGGATGGGGATAAGCGCGGGCGCGGCTCTTTGCGGCGGGAAATAGGTAGAAAAAACCGATTTCGCAAATTGCGGCTGCCCGCGGGCCAGCGCCGTCAGGGTTGCTTGAGGCGCAGGGTGAGTTCGCGCGGATCGGCGTAATTGAGCAGTACCCGGGCGCGCTCGTCGAGCATGTCGGGATCGATGCTTTCGGGTTTGAGCAGCGAGACGCGGCGCTCCCAATTGGCGCGTTCGGCCTTGAGCGCGTCAAGCTCGGCACTGAGTTCCGCGATCTGCTGGTCGAGGTCCTGCTTCGCGCGAAGCCCGCGGTTGCCGGAATAGGCGTTGACGCCGAAATAGCCGATTACCAGCGCGGCGATGGTGTAAAGCGCGAGCGCGTTGAGGACGGTGCGGAACCGCTTGCGGGTCACCATGGCGCAACCATGCCGGCGCAGCGTTAAGACGGCTTTAATGCATTGGATGGGTGCCGCGGCCCGAAGTCGATCCGTTTCAGCGTAACGCCTTCAACGCGGCGCGGCCGGCATATCTGGCCTGGCCGCCTAATTCCTCCTCGATACGCAAGAGTTGATTGTATTTCGCCGTGCGGTCTGAGCGCGCGAGCGAGCCGGTCTTGATCTGCCCGCAGTTGGTCGCGACCGCAAGATCGGCGATGGTCGCATCCTCGGTCTCGCCGGAGCGGTGCGACATGACCACCGTGTAACCGGCCTTGTGCGCCATCTCGACTGCAGCGAGCGCCTCGGTGAGCGTGCCGATCTGGTTGACTTTGACCAGAATCGAGTTGGCGATGCCGTTCTTGATGCCGTGGGCGAGCCGCGTGACGTTGGTAACGAATACATCGTCGCCGACGAGCTGGCATTTGTCGCCGATCAGGCCGGTCAGCATCTTCCAACCTTCCAGATCGTCCTCGGCCATTCCATCCTCGATCGAGACGATTGGATAACGGGAGACGAGTTCGGCAAGATAGTTCACCTGCTCTTGTCGCGAGCGAACCTTGCCCTCGCCCTCGTAGCGATAGGCACCGTCCTTGAAAAACTCCGTCGCGGCGGGGTCGAGTGCGAGCACGACGTCCTTGCCCGGCGCGAAGCCGGCTTTTTCGATCGCGGTCATGACGAAGTCGAGCGCGGCCGCGGCCGACGGCAGGTCGGGGGCAAAGCCACCCTCGTCGCCCACGTTGGTATCGTGGCCGGCTTGTTTGAGCGCCGCACGCAGGGTGTGGAAAATCTCCGAGCCCGTGCGCAGCGCCTCGGCGAAGGAGGCCGCACCCACCGGCATGATCATGAATTCCTGGAAGTCGATCGGATTGTCGGCGTGCACGCCGCCATTGAGGATGTTCATCATCGGCACCGGCAGAAGCCGTGCCGCAGTTCCCCCGACATAACGGTAGAGCGGAGCCTGATGGGCAGCGGCCGCGGCCTTCGCAACCGCGAGCGAAACCCCGAGGATGGCATTGGCGCCGAGGCGGGCTTTGTTCGGCGTGCCGTCGAGCGCAATGAGCGTTTCGTCGATCTTGGCCTGTGCCTCGGCGTCCATGCCGCCGACGGCATCGAAAATCTCGCCGTTGATGGCGTCGACCGCCTGCCGCACCCCCTTGCCGAGATAGCGCTTGCCACCGTCGCGCAATTCGACCGCCTCGTGCGTCCCGGTAGAGGCCCCCGACGGCACGGCGGCCCGGCCCTTGGTCCCGTCTTCGAGCACGACATCGACCTCGACCGTCGGATTGCCGCGGCTGTCGAGGATCTCGCGGCCGATGATATCGGTGATGGCAGTCATGGGGTTCCCGGAAGATCGCAGCGCCCGCCGGGCTTCTACAGGATCGAGAACACCCTTGTCATGCCCCGTGCAAGCGGGGCATCCAATAACCTGCAGATAGGCGATATGCGGAGCGGCCGGCCCGACCGGATCGCTGACGAGGATGAAGACAATGGCCAAAACGCTTCGTCATCTTGGCAAGCCGAGCCGTATCCCCGCCTCTCCTCGAGCGGCGGTGCTCGATCGGGTCGCGAATCCGCATCCCGACACCGACTATGTCGCGCGCTTCACCGCGCCGGAATTCACCACGCTTTGCCCGATCACCGGTCAGCCCGATTTCGCGCACCTCGTGATCGACTATGCGCCGGGAAAATGGCTCCTAGAGTCGAAGTCGTTCAAGCTCTATCTCGGCAGCTTCCGCAATGTCGGCGCCTTCCACGAGGACTGCACCGTCGCCATCGGTAAGAAACTCGTCGCCCTGCTCACGCCAAAATTCTTGCGCATCGGCGGCTATTGGTATCCGCGCGGCGGCATGCCGATCGACGTCTTCTGGCAAACGGGCAAGCTGCCTGCAAACGTGTGGTTGCCGGACCAGGGAGTGGCCCCCTATCGCGCGCGGGGATGAGCCCCGGCAACGATTGCCAGCAGCGCCTTCACCTCCTGGCCGGGGTCGACCGCGCGCATGATGCTCCCCATGACGGCGATGCCGATCGGACCGGCCGCCAGCACTTCCGCCGCCCTTGTGGCGTTGAGCCCTCCGATGGCGAGAACCGGCACGGGCGCCGCGCGGGCGATCTCGGCAAGCCCCTTATGGCCGATCTCGGGGCCGTAGCCGGGCTTGCTCGGGGTCTCGAAGGCCGGCCCCGCGATGGCGTAGTCGACGACGCTGGGATCAATCGTCTCTGCCTCGGTGACCGTGTGCAGCGACACACCGATGAGCTTGTCTGGTCCCAGCAGGGCGCGGCTCGCGGCCGGATCGCCGCCCGCCGGCAGGTGAACGCCATCGCTGCCGCAGGCCTTCGCCAAGGCGGCATCGCCATGCAACGTCAGGCGGGCACCGTGCCGCCGCGCGATCGGCAACAACGTCAAAGCGAGCGCGATTTGATCGTCGTCGGACAGATCCTTTTCCCGCACGCTCACCCAGCGGCAGCCTGCCGCAAGCGCCGCCCGCACGATATCGGCGAGCGGCAACCGCGCCTGATGTCGGTCGGTGACGAGGAGCAGCGCCGGATCGGGAAGCTTCATGGCCATTCATTCATCGTCGTTCCGGCGAGCGACGCGAGAGCCGCAATCCACCGCCAGCGCCCTTCCAATGAAGGAGAGTTGTGGCCCTACCGAGCGCGCCGCGGTCACGGATTGCGGGAGCGCGCTTTCGGCGCGCGTGGCACCGGCGCAGCGGTCATCACGTTCCCACGAGGCCGAATTGCGGGCTCGACGGTTCCGCATGGGCGAGCTTCGGTATGCGGCCGGCCAAGCGGGCCAATCGGCCGGCCTCGACGGCAGCGCGCATGCTCTTAGCCATGGTGACGGGATCGCGCGCCTTCGAGACCGCGGTGTTGAGCAGCACCGCGGCGCAGCCGAGCTCCAGCGCGAGCGCGGCGTCGGAGGCGGTCCCGATGCCGGCATCGAGCACGACCGGGACCGGTGAGCGCGCGCAGATCAATTCGATCAGATGCGGATTGCAGATGCCGAGCCCCGAACCGATCGGCGAGCCGAGCGGCATCACGGCCGCGGCGCCGGCGTCGGCGAGCTTGCGGCAGACGACGGGGTCCTCGGTGCAGTAGGGCAACACGGTGAAGCCCTTCGCAACCAGCGTCTCGGTCGCGCGCACGAGCTCTTCGGTGTCGGGATAGAGCAGCTCGCGGTCGCCGATCACTTCGAGCTTGATCCAGTTGGTCTCGAGCGCCTCGCGCGCGAGCTCGGCGGTCAGCACCGCGTCTTTCGCGGTCTGGCAGCCTGCGGTATTGGGCAGGAAGTGGATGTGCTTTGGGATGAGATCGACCAGGCTTTCGTCCTCACCCGCGAGGCTGATGCGCCGGATGGAGGCCGTCACCATCTCGGTTCCGCTCGCGGCAATGGCGTCAAGCATGAGCTTGCGGTTGGGATAGCCGGCGGTGCCGAGGAAAAGGCGCGAGCCAAATTCGCGGCCGGCAATGATCAAGGGATCGGACATCTCGAATGGCTCCTCAGCCGCCCTGACGGGCGCGTACGATTTCGACGCTGTCGCCGGGGCGAAGTCGTGGCTGCGGCCACGCCGCGCGCGGAACGATGGCGCCGTTGATTGCAACCGCGATCCCGCGCTGGCCGGTGTCGACCGCCTTTTCCTCCAGCAGGGCCGCCAGCGTCGCGACGGTGAGCGCCTCGTCCTCCCCGTTGACTCGGATGTTCGCCCCGATAGCAGCTTGCGTCATTGCAGTTTCTCCTTATTCCGCAGCAGCGGGAAGCGACCCAAATCGCTCGATGCCGAAGGGACGAATCGCGGCCTCGGTGACGCCGTCGAGCACGAGGCGCGCGATGGCGTCGGCGGTGATCGGCGTCAGCAGAATTCCGTTGCGATGGTGACCGGTGGCGTAGATGAGCCCGTCGATCGGCCCGGCGCCGAGGATCGGTGCGTCGTCGCGACTGCCCGGTCGATGGCCGACCCACATCTCATCGATCGGCAGTTCCTCCACCGCGGGCACCGCCCGCCAGGCGGCTTCGAGCAAGGTGAGCATGCCGCCCGCGGTCAGCGACGTATCGTATCCCTTTTCCTCGACCGTCGCGCCCACCAGCAGGCGACCGTCGCGGCGCGGCACCAGATAGGCCGCCGGCGCCCAAACCACGTGGGTCAAGAGCGGGGCAGTCGGATCCATGCGCAGCGCGAGCATCTGCCCTTTGATCGGCCGCACCGGGGGCAGCAGTTCCGGCCCCAAGCCGGCAATGCTGCGCGACCAGGCACCGGCGGCAAGCACGACCACATCGGCCGCTACCTTAGTCTCGTCGGCTACAACGATGCCGTCGACCCGCCCGCCACGGGATGAAATCGCGCTCACTGCCCGATGCTCGCTGACGCTGGCGCCAGCTGTTTCGGCGGCGAGGCGCAGCGCGGTCGTGAGCTTGCGATTGTCGACCTGCGTGTCTTCGGGGCTGAACACCGCTCCGGCGAGCTTCCCGGCGAGATGCGGCTCGCGCCGCCGCGTCTCGGCCGCCGAAATCCATTGCAGCGGCAATCCGAGTTTTTGCTGGAATACGAGCTGATGGCTCAGCCGTGCCTGGTCGTCCGCGGTCAAGGCGACGACCAGCGTTCCCTCGGGCCGCAAGTCCACATCGACGCCCGACACCTCCAGCAACTCGGCGGCGAAAGCGGGCCAGCGCGCCTGGCTTTCGCGGCCGAGCGCGACCAGGGCTTCTTCGCCGGGCTCGGCCTCGGCGCAAGCCGCCAGCATGCCAGCGGCCGCGTGGCTTGCCCCTGCACCGGCTGCGCCCCGGTCGAATACTCGAACCGACGTCCCCCGCGCCGCCAATCGCCAGGCAATGGCAAGGCCGATGACCCCGGCGCCTATGATGGCGACCTCGGGCTTTCTGACATTGAGTGAGGGGCGGTTCGGCAACCGGCGGCTCCCTTCGCTGGAATGACCCAGACAGGTTCCATGGGTGTGATCTCAGCCGCGTGCGCGCGGCACCCCAGGCCGTCAAAGCCAATGATGGGCATTCTCGCGCCATTGCACAAGGCCATTCGGGACGCAGTCCTGTGGCGCAACGGCCGTCAGGACCTCAATACACGGTCCGGTGACGCAACAGCCGCGAGCATACGACACCGACGGTCATCACCACCGCTGCGCCTACGAAAATGCTCGGCTCCGGCCCGCCATGGGCAAAACCATAGCCGTAGACCACCGGGCCGACGGCCTGGCCAAGGTAGAAGAAGGATGAATGCAACGAGGCGGCCGCGCCGCGCGCCGTCTGCGAGAGTTCGGTGACATGGACCTGGATACAACCGTGCAGGAGGTAGAAGCCGAATCCAAACATACCGTAGATGGCGATCTGCCATATCCACGGGACATGCAGCGCGATGAGGACGAGCCCGGTTGCGGCAAGTGCGCCGCCGGCGACCATCAAATGGCGCTCGCGCACATGGGCGATGAGAGCCGGAACCGAGAGCGAATAGAAAACACCACCCATCGCGAACGCGGCGATCAGCAGTCCCGCGATCGACGCCCGCGTCTCACCGATGGCAAGAAGCAGCAGCGCCACGTAAGGGAAGAGTCCATGGATGAAGACTGCTTCGAAGAATACGGATGTAAAGCAGACCTTGGCGCGCGGGTCGGCAAAAATGTCCCGGAAATTGGCCATCACCGCCGCGCGATTGAAACGCGCCGGCGGCTGCGTCACCACGCCGCGGAAGGCGAAGAACGCCGCGATCGTCACGATCAATCCGAACGAACCGAGAATTGCGAATACGCCGCGCCAGCCGAGCAGGTCACCGATGACGCCCGCGATGGAGGAGCCCACGAGATTGCCGGTGAGGCCCACGGCAAGCAGCCGGCCGATCGCCACTTGGCGCTGATCGACCGGGACGAGATCGCCGGTGAGCGCCATCGCCACGGGAAATATCCCGCCCGCCACCAGCCCTGCCGCGATCCGCATGGCGACGAGTAGCGAGAAGCTCGTCGCCACCGCACAGACCAGCGCGGACACTGCGATGACCAGCAGGCACAAATTCATCAGCCGGGTCTTGCCGAGGAAATCGCCGGTGACGCCCAACGCGGGTTGCACCAGTGCGTAGGGAAATGTGTAGGCGCTCGAAAGCAATGCAGCGGTTTTCACGTCGATGGCGAGATCGCCCGCGATCATGGGGATGACGGGATCGACTGCGCGCGTGAACAGCGTTTGCGCGAAAACCACGAGGCCGACGATTTTCAGGACGGGTGGGATGGTCGAACTCGCTTACTTCCAGCGGTTTATCTTCAATTCTTCGCGAGTCGGTCGAATTCGGCCAGGCGCCGCAGCAGCCCCTCCATCTGCCTGAGCGGCACCATATTGGGTCCGTCGGACGGCGCTTGATCGGGGTCCTGGTGGGTCTCGATGAAGATGCCAGCCACGCCGACGGCGACTGCCGCGCGGGCCAGCACCGGAACGAATTCCCGTTCGCCGCCGGAGGACGTGCCCTGCCCGCCCGGCTGCTGCACGGAATGAGTGGCGTCGAAGATCACCGGCGCGCCGGTGGTGCGCGCGAGGATCGGCAGCGCACGCATGTCGGAGACGAGCGTATTGTAGCCGAAGGACGCCCCGCGCTCGGTCACCAGCACATTAGGATTGCCGGCGGCGGTAATCTTGGCGACGACGTTCGCCATGTCCCAAGGCGCCAAGAACTGGCCCTTCTTGACGTTGACCGCGCGCCCGGTCGCGGCCGCGGCGGAAAGGAGGTCAGTCTGCCGGCACAGGAAGGCGGGAATCTGCAGCACGTCCACGACTTGAGCAACGCGTGCGCATTGCTGCGCTTCGTGCACATCGGTGAGAATGGGCACCCCAAGCGTCTCACGGATTTCCGCAAAGATCGGCAAAGCGCGATCAAGGCCGATGCCGCGATTGCTTTTGGCGCTGGTGCGGTTGGCCTTGTCGAACGACGTCTTGTAGACGAGGCCGATCCCCACCTCGCCGGCGATCTTCTTGAGCGCCGAGGCCATTTCGAGCGCGTGGTCGCGGCTCTCGAGCGCGCACGGCCCCGCGATCAGCGCCAGCGGCAGCCCGTTGCCGAAGCGCGTTTTGCCGATGGCGACGATCGGATTGGGAGCGGGCTCGACATTCATTGCGGGCGACCATGCGCCGGCCGTCTTCAGGGGTCAACCGAGCGGGTGCCGGCACGCACGCCCGCCACTGAGACCGCAATGGGCGTCGATGTCGAGATCAGCGCGCCGTTGTGGGCGGCTTCATCGGAGTTCGCTAATCGAACACCAGCGTCGCGCCAATGGCCGTTGCCGGCGCCACAACGGTTGCGCCCATACGCGAGGAAGTCAGGATCCCCTCCGCCTTCAACGCCGCATTCAGAGCGGCGCGGTCGCGGACGCGAAACTGCACGGCGGCGAGCCGCGCCCCATGGGAAATATCGGGCGGCTCGGTCCCGAAATGGCTGCGGAAGGCAGCCGGATCCATAACCCTGATGTCGCCGCGCGGCGTTGACGCGGTGATCCCGCTCGATGTGGCGGAAAGGTCGCGTACGCCGGTGAAAGCCGACAGGAAAATGTGATGGTCCGTCGGGTTTTCGGCGACCAACACCACGTTCGCGATGGCGCTGGCCGTGTTGGGATGCTGCTGAAAGGCGGAATTCCAGAAATTTTCGGGAAAGTGCTGCTGACAGACGGCAAAGCCGATAGCGGGCGCTTTGGCGTCGCGCGCGAATGCAAGCGAGAAACCAACCTTGGTTGTCGCGCCGTCCGGCCGTTTGCCCTCGCGCTCGAAATGCATGGCATCGGAGACCCCGATCGCCGCCGAGCGAAAGCGTACCGCGTCTGCTGCGGCGTCATCGCTTTCGAGAATGAGCAGCGAAAGTCCCTCCTGATCCTTGAGAAAGACCCGGTTGAACGTGCCGAACAGCGCCGAGAAGCCATCGCTTCCAAGCTTTTCGGGCTCTGCCACGGTCAGCAGTTCGACGAAGAAGCCTGGAAGTTGGACCAGGTGATTGTGCGTGCCCCACGAATGCTGGTTGCGCGCGCCGACGGTGAAGCCGAGCCGACGATAGAGCTCGGCCGCCGCCTCGAGATCGCGCACCGCATGGACGACGTGGTCGAGGCCGTGGGGCATCGCCGTCACTTCACCGCCGAAAACGCCGTTGGCTGCAGGAACATGTTCTTGATCGAGGCGATGATCGGTCCATCGCGCTCGCTTTCGGCGCGCTTGGCCAGCCATTCCGGATCGCTTGCGAACTTGTTCCACTTCGTTTCGCGCTCGGCGAGCGATTCCCAGGCGAGCAGGTAGTGGAGGTCCTGGTTTCCGCCGTCCCCCACCAGCACCGTCCAGAACCCAGCCTGCCGGATGCCGTGCCGCTTCCAGAGCTCGAGCGTCGTGGTCTCGAATCGCTTCAACAGAGCGGGTAGTCGCCCGCTCACGCAGTGATAAATCCTCAATTCATAGATCATGGTCGCCTCTTGGTGCTGCAGGTCGAGGCGACCGACGTTAATTGCAGCGGCGAGAAAGGCAATCGGTGATGATTGCGAACATAAGGTGTCAATCGCCCGCGCCGCAGATGGCGCGATGACGATCGGCGAAGTCGGGAGGAGTGACTACACCAGTCGGCTCTGGTCCACCGCCGCGCCGACGAAAGAGGCGAACAGCGGGTGCGGCTCGAAAGGCCGCGATTTCAGCTCGGGATGGAACTGCACGCCGACGAACCAGGGATGGTCTTCATACTCGATCATCTCCGGCAATAGCCCGTCGGGCGACATGCCGGAAAAGCGCATGCCATGCTGCTCGAGCCGGCCTTTGTACCCAGTATTGACCTCGTAGCGGTGGCGGTGGCGCTCGGAAATCTCGGTTGCGCCGTGGTAAATCTGCGATACCCGGCTGCCGCGCTGAAGGATCGCCGGATAGGCGCCGAGGCGCATTGTGCCGCCGAGATCGCCATGCAGACCGCGTGTCTGGAGTTCGTTGCCCTTCATCCACTCGGTCATCAATCCGACCACCGGCTCGGGAGTCGCACCGAATTCGGTCGAGTTTGCTTCCTCGATGCCGCAGAGGTTGCGCGCCGCTTCGATGACGGCCATCTGCATTCCGAAGCAAATCCCGAAATACGGCACTTGGCGCTCGCGCGCGAACTGTACCGCCCTGATTTTCCCTTCAGTGCCGCGCTGGCCGAAGCCGCCAGGGACCAGAATGCCGTTCACGTTCTCGAGGAACGGCGCCGGATCCTCGCGCTCGAACACGTCGGATTCGATCCAATCGAGTTTGACGCGGACCTTGTTGGCGATGCCGCCATGGGAGAGCGCCTCGATCAGCGACTTATAGGCGTCCTTGAGGCCGGTATATTTGCCGACGATAGCAATCGTCACATCGCCTTCAGGATTGCGGATGCGCTCGTTGATCAGCCGCCAGCGCGCGAGATCAGGCTCGCCTTCGGGCTCGATTCCGAAGGCCGCGAGCACCTCGCGGTCGAGCCCCGTCTGATGATAGGCCTCGGGCACCGCGTAGATATTGTCCGCGTCGCGCGCTTCGATCACCGCGCTCTGACGCACGTTGCAGAACAGCGCGAGCTTCGCCCGCTCGCTGTCGGGGATCGGCCGGTCGGTGCGGCACAGCAAGATGTCGGGTTGGATGCCGATCGAGCGCAGTTCCTTGACCGAGTGCTGGGTCGGCTTGGTCTTGAGTTCGCCCGCGCCGGCGATGAACGGCAACAGCGTCAGGTGGATGTAGATGGCGTGGTGCCGGGGCAACTCATTGCCGAGCTGCCGGATCGCCTCGAAGAACGGCAGGCCTTCGATGTCGCCGACCGTGCCGCCGATCTCGCACAGGACGAAATCGTAGCCCTCGTTGCCTTCGCGGATGAAATCCTTGATCGCATTGGTGACGTGGGGAACCACCTGGATGGTGGCGCCGAGATAGTCGCCGCGGCGCTCCTTGGCGAGGATCTCCTGATAGATGCGCCCGGTGGTGATGTTGTCGTGACGGGTCGCCGGGCGGCCGGTGAAGCGCTCGTAGTGGCCGAGGTCGAGGTCGGTCTCCGCACCGTCGTCGGTGACGAAGACCTCGCCGTGCTGGTAGGGCGACATGGTCCCGGGATCGACGTTGAGATAGGGGTCGAGCTTGCGCAGCCGTACCTTGTAGCCGCGCGCCTGCAGCAGCGCGCCGAGCGCTGCCGATGCGAGACCCTTGCCGAGGGAGGAGACCACGCCGCCGGTGATGAAGATGTACCGCGCCATGGGACCTAACCTTTAGCGCCCGTCCGCCGATTCGACGAGAGCGCCCGGCGGCCCTCCATGCGACATCCATGCGCAGTGCGCATATCGAAAAATCCTTGCGATCCTATTGAGGTATGGCGCGGTCTCTTGATGTGAGTTCTCAATTTACCATTCGCCGGCTGCATAGCTTCTCAAGTGAAGGGGCCGGTCACCCGGCCCCTTCACGTTTGCCTTATTGCGACCGCGGCACCTGCGGTCCGGGCGGAGGGGTGGCCGGCTGCTGCTCCTGTTGGCGCAGCGTGTCGAGCACGCCACCACCCTGCTGCGACGGCCCGCTGGGCGTCTGCTGGGTTGGGGCACCGGTGTTCTGGATGACAGAACTCGGCTTTCGGTCCCAACCGGCCAGGATCGATAGGAGCAAGCTGGTGGTGAAGAAGATCACAGCGAGCGCCGCGGTGGTGCGGGTGAGCACATTGGCCGTCCCCCGGCTCGACAGAAATCCGCCGGTCGAGCCGATGCCGAGCCCGCCCCCTTCCGACTTCTGCAGCAGCACCACGCCGATCATGGCAAGGACGATTATGAGATGAACGAGAATGATGACGACCTGCATGCGTCCACCTGCTGTTGCGCCTTTAATCCTCGGGTGCCGCCGCCCCGGGTGTCATATAGGAAGTCGCACGGGTGTCTACACGATCCGCCGCGCAATTTCCATGCGAGCGGAGCCGCCCGGCGGGCCGGGTCCCCCGACCAGCACAAGGACGCAAAGGGCGAGCAGCAAAACAGGCGCCTATTTCAGGAGTTTCAGATAGGCGATGATGTCGTCGACATCCTTGGCATCGGTGAGCCCGCCATAGGGCATGCGGTTGCCCTTCACCGTCGCCTGCGGGTCGCGGATATAAGCGCGCAAATTGTCCTCGTCCCAAATAAGGTTCGCGCGCTTCATCGGGTTCGAATAGCGGAAATCCTCGAGCGCCGCCGACTTGCGGCCAACCACGCCCTTTAGGCTCGGGCCAAGCGCATCGGGCCGCTCCGTATGGCAGGCAGCGCAGGTTTGGTAGAGCGCCTTGCCGTGCTCGACATCGGCCGCCGCGACCGGGCTTACGGATGGCGCGAGGAGGAGCGCCGCGGCGCCCACTATCCAGCGATGCCTCATCGGCCTTGCCTTACGCTACGCCGGGATCACGCATGCACCAGCGGACCGGGACTCTTGAGGTACTTCGTGACGATCGCCTCGGCCGACCAATAGGCGAGCGCGCCGACCGGACCGGTTGGATTGTAAGCCGGCTGCTGCGGGAAGGTGGACGCCCCCATGATGAAGAGGTTATCGGCGTCCCAGGCTTGCAAATAGCGATTCACGACGCTCGTTTTCGGGTCGTTCCCCATGATCGTGCCGCCGGTATTGTGGGTCGACTGGTAAGGCACCGTGTTGTAATCGCCCCGACGCAGCCCGGGCGGGCCCATCATGGTCGGATTCATGGCGCGCGCGATCTTGAGCGCGATGTCCATGCAATAATCCGCCACCTTGTAGTCGTTCTCGACGAAATTATAGGTCATGCGCAGCAGCGGACGGCCGAGCTGGTCTTTGTAGGTCGGGTCGAGGTCGATGAAGTTGTAGCGGTTGGCGTAGTTCGATCCCGATAGGGTGATGCGCGCTGCGTGTTGATACCACTTAGCGGTCGCCTTCTTCCAAGCGCTGCCCCAGCGCGGGGTACCGGGCGGGACCGGCCGGTAGCTGATCGGCCGTCCGTCGGCGTGCCCCAACTGGAGCTTGCAGCCGCCCAAGAAGCCGAGCCCGCTATGGTCGAAGTTGTCGCCGTCGAAATCGTCCATGACCATCTGTGTGCCCGGCGAGCCCATGAACGGGTTGAACACCTTGTCCTCGAAGAACAGCGTCACTCCCAGCCGCGAGAGCTGATAACAGTAGTTTTTGCCGACCGCGCCCTTTTGAGTGACGGGATCGTAGGGTTCGCCGATGCCGGAGTTGAGCAGGAGCGAGATGTTGCCGAAGACATAGGCCGAGAGCACCACGAGTCCTGCCGGCTGCTCGTATTCCTCGCCGGTGCGGGTATCCGTAAAGACGACGCCCGTCACCTTCTTCGCCGCCTTGTCGTAGCTTAGCCGGCTGACCCAGGCGCGGGCACGCAACGTGAATTTCGGATCGGCGCGCAGCACCGGCAGCACGCAGACGTGCGGCCCGGCCTTGGCGTTGGCCTCGCAGCCATTTCGTTCGCAGAACCCGCAATACTGACACCCGCCCAGGGTAAGGCCTTCGCTGTTGGTATAGGCTCGGCTCGCGTTGCTCGCCGGCTGCGGAAAGGGGTGATAGCCGAGTTCCTTAGCGACCTTCGCGAACATCAGCCCGGATTCGCCCATGATCAGCGGCGGCGTGGGATACTCGTTGCTGCGCGGTCCTTCGAACACGTTTCCGCCCTCGATCTTCTGTCCGCGCAGATTGCCGGCTTTCCCGGAGACGCCGCACAGCTTGTCGAACTTGTCGTAATGCGGCTCGAGCTCGTCATAGGTCATTGCCCAGTCCTGGATCGTCATGTCGTCAGGAATGGCCTTGGCGCCGTAGCGCTCGACGATATGGCTGCGCGTGAGATGATCGCTCGGCAAGTAGCGCCAGTGCTGGCCGCCCCAGTGATTGGCAGCGCCGCCGACGCTGTTGCCCGGCAGGAACGAGCCGAAGCGACGCATGGGGAGCGCCGATTCCGAAGGACGGTGGCGGAAGGTGACCGTTTCCAGCGCCGGATCCTGGATCAACTCCAGCCGGTAGGAATAGCGCAGTTCGTCGCGCACCGCCGGGAGCGCAAAGTTCTCACGCGGCGTGAGATCTTCGCCGCGCTCCAAGCCGACGACCGTGAGTCCCGCTTTGGCGAGTTCGCGCGCCAGGATGCTGCCGGTCCAGCCCATGCCGACCATGACCGCATCGACTTCCTGCAATCGCGTTGCCATCTCTCTATCTCCCCCTCACGAGAAATCCGCGATCGATTGCGGCTCGACGACGTAGCGCTCGTTGCGATATTGCTCGATCAGGTGGGAATAGACCGCCGGCAATCCGGGGAAGCCAACCATCTTCCATGCGACCTTGTTGCGGTTACCGCCGTAGATTGGATCGGCGAAGAAGCCCTCCATGGTGATTTGCAGCAGCGCCTCGAAGAATGGTTTGGCGTCGAAATCGCCGAGCTCGGCCTTGCCCTGTTCCAGCGCCTTGAGCGCATCCTCGCGCTCATTGGCTGCCAGCCGGTCGAACTCCTTGCCGTAGACCTTGTGCGTCCAGGCATTGGTGGCGACGATGCCGGCCGCGAAAAACTGCCGCGGCGTGAGCGGCAGCTGATAGCCGTATTCAGGCTTGGCCTTCCGGAACGGGCCATTGCGGTACATTTTGGCGCCGCCGCCCCAGGCGCTGGCGAGCTGCCGGTCGATGAAGGTCACGATCCCGCAATCGCTGCCGGACGGCGTAAGCTCGTCGGCCGGAATCATGGTGTCGACGGCGGCCGCAAAGAACGCGGCCTCGGTCTGGGTCAGCGTGAGATAGGTTGCCGGTTCGCTTGCGGCCGCGGCACCGGGGGCGGCCGGAGCTGCGGGCTGCTGGGCCTGCGCGGCAGCGGTTGGGGCGAGACCCGCGGCAACGGCGGTGGTGGCGCCCAACAGGAAATTGCGGCGTGCGATCGGATTGTTATCGTCCGGCGCGTTCTTGTCAGTCATGGCGACCTCCCGTGCTTGCCGCGCCAGAGCTTGATGCTCCATGCGGGGGCGCGGCGTGCGCCGCGCGGGGATTTATCGTCGCCACGCAGCGATTCATTGTGTCGTTTTGAACGAGACTAATCCGATTTTCACCCGCGCGGGAGGGGGCGCGTACGGCTCCCGGCTTCAACCAATTTTCGTGGATTCTCAGCCATAAACGCCCGCGATCGCCAGGAACTCGTCCGCCTTGAGGCTCGCGCCGCCGACCAGCGCGCCATCGACGTTGGCGACGTGCAGCAGCTCCTTGGCGTTCGAAGGCTTTACCGATCCACCGTAGAGGATGCGGATGCCTTGCCCCTCCTCTCCCAAGCGCGACCCCAGACGCTGCCGGATGAACGCATGCATGTCTGCGACGTCGGTTGGCGTCGGCGTGAGCCCGCTGCCGATGGCCCAGACGGGCTCGTAAGCAACGACAAGATTTTCGACAGTTGCACCGTCCGGCACCGAGCCATCAAGCTGCGTCCCCACCACCGCGAGCGCGCGTCCATCTTCGCGCTCGGCGCGCGTCTCGCCGACGCAGACGATGGCGCAAAGTCCTGCGCGGCGCGCGGCCAGCGCCTTTGCGCGCACATCGGCGTCGGTTTCCTTGTGATAGCTGCGCCGCTCGGAGTGCCCGACGATGACGGCGCTGGCACCGGCGTCCTTGAGCATTTCGGCCGAAAGGTCGCCGGTAAACGGTCCGCTCGGCTCGGCGTGGCAGTCCTGTGCGCCAATCAGAATTGGAGTCCCTTTCGCCGCCGCCGCCAAAAGAACGAGCAGCGTCGCAGGCGGGCATATCATCAGGTCGACTGCGGTGAGTTTCTGCGCACCTTCGACGATTCGGGTGAACTCCGCCGCCGAAGACCGTAGGCCGTTCATCTTCCAATTGCCCGCCACCAGCGGGCGGCGCGACGCCCGAACCATTGTCGTTTCCCGCGTTTTCCCGAATCCGGCCAAGCGGTTAGCAGAGCGCTCGCGGACACGCCAGAGGCCGGCTAGCGGCGGCCCGCTCACCCCGCCATATGTTGCGATGCAGAGCCCCCCTCCCTATGATGCAACAACCCGGCCCGCCGCGGGTTCTCTCAATCACGGATAACGCATGCTTCGAGGTCTACGAAAAGCCTCTTCCAACTGGCTCGGCAAGGCGGTGATGGCCGCCGTTGTCGGCTTCTTGGTCATCAGTTTCGCGATCTGGGGGATCGGCGACATTTTCCGCGGTTTCGGCCGCTCGACTGTCGCAAAGATCGGGCATACCGAAATTACAATCGAGCAGTTCCGGTCTCTGTACAACGATCGGCTGCAGCAATATTCACGCCAGTTCGGCCGCCCCATCACCGCAGATCAGGCGCGGGCCACCGGCTTGGATCGCGCGGTGATCGGGCAGATATTCTCGGAGATCCTGCTCGACGAACGCGCACACGCGCTCGGTCTTGCGCTCTCCGATGCGGAGGTCGCCAAGCAGATTACCAACGATCCGGCGTTTCGCGGCCCGAACGGCCAGTTCGACCGTTTTCGTTTCGAGCAAATCATCCGTAATGCCGGCTACACCGAGCCCCGCTTCGTGGCCGAACAGCGCCGTCAGTTGTTGCGCCGGGAGCTCGCGGGCACCATCGCTTCCGGATTGAGCGCGCCACGCACGTTGGTCGAGGCGGCGGACCGCTATCAGAACGAGCAACGCTCCATCGAATACGTGCTGCTCGACCGCGCGCTCGCTGGCGAGATTCCACCGCCTCCCCCGGAGGTGCTCGCGAAGTACTTCGAGGAGCGCAAGACCCAGTTTCGCACGCCCGAATACCGCAAGCTCGTGATCGTTTCGCTGATCCCGGGCGAGCAGGCCCGTTGGATCGAAATCTCCGACGCGGATCTCAAACGCGCCTACGAGGAGCGGCGCGCGCGCTATGTCACCCCCGAGCGACGCCACATCCTGCAGATTGATTTTTCCAATGCCGAGGCGGCGAGCGCGGCCGCGGAGCGCATCGCGAAAGGCGCGAGCTTCACGGAGATCGCCAAGGAGCTCGGCAAGAGCGAAAAGGACATCGACCTCGGCACGGTGCCCAAGTCCGCGGTGATCGACCGGGCAGCCGCCGATGCCGCCTTCGCGCTCAAGGAAGGCGAGGTCAGCGCGCCGGTGCAAGGCCGCTTCGGCACCGTGCTCGTGCAAGTCCTCAAGATCGAACCGGAGCAGGTTCGCTCGCTCGAGCAAGTGGCCGGCGAGCTCAAGCAGGAGCTGGCCGCTGCGCGCGCCAAGTCCGAGATTTTCGACCTCTACAACAAGATCGAGGACGCGCGCGCAGAGGGGAAATCGCTGGCCGAGGCCGCCGCCAACCTGAAGCTGGAGGCGCGCACGGTCGAAGCGGTCGATCGCTCCAGCCGCGATGCTGCAGGTACGCCGGTGAAGCTTCCCGATGCGGAGCGGCTTCTCCCCGCGGCGTTTAATACCGACGTCGGCGTCGAGCGCGATCCCTTGCAGTTCCAAGATGGCTACGTCTGGTACGACGTCACCGGAATCTCACCCTCGCACGAACGTTCGCTCGACGAGGTCAAGGACCTGGTCGAGACGCGCTGGCGCGACCGGGAAATCGCGACGCGTCTGGACACCAAGGCAACCGAGATGCTGGACAAGCTCAAAGCCGGTGCGACGATGGCCGAAGTAGCTGCGGCAAACCATCTCAAGGTCGAAACCCTGACCGGCCTCAAGCGCGGCGAGGCCGCCGGCCCGCTCTCGGCGGCGGGCGTCGATGCCGTGTTCCACACAGCGAAGGACGCCGCCGGCAGGACGGAAGCCGCGCAGCCGGCGGAGCAAGTCGTATTCCGCGTCTCCGATATCGTGGTGCCAGCCCTCGACATGACGTCCGACGAGGCCAAGCGCGCCCTCGAAACGCTTAATCGCAGCCTCTCCGAGGACATTCTCGCTGAATACATTGCCCGGCTCGAAAGCGAAATCGGCGTCACCATCAATCAAAGTGCGCTGAACCAGGTTGTCAGCGGCGGAGCCGGCGACGGAACAAACTGACCTGACCCATGCAGATCGAGCCGCAAGCCACGGCATTTGCCAAGCGCTACGCGCGGGGCGAGGCGCAAGTCGTCTGGACCACGCTCGTGTCGGACCTCGAGACCCCGGTGTCGGCTTTCCTCAAGATCGCCGCTGCGCGGCCGCTGAGCTTTCTGCTGGAATCGGTCGAGGGCGGCGCGGTGCGCGGGCGCTATTCGATCATCGGGCTCGACCCCGATCTCATCTGGCGCACCGTGAGTGGCCAAGCCGAGATCAATCGCACGGCGCAGCGCAGGGCCGACAGCTTCACGCCCTGCAACCGGGAACCGCTGGCCGCGCTGCGCGCGCTTATCGCCGAAAGCCGCATCGAGCTGCCGGACGTGCTGCCTCCCATGGCGGCCGGGATTTTCGGCTATCTCGGCTACGACATGGTGCGGCTGATGGAGGAGTTGCCGCAGCCTAACCCCGACCCGATCGGAATCCCCGACGCGGTCCTGATGCGCCCCACCATCGTGGTCGTGTTCGACAGCGTGAAAGACGCGATCACCGTGGTCACGCCGGTGCGTCCGGAGAGCGGCGTCGCTGCTGAAGTGGCCTTCACGCGGGCGAGCGAGCGCCTGTCGAGGATCCTCGATGCGCTGGATGCGCCGCTGGCGCATGCTCCGCCCGATTTCCAGGCGGGACCGCTCACGGTGTGGCCGTCCTCCAATATTACGCCCGCCGAATACGAGCGCATGGTGAATGCCGCCAAGGAATACATCGCCGCCGGCGACATTTTCCAGGTCGTGCTGTCGCAACGTTTCGAGGCGCCGTTCGAATTGCCGCCTTTTGCGCTCTACCGGGCGCTGCGGCGAGTCAATCCGGCGCCCTTTCTCTATTTCCTCGACTTTGGGGGCTTCTCGATCGTCGGCTCCAGCCCGGAAATCCTGGTGCGAGTGCGCGAGGGTACGGTGACCGTTCGGCCGCTCGCCGGCACGCGGCCGCGCGGCACGACGCTCCAGCAGGACAAGGCGCTCGAATCCGAACTGCTGGCGGATGAGAAGGAACGCGCCGAGCATCTGATGCTGCTCGATCTCGGGCGCAACGACGTCGGCCGCGTCGCGCGCACAGCCACCGTCAAGGTGACCGACCAGTTCTCCGTCGAGCGCTTCAGCCAGGTGATGCATATCGTTTCGAACGTCGAAGGCCAGCTCGATGGAAAATACGACGCGCTCGATGCGCTGGCGGCGGGCTTCCCGGCCGGCACCGTCTCGGGCGCGCCAAAGGTACGCGCGATGGAGATCATCGACGAGCTCGAACCCGACAAGCGGGGGCTCTATGCCGGGTCGGTGGGCTATTTCTCCGCCGCGGGCGAGCTCGACAGCTGCATCGTGCTGCGCACGGCGTTGATCAAGGACGGCATGATGTATGTCCAGGCCGGCGCCGGCATCGTCGCCGATTCCAACCCCAAATTCGAGCAGCAGGAATGCGTCGACAAAGCCAAGGCGCTGTTCCGCGCCGCGGAAGAGGCCAAACGATTTGCGAGCGCGGCGCGTCGGGGACGATAGCGATGAAGCCCGGATGGGCCCGGGCATGACGACCGCAGACGGAGCGACGACATGAACCCCAAAACCGACCGCGAACCGGCGCCGAAATGGAAGCACGACGGCGTGCGCGTGATTCCGGGGCATGCGCTCGATCCCAACACCCCGCAGACGCCGGGCATGGATCGCAAGGCCGCGATCAACTATGCCCGCGTCGGCGCTCAGAAGATTTGGGCAGGTACGGTGAACATTCGCCCCAACGCCAAGACCGGGGCACATCACCACGGCGAGCTGGAGAGCATTATCTACGTGGTGCGCGGCAAGGCGCGCATGCGTTGGGGCGAGCGGCTGGAATTCACCGCCGAAGCCGGTCCGGGCGATTTCATCTATGTGCCGCCGTTCGTACCGCACCAGGAAATCAACGCCAGCGCGAGCGAGCCGCTCGAATGCGTGGTGGTGCGCAGCGACAACGAAGCGGTCGTGGTCAACCTCGACATCGAGCCGGTGGAGAAGCCGGACGAGGTTCTATGGATCGATCCGATTCATAAGGGGTGAGAGATTTCGGCCATGCGCCCGATGAAGCGCAATCTCGATAGCCGGGCGCGCTACAGGAACTCCTTCGGGATCTCGGTCCACTTTTCCCGGCCGCGATAGAACAGCGGCTTTTTCTCGTACTTCGCCCGGTACGCGCGATATCGTGCGCGGTATCGCCGGACGCGCTGGCGCGCTCCCTTGAGCGGCTTGTGCCGATAGCGCAGCAGAGCTCGCTCGACCGCCCACACATTCCTGCGGGAAAGCCTCCAGTCATAGGTTCCCAGCCTGCGCAAATCGAACACGGCATATCCGGTAAGACACCCGGTGAAGTCGATGTACGGATCGAAATAGCTCATGGCCAGCGCGCGGGCAGAATGGAATACGGGCTTTCGCCCGTGCAAGCCTGGATCACGCGAGCGCGCCACGGACCCCCACCGACCGCGTTCACGGTATACGAAGATGACGTGATCGAGGTAATCAATCGATTTGAGGCTCATGACGAGCGGGGGAAATCCGTGTTGCTCGAGAATGCAGGCGGCGGCCAGAGCCGCCTCGAGGCAGTGCGCCGTCCTGTGCCGCAGAGCCTGCCGAAGACTTCTGAGCGTTTCGGGGCCAGGCTTAGGTTCGGTGTTGTAGGGCAACCGATTAAGAAACTGCTGCACCAGGATCGGCTTGCGCAGCCGGCGAATCAAACGCCGCTCCGCCGGCGTGAAGATGGCGAGGGCGGGTGGTGGCTGGTTCATGCATTCCTCTCAGCGGCGGCGAAGCAGCTGATCCCCTCGATTCGCCGATCGATCCCCGTTCAACCGCCGCCGAAGAACATCGCGAGTCTATCGCTGAATTGCTGCGGCCGCTCCAAAGGAGACATATGCCCGGCTGCTTCTATCCTGTGGAGGACGGCGCCGGGAATATTCTCAGACAGCAACCGCGCAGCGTTCCGGCAGATGTAGTCGTGCTGGCCGAGCATCACGAGCGTGGGGACCTTGATCGCTTGCAGGGTGCTATGCATGCGAAAAAGCGATTTCCGCTGGCCCAGCACTTGCGACAGGGTATGCCGCAATCCGACGAGCGGGGTGCTGCGGATCAAGTCGCCCATGTGCCGGCGGTAACGCGCACCGCGATTGGCATATGATTTGAAAAACTCGCTGCGCAGCATGTCCGGAAGCAACTCATCCCAGCCCGTGCGTTCCGCAAAATCGACCCACCGCCGTGCCAGCCACTGGATTCGCCAAGCGTCGTCCGCACCCGATCCGACGTCGGCGAGGACCAGATGCGTGATCCGCTCCGGTCTTGCGGCGGCGAGCGCAAGCGCCGGGCCGCCTCCCATGGAAAAGCCGACAATCGCAACCTTGTCGAAGTTGAGCGCATCGACGATACCGGCGAGGTCGCGGCTGAGATGAGCGCCCGAGTAACGGCTGGCGTCGTCCGGCGCATCGCTATGGCCGTGTCCGCGTTGATCATAGGTGACGACCGTATGGCGATCGGACAATTTCCGCCGTTGGTGAAACCACATCCGCTGGCCGCAGGCGAGCCCGTGTATGAGGATCACGGGCTTGCCGCGGCCTGTGATGCGATAGGCGAGCTCGATATCGCCGATGCGAATGCGGCGCGAGGAGTCGGCCATGCCCATCGACGCAGGTGATCCTCGTATCGCCCCTCGAGAATAAGACGGCATGATGGAAGAAGCGGACCGGACCGCCAGGCCCGCAACGACGTGACGGAGTTTAGATAGGACATGCAGCCACCGAAAGGGCATCCTTCCGCGGCTCGGCCTTAATGTCTTTTGGTCCTGGAGAAACGAGCATGCGTTGCGAAATGCCATTGTCGATGTTGCTTTCGCTTTCAGTCCTGGGGCTGGCGTCAATGACGTTTGCCACAGACGCGTCCGCCGAGGTTGTCTGCAGCGGACACAAATTGCTGCCGATCCCGCGACCGCAGTCGAGCTGCAGCAACGTCAAACCGCGGATTTACCCGTCGCCTGACGGTGCGCTCCGCGCGCTCGTGTTTCCCGTGGATGTCAGCCTCTACGCTACGCCCGACATGGAGAGCCGCGTAGTGATCCGCACGAGCAAGGGCGATACTCTCACGTCGAAGGACTATTCCTCGCCGCGCGGCACCAATGGGTACTATGTCTTCAATGCAAAATGGTCACCCGACTCGCAATTCTTCGTCTACAGCACGTCGTCGTCCGGCGGCCATTCGCCCTGGTCATTTCCGATGATGGTGTATAGTCGCCAGCAGAACCGCATCGCCGGTTTCAGCGACATGATCAACGGCGAGCCGACGGTTTCGGGAGATTTCCATTTTGTCGGCTCGCATACGGTGGTCGCCAGCACGTGGAAGCGACCCGGATCGCTGGATGACAAGGTTGCGGTCACGGTCGATCTCGAGGAGGCATTCGCAAAGCTCGCGCCATCTGCGGATTAGAGTCTGGAGGGCGGATAGCTCGCGTGACCCGATGTGAGGGGCTGCTCGCGGCGAGGTGGCCAAATCGCCGTCCGCGCCACCGGGGCCAGATTCGCCGGATTCACGCGGGGATCAGGGCGCTCAACCAACGCCATCTCGCGGCCGATGTGCGCGCATGCCGCGCCATGCGGCCACCGGCGGGATGGGCATCCCCAGGTTCTCACGCAGGGTTTTGCCCGCGTACGCCGTACGGAACAAGCCACGGCGCTGGAGCTCAGGCACGACGAAGCGAACGAAGTCCTCGTAAGCTCCGGGAACGTGGGTCGCGGAAACGACAAAGCCGTCGCAAGCGCGCTCGACCAGCCATTGTTCGAGTTGATCACAAATCTCTTTCGGCCCGCCGACGATCGCATCATGCACTCGGCCGCGGCCGCTGTAGTGGATGAAATCGCGCACCGTCGGATTTTTGTTGCCGCTTGCGCGCACGACGCGGTCGCGGATCGCCTGGAGGCCGGAGATCGCCGCCATCTCTTCGTCCGTGAACGCTTCGTCCATCTTTTTGGTCGAGAAGTCGAAATTGAGCGCTTCCGACAGCAGCGAGAGCGCGTCAATCTCGAGCGGCAGCTTGCTGATGAGCGCCCATTTATCCTCGGCCGCGACCTTGGTGGCGGCAGCCACCGTGTTGATGAGTTGCGTGATCTTGACCTGCTCGGGGTCGCGGCCGCAGGCGGCCACCTCCGCCTTGAACTCGGCATAGTCGCGCTTGGCGACCGCGATGTTCGGGTAAACGACGAAGATCAACTCGCCCCATTGCGCCCCGAAGCGCTTGCCGCGGCCGCTCTGGCCTGCCTGGATGATGACGGGGCGGCCTTGCGACGAGCGCGGCACGGTGAACGGCCCGCGGGAGCGGAAAAAACGGCCGTTGTGGTCGAGGCGATGGACCTTTTGCGGGTTGGCGAACAGGCCCGTCGCCTTGTCCTGCACGATAGCGTCGTCCTCCCAGCTGTCCCAATGGCCGAATACCACCTCCATGAATTCGTCGGCTCGATCGTAGCGCAAGTCATGCTCGATCACCTGCTCGCGGCCCATGTTCTGCGCTTCGCCGTCGTTGAGCGACGTGACGACGTTCCAGGCTGCGCGCCCATCGGTCATCAGATCGAGCGTGGCGAACAGGCGGGCCACGTGGAACGGCTCGTAGTAGCTCGTCGAATAGGTCGCACCGAGGCCGAGCCGCTCGGTCGCCATGCCCATGACCGTGAGCACGGTCACCGCATCCAACTTCACGCAACGGATGCCGTGTCGCACCGTGTGTTCATGGTCGCGCCCGTACATGTCGGGCATCGATAACCGGTCGTCGAAGAAGCCGAGATGGAACTTGCCCTCCTCCAGCACCCGGCCAATATGCCGGTAGTAGTCCGCGGACCAGGTATCGGTGTGCGAATGCGGATGGCGCCAGGAACTCGGGAGATTCGTGCAATTCTGCGCCTGCAGGAAGGCGACCAAGGTCATCTGGCGCATTGTCGGGACCCTTCGCAATCTCGAGCTGCGGATCGTGGCAGTATGTGTATGCGCTTAACGGCGCTCGATCGCGCGACACCTTGGCGAGCTTAAGGAAGGAAAGCCCAACCTGTCGAGAGTTCGGAATGCTTCGCTTCCGTATGCAAGTTGGCAGCTCGGGACGCAGTGGGCTACGGAATCGCGATGCCCGCCTCGCGAAACCGCTTGATGATAGCGTAGTGCAGGTCGCTGCGGACCGACACGGCCTTTTCCACATCGGCGACAACGCAACGCAGTTCGAATTCCAGCGCGCTGTGTGCGAGGCCCACCCCGAAGCCCAACAGGAATGCCCCGGGAGGCGGAGACTGCAAGATTTGGGGGTGAGTGCCGGCGACGTCGGTCAAGATTTCACGCACCTGAACCGGATCGCTTTCATAGGCGACGACGACCTTGATCACGATTCGGCCCATGGTATTCGTGCGCGTCCAGTTCTTGACGACGCCGGTGATGAATTCAGAGTTCGGAATGATCACGCTTGCTCGATCAAAAGTCTCGATCTCGGTTGCGCGTACACGAACGCGCCGCACCCATCCCTCCTCGCCCTTGACCACGATCGAGTCGCCGACGCGGATCGGCCGTTCGGTCAGCAGGATAAGGCCGGATACGAAATTTGACACGATGGACTGCAGCCCAAACCCGATACCGACCGAAAGGGCGCCGGCAATCAACGTAATCTTCTGCAGGTCGAAACCGAGCCCCGTGAGCGCAACCACGATCGCTATGATCGCGCCGATATAGCCGAAGATCGTGACGATCGAGAGCTGGAGGCTGGGCTCCAATCTGGTCCGCGGCAGCAACTCCGTCTCCAGCCAACGTTGCACAATGCGCGTGACGATGAGCAACAGCAGAAGGACAACAGCAGCGGTCAGCAGCGTTTGAAACGATAGATGGATCTCCCCGATCTTGAATCCGAACGGGATGTTACGGATGGTGTCGAACAGATCGGCGGTAGATACTTCCCATGGACCGATGATCAGGAGGAACGAGGCCAAGATCAGGATCACGCGGATAGCCGCCGACAGCAGCGCTCCCCCGAAGCCAACCGTACGGGCGCTGACGCCCAGGCTGGCAGCCAGCGACTGCCCTTTCGCGGTTTGCTCGCCGATGGTCGCGAACAGCGTCTGGGTGATGACTATCAGCAGGTAAAGCGCCCCGAATACCGCTGCAGCGACAATGACCCGCAATGCCGCGAATGCGGCCAAGCCCGCATAGCCAGCGACGAGCGCCAGCGAGATCAGCACCGCCATCAGCAGGCCCAGTGGATGGGCCCATGACGCGGCAATAAGAGCCTCGCCTCGATCTTTCTTGATTTGCCCCAAGCGAATGACGAGGTGAGTCAGGAACGCGGCCGTAACCGCCGCGAACGCGGCATTCGTGGCGACCGTGATGATGAGTGGCGCGAACAAGGTCTTATGGACGACTTGCGAGACGACTAGGACCCCGAGTGCGCGCGCGGACCAGACCAGGTGGTTGTAGAAGCAAAGCGCGGTGGCGTCGTCCTCTTGCACGAGTCGGCGCGCGGGCTCCTTTGGCGCAAGCAGCCCGCGTGCCACGCCATAGCCGAATGTCGCAGCCGCTATGCCCGCAACAAGTCCTTCGCCAATTTGTTCGAGACGGACGGTCAACAGCCCTAGCGCATCAAAAGCGAACAGGACTGCGGCGGCCGCCAACGGCGTGCGCGCCGCAAACCACACGAATACCCACAACGCCGCCCAAGCCTTGGCCGATGGCGTGTCCGTCGGGTGAGCGACCAATCGGGGAAACCACCATCGGGTCAATCCGACCGCAAGTGCAATGATCCCAACTATGATCAACACGCCCGCGCTCCAGCGCAGGCGATCACCGCGTTCGCTGAACCATGCTTCGAGCAGCGCCCTTTCGGTCCGCACCTCCTTCGGCAAGGCCTGGAAAGTCTCCAGCCAGAAGAAAGGATCGAGCACGCTTGCGCTGCGCGCGAACAGCTCGCTGGCGTACAGTGAATGACGTTTCTGGGACACACGGTCGCCCAACTGGTCGACCCTGAGCGACAGCACCCGGGCCTGTTTCAATTCACCGTCGAGTTCGCTGAATTGCTTTGTAAGCTCCTCGCGCTCGTTGGCGATATCGGCGCTCTCGGGCGGCGCATCCTTGGCGGGCGCGGGGCCGAGTTGCTTCAAGCGCTCCTCCGCCTCGCGGGTGCGGGGTTCGAGTTCATCGATCTTGTCCCGCAGCGCGTCCGTCGCGGTGTTGAGTGTTTGTCGAAAACCGACCAGCGCTTCGGCAGTGATCTCATCGCTGCCGACAGAAGATTCGATCTCGTCCAGCGAGGATTTGATCGACTCGAGCGAGGGCGGTTCGGAGGTCTCGGCCCACGCGGCCTTATCGAGCGCCGCGCCCGAAGCGAGAAACACGCTCGTTATGGTCCAAAGAACGAATTGCCGCCCAATCGCAAGCCACGTGCGCCTGATCGTCATGAGTGCGTCTCCTCCCGGTGGGGAATGCCATCGCTCCGCAGCGGCGGGTTCGGGTTGCGCCAGCGAGCCATCCCCGATCCCCTGGCGCGCAGCGGGCGCCGGGTCCGCCTTGATTCCCTCAAGACCCGCGTCTAAGACCTTGAGCGGGCACGAAAACCATGATCGTCCTGATCGACAATTACGACAGCTTCACTTTCAACCTGTTCCACTATCTGGGCGGACTAGGGGCGGACGTCGTGGTCTACCGCAACGACAAGGTCGCGGCCGATCGGGTCATGGCGATGGAGCCGGAGGCCATCGTGCTATCGCCTGGCCCGCGCACACCGAGCGACGCCGGCATCTGCCTCGAGCTCATTGCCAAGGTCGCCCCCACGATCCCAGTGCTGGGCGTTTGCCTCGGCCATCAGGCGATCGGACAGGCTTTCGGGGGCGGCGTGGTGCGCGCTCCGGTGCAGGTGCACGGTAAACTCTCCGAAATCCGGCACCAAGGCGACGGCATCTTTCGCGGTATCAATGCGCCGTTCAGGGCCACGCGCTATCATTCGCTGGTGGTCGAACGAGCGAGCTTGCCGGACGTGCTTGCGGTAACGGCCGAGACCGATGATCGCCTGATCATGGGGCTCGCACATCGCGCGCTTGCGGTGCACGGCGTCCAGTTTCATCCTGAGAGCATCGCCTCCGAGCATGGCCATCTCATCTTGCGGAACTTTCTCGACATCGCGGCGGCCTGGAACGCTTCGACTGGGCGGCAACCCCTTCGGGCGACCCGCCGCGTATTGTGAGACGCGAACGTGACCGACGAATTCAAGGGATTGATCGCCAAGGCTGCGACCGGCGCGGCGCTGAGCCGCGAGGAGGCCGCCCGCGGCTTCGACACCATGATGTCGGGCGAAGCGACGCCCTCGCAAATGGGCGGCCTATTGATGGCGCTCCGCGTGCGCGGCGAGACGGTCGACGAGATCACCGGGGCGGTGACCGCGATGCGGGAAAAGATGCTGCGCGTGCAGGCGCCGGCCGATGCCATCGACGTCGTCGGCACCGGCGGCGACGCCTCCGGCTCGTTCAACATCTCGACTTGCGCCGCCCTGATCGTGGCGGGCGCGGGCGTTCCGGTCGCTAAGCACGGCAACCGGGCGCTCTCCTCGCGCTCGGGCGCCGCCGACGTGCTCGCAGCGCTCGGCGTGAACATCGAATTGACGCCGGAGGGCGTAACTCGGTGCATCACGCGGGCCGGTATCGGCTTCATGTTCGCGCCGGCGCACCATCCGGCGATGAAGAATGTCGGCCCGACGCGGGTCGAGCTCGGCACCCGCACCATCTTCAACCTGCTGGGTCCGCTCTCCAATCCCGCCGGCGTCAAGCGGCAAATGGTCGGCGTGTTCTCGCGCCAATGGATCGAGCCGCTTGCCCAGGTGCTGAAAAATCTCGGCTCCGAGTCCGTCTGGGTCGTCCACGGCTCGGACGGTCTCGACGAGATCACGACGGCAGGGCCAACCCATGTCGCCGCACTCGAGAACGGCGCGGTGCGCACCTTCGAGATCACGCCCGAGGAGATGGGATTACAGCGGGTCAAGCCCGAGGCCCTGCGCGGCGGTGAGGCAAAGGAGAACGCGCAGGCCCTCGTCGACGTGCTCAAAGGCAAAAGCGGCGCTTTCCGCGACGTCGCCGTTCTCAATGCGGCCGCGGCGCTCGTGGTCGCGGCTCGCGCCAAGGATCTCAAACAAGCGCTAGCGCTCGCGCAAAAGTCGATCGATTCCGGCGAAGCCGCAAGCCGGCTCCAACGCCTGGTCGCGATTTCGAATGCATGAGCATCACGCGATGGGTATTGCCGCGGACCAGGCGAATCCAAGGGCCGAGTAGCCGCGATGGGCGATATTCTTGCCAGCATAGAGGCCTACAAGCGCGAAGAGATCGCGGCAGCCAAGCGCGCCCGTTCCTTCGCCACGATCGAGGCCGACGCCAGATCGCGCCCTGTCCCGCGCGGATTTATCGCCGCCATCGCGAACGAGCTTGCATCCGGCAACTATGCCCTGATCGCCGAGGTCAAGAAGGCGAGCCCTTCGAAAGGCCTGATCCGCGCGGATTTCGATGCAGCTGCGTTGGCACGCGCCTACGAGAGGGGGGGTGCTGCTTGCCTTTCGGTGCTCACCGACGCGCCCTCGTTCCAAGGCAAGGCCGAAGATCTCATCGCTGTCCGCGCCGCGACCAAGCTTCCGGTCTTGCGCAAGGATTTCATGTACGACGTTTATCAAGTGGCCGAAGCGCGGGCGTGGGACGCTGATTGCATCTTGATCATCATGGCGGCGGTCGACGATCACACGGCACGGGATCTCGAAGAAGCTGCGCAAGGGTTCGGTATGGACGTCCTGCTGGAAGTCCACGACGAACATGAGCTCGAACGCGCGCTACACCTGCGCTCACGGCTGATCGGCATCAATAACCGCAACCTCAAGACCTTCGAAACGACGCTCGCCACCAGCAAGCGCTTAGCGGCGAGGGTGCCGCCCGGCCGCATCATCGTTGGCGAGAGCGGAATTTTTTTGCCCGCCGATCTCGCCTACCTGGCGACCGTGGGTATTTCGACCTTCCTCGTCGGCGAAAGCCTCATGCGCGAACGCGACGTCGAGGCCGCGACGCGAGCGCTCATTCGCAAGGAGCGCCGCGTCGGCGCCGCGGAGTGAGCGGTGGCGCGCGCAGCCAAGCTGAGCCATCTGGGTCGAGGCGGCGAGGCACGCATGGTCGACGTGTCGGCGAAGCCGCCGACCGAGCGGAAGGCCATAGCCGAGGGCCGCGTCGTGATGGCGGCAAAGACCCTCGACCTCGTGCTCGCAGGCAACGCCAAGAAGGGCGACGTGCTCGGCGCCGCCCGCATCGCCGGCATCATGGCGGCAAAGCGAACGCATGAGTTGATTCCGCTCTGCCATCCCCTCCCCGTCTCGAACATTGCCGTCGACATCGAGCCCGAGCGCAAGCTGCCCGGCTTCAGGGTGCGCGCGAGCGTCAAGGTCACCGGACCGACCGGGGTTGAGATGGAAGCGCTGACCGCGGTCGCGGTCGCCTGCCTGACCATTTACGACATGGTGAAGGCGCTCGAGCGCGGCATGCGCATCGAGGGTATCCGCCTCCTCGAGAAGCGCGGCGGCAAGTCGGGACGTCATCAAGCAAAGGAGTGAGCCGTGGCGCTGATGCCGGTCGCAGAGGCGCTCTCCCGAGTGCTCGCGGACGCCGAGCCGTTGGCCGGCGAGCCCACACCGCTCACGGAGGCCCACGGCCGCGTGCTCGCCGCTGACGTCGCAGCGCTGCGCACCCAGCCGCCGGCCGATGTCTCGGCCATGGACGGCTACGCCGTGCGTTCGACGGACGTCGCCAGGGTGCCGGTCAAGCTCAAGCTGATCGGCGAAGTCGCAGCCGGACATCCCTTTCAAGGCACGGTCGGGGCCGGCGAAGCCGCGCGCATCTTCACCGGCGGCGTGCTGCCGCCCGGTACCGACGCCATCGTGATCCAGGAGAATACGGTGCGCGAGGGCGACGCCGTCGTCATCACCACGCCTTCGAGCAAAGGCAAGCACGTCCGCGTCGAGGGGCTCGACTTCAAGCGCGGCGCGGTGCTGCTCGCCAGAGGTCATCGCCTCACCGATCGCGATCTCGCGCTCGCCGCCGCCATGAATCATCCGACCGTGCCGGTGCATCGCCGCCCCAAAGTAGCGGTGCTTGCAACCGGCGACGAATTGGTCATGCCGGGCGCCACACCTGGGTTCGGCGAAATCGTCTATTCCAACGGCTACGCCACCATGGCGCTCGCGCGCCGGGAGGGCTGCGAGGTCGTCGACCTCGGCATCGTGCCCGACCGCCTCGCCGAGACCGCCGCGGGGGTGCGCCGTGCGCGCGACGCCGGCGCCGACATCCTCGTGACGTCGGGCGGTGCCTCGGTCGGCGATTACGACCTCGTGCAGGGGGCGCTCGCGGCCGAGGGACTGGCGTTGTCGTTCTGGAGGGTGGCATTGCGTCCTGGCCGGCCGATGATGCATGGCCGCCTCGGCCCCATGCACGTGCTCGGCCTGCCGGGCAATCCGGTCTCGGCCTATGTCTGTGCGGTGCTCTTCCTGGTCCCTCTCATCCGGCGGCTTGCCGGCCGCGGCGATGTCGCGCCCGCACCCGACGCGGCGTGCCTCGGCTGCGATCTGCCGGCAAACGACGAGCGCGCGGACTACCTGCGCGCCACGCTGGCGATTGGTCCCGACGGCGTCCCGATCGCAACGCCGGCGCCGGTGCAGGACAGTTCCATGCTCATGCTGCTCGCGCGCGCCGACTGCCTGCTTGTGCGCGAACCGCATGCTCCGCCCGCCAAGGCAGGGGAGCGCTGCTCCATCATCAGGCTCGCGTTCTAGCGCCAACGACGCGACGTCGCAAAAACGAGGATGGCCTGCAGGGCCTGTTACTCGACCGACTCGTTCAAAGGCCGACTTATTGGCCTGGGATGAGCACTTCGAGCCGATCGGGGGCTGCCACGGACGCAAAGCCCTTGCGGTTCCTCGAGTGCGTTCACGCCAAATTAAATGGTTGCGGAACACATATCGAACATATAGTGTCTGTTCATGATTTGTTTCGGCGAGTCTCCTGAGGCCCGCCGCAATGGGGGAAATGCAAGATGCTGACCCGAAAACAGTTCGAATTGCTGCGCTTCATCCACGAGCGCCTCAAGGAGACCGGCGTGCCGCCCTCCTTCGACGAGATGAAGGACGCGCTCGATCTGCGTTCGAAGTCCGGGATCCATCGCCTGATCACAGCGCTGGAGGAGCGCGGCTTCATTCGCCGGCTGCCCAATCGTGCCCGCGCCATCGAGGTGATCAAATTGCCTGAATCGGTTGCGCACGGCATCGGCACGGGTCGTTCCCGCGGATTCACACCGAGCGTGATCGAGGGCAATCTTGGCCGGGTGCGGACCGCATCGGAGGACGAAGGCGGGCGCCCCGTAGCGGTGCCGGTCATGGGCCGCATCGCCGCCGGCACGCCGATCGAGGCGATCCAGACCAAAAGCCACGTCATCAACATGCCTCCCGATGTGCTTTCGACCGGGGAGCATTTCGCCCTCGAGGTGCGCGGCGATAGCATGATCGAGGCCGGCATCCTCGACGGCGATATCGCGCTCCTCAAGAAGACCGATGGGGCAGATACTGGCGATATCGTGGTGGCGCTGATCGACGAAGAAGAGGCGACGCTCAAGCGTTTCCGCCGCCGCGGCGCCTCGATTGCGCTCGAGCCCGCCAATACGGCCTACGAGGTCAGAATTCTGCCGCCCAATCGCGTGCGCATCCAGGGTAAGCTGGTCGGGCTGTTCCGACGCTATTAATCGCCCTCGCCGCGCTTGCTCCATCGAAGCAGAGGGGCAACGATCTCAATCGCCGGCCTCCAAGTCCTCTTCGCGCGGCGTGGCGTCGCGGGGCTGGGGTGGCATCCCGCGGGGCGGCGCGGGCGCGTCGTTTTCTGGCGCAACAGCACGTCTCCACGGGCGATCGAAGCCCAAAGGCCGCGTCGTGGTGATCTCGAAGCGTTCGCCAAGGCGGCGCAACGCCATCGCTCCGGAGCGTCGCCAGACCTGGCGGTCGACGACCAGCACGGCGCAGCCGGGCGGCGCATCGCGCGCGCTTACCACCAGCACGGCGCGGCGGCAGTCCTCCTCGAAGGCCTCGGTCGTCCTTGCAATGGCGACGAGCGAGCCGTCGCGCAGCTTCCCGACGCAGCCTGCTGGATCGCATCTGATCCCTTCGCCAAGCGTACTGTCGTTCGGCGCGCGCGCATCGGCATCGGCCGCAAGCCATTCGCGCAGCGCAAAGAGGTCGCTACCGGATTTGACCACGGAAAACCGACCGTTTTCACCGCGGACGGCGGCGGCGCTGCCGTCGGCGGCGATCAGCACATCGGGCTGGGGCGCGCGAAGCATCAGCACGATGGCCCCGCTGATCAGCAACCCGCCGATGAACCGCAGCGGCGTTTTGAGGAGGCAGAGCACGACGAGTCCGGCCGTGCATAGGAGCAGCGGGCCGGTGCCGAACGCCGCCATCCGCCCCACCGCTCCTGGAAAACTCGTGACCCAAAGCGCAACGGAGATCATCCACTCGATGCCATGCCCCATTAAGCGCCACCACAGGCCGTCGAAGCCGAGCGGCATGCTTATCAGACCGAGAACTCCCGCCGGCATGACCCAGGCCGACACCACCGGCATCGCCATCAGGTTTGCGAGCACGCCGTAGGGAGAGATGCGGTGGAAGTGATAGGCGATGTAGGGGATGGTCGCGGTGCCGGCGAGCAGCGAGACGAGCAACAACCCGGCGATCTCTCGGCCGCCCCACAGCGCGATCTTCGCCGCGAGCGGCGTGTCGCCGCCCTTGCTCATCCAGGGCAGGCCTTGCCGGTATCCGGCGACGAGCGCCAGCGTCGCCGCAAATGACATTTGGAAGCTCGGGTGAACGATCGCTTCGGGTGCGAGCAGCAGCACGCCGAACGCCGCGACCGTGAGCGTGCGGAAGGTGAGCGTCGGGCGATCGACCATCACACCGATGAGGACGATGCCGATCATGATGAAGGAGCGCTGGGTCGCAACCTCCGCCCCCGACAGCAAGAGATAGAACGCCGCCGCGGCCAGCGCCGCGAGCGCCGCCCATTTCTTGATGGGATGGCGGCTGCCGAAGGCCGGCATGAGCGCAAACGCCGCGCGAAACCCAAAGAACATGAGGCCGGCCACCACCGCCATGTGATACCCGGAGATCGAAAGCACATGGGCGAGGCCCGACACGTACATGGCCTCGTTCACCGGCGTAGAGATGGTGTCGCGTTTGCCCGTGATTAGCGCCGATGCGATCGCTCCTTTGTCGCCGGGCAGGACCGCGCGGATGCGCTTGTCGATGGCCTCGCGCATGCCATCCATGACTGCGGCGTAGCGCAGCCGCAGACCGGGCGCGTGCGGCGCCTCGGCGGTGCGGACGCGGCCGAGCACGAAGCCCGAAGCGCCGATGCGCTGGAAATACATGTCGCGCGCGAAGTCGTAACCGCCCGGCCGCAAGGGTTCGAGCGGGGGAGATAACCGCGCCTTGAACTCGACGAACCTGCCGACGGCCGGCGCCGTGCCCTTGCGCACCGATACCCGCACGCGCTCGAGCGTCTCTTTCAAGCGCGCGCTGTCAGCGCGCTCGAGGCGCACGACGATGCGGTCGGATCGCTCGCGCTCTTCGCGCAGCTCGACGAAGCCCGCCAGCTCGACGTTCCATACCGGCGCCGTCAGCACGGGATGGGCGATGATTTCGCGCTTGACGGTGACGGCCGCAAACCCGGCCGCCATGGCGGCGATGCCCAGCGTCGCCGGAAACGCGAACGGTCGATGCCGGCACAGGATTGCCGCTGCTACGGTCGCGGCTAGCAGCAGGGCTGCTGCCCATGGCGCGGGCTCTCGCTCGACGGCGAAATAGATGATGGTCCCACAGCCGAATGCGATCGCGAGCCATGGCACCAGCCGGCCCGGAGCGACCTCGGCTACCGCCCATTCGCGCACGCGCTGAGCCGCGCGACGCGCAAAATCCGTGAGGCCCTGCGGCCACGCCAGTGCGGGCCTGCGCCCCGCCGCGATCCAAGGCCGCCATGCCTCGGCCCGCCCGCGCGATCTACTCTGCTCGACCATCGCGCGGCCCCCTGACGCCCGCGCCACATCTCACCCGTGCATCCTACACAATGCGGTTGCCCTGGACACGGTCTTGGACGAGCGTCCACAGCGTTTGTATTCGATGGAGCAGAGGGCAAGGCCGAAACCACGCCCGGCATGTTCCTCGCTTCATCCCGGCTGCGCGTCACCGGCAGGACTTCGGAGGTTGATTGCAGGCGCCAGGTTGTGGTCTGATCGGCAACGAGATGGTAGCCGTGCACGGGGCGCGGCGAAATGCGGGACATTCCCGGATTGCGCCGCGCTCGATCTGCAGCTCGCACGATACACTGAGGCAAACATGGACCAAGGCGTTCAACTCAAGCGCACGGATCGCATTCGCGCCGTTGAGCGCTTGCGCGATTTCATCGTGAGAGCCGTCGATGGTGCCCGCGCTGTCGAAGCGCCGTTCTATCACCTTCAGCTCGAGCAGGTCTTTCCCGATGACGTCTATGCATCCATGCTGACGGCGATGCCGGAGGCATCGGATTATCGGCCGCTCTACGGCCAAAACCAATGCAACGTGCTGGCGGATGGCACACCTACCCGGGTGAAGATCGATCTTTTTCCCGAGTACATCCGCCATCTGCCGCCGGAGAAGCGTATGGTCTGGGACGTCGTCGGCCGCACGTTGTGCTCGGAATCCGTCAAAGCCGCGTTCGTGCGCAAGCTTGCCCCGGCGCTGGCGCGCCGGTTCGGGCCGAACTACGCCAAAGTGGGCATGTATCCAATCGCTATCCTCACCAGAGACGTGCCCGGCTACAAGATCGATCCGCACACTGATACGCGCTGGAAGGGAATTACCGTGCAACTCTTTCTGCCGCGCGACGCGTCGCATACTCACATCGGCACGATCTTCCACGAAAAGCTGCCCGATGGCAGCCTGCCAAAACGGACCCAGATGAAATTTGCGCCCAATACCGGCTACGCGTTCGCGGTGGGCGACGACACGTGGCATTCCGCTGACCCGGTCGGTCGTGAAGTGACGACGCGCGACAGCATCCTGCACACCTATTTCGTCGACGCCGGCATATTGCGCGTGCTGCGCAATCGCGGCAAACGGATCGGCAACTTCCTGCGCAACGAGTTCCGCAACTACGCGCCGCGCTGAGCCGGTGGCGCGCACTCACCGTTGCGCCCTAGGATGAGGCACCCTTCCCGCCGCTCACCCGCGCCCAGGTATCGCGGAGGCCGACCGTGCGGTTGAACACGAGACGGCTGGGCGCCGAGTCCGGATCGCGGCAGAAATACCCCTGCCGCTCGAACTGGACGGGGTCGTCGGAATTTGCGGCGGCAAGCGCGGGCTCGAGCCTGCAGTCCGTCAGCACTTCGAGTGAATCGGGGTTGAGATCGGCGATGAAGTCGCCGGGGTTCGGGTCGGGGCGCGCAAAGAGCTGGTTATAGAGCCGAACTTCCGCAGGCACCGCGTCGGCGGCCGACACCCAATGGAGCGTGGCTTGCACCTTGCGCCCGTCCGGGGCGTTGCCGCCGCGGGTCTGGGGATCATAGCTGCAGCGCAGCTCTACCACTTCTCCGGCGGGGTTCTTCACCACCTCGCGGCAGGTGATGAAATAGGCGTAGCGTAGCCGAACCTCGCGCCCGGGCGACAACCGATAAAATTTCTTCGGTGGATGCTCCATGAAATCGTCACGCTCGACATAGAGTTCGCGACCGAAGCGAAGGCGCCGCGTCCCTGCGGCTGGATCGTCGGGATGGTTGACGGCTTCGATCTCTTCGGATCGGCCTTCGGGGTAGTTTTCGATAACGATCTTCAGGGGGCGCAGCACCGCCATGCGTCGCAACGCCGCCTTGTTGAGAACTTCGCGGACCGAAAAGTCGAACATGGCCGCATCGACCACGCTGTTGGCCTTGGCAACCCCGATCCGCTTGACGAAATCGCGCACCGCCTGCGGCGGCACGCCGCGCCGGCGCAGCCCTGCCAGCGTCGGCATGCGGGGATCATCCCAGCCCCTGACGTGCCCACCACGCACCAGTTCGGTGAGTACGCGCTTGGACAGCACCGTATGGGTGAGATTGAGGCGGGCGAACTCGTACTGCCGCGGGCGGGATGGAACCGGCAGGTGTTCGAGGAACCAGTCGTACAAGGGCCGGTGGTCCTCAAATTCGAGCGTGCAGAGCGAGTGGGTGATGTGCTCGATGGCATCCGATTGGCCATGGGCGAAGTCATAGCTGGGATAAATGCTCCAGGCTGTGCCGGTGCGCGGATGACTCGCGTGTAGAATGCGATAGAGCACCGGATCGCGCAGATTGACGTTGCCGGAGGCCATATCGATCTTGGCCCGCAGCACCCGCGCCCCATTCGGGAATTCACCCGCCCGCATGCGGCGGAAGAGATCGAGGTTTTCCTCGATGGTTCGATCGCGCCAGGGACTATTGCGTCCCGGCTCGGTCAGGGTGCCGCGGGCGATGCGCATCTCCTCCTGCGACTGGTCGTCGACATAAGCCTTGCCGATGCGGATCAGGTGCTCGGCCCACTGGTAGAGTTGTTCGAAGTAGTCGGACGCATGGTAGAGATGTGTTCCCCAGTCGAAGCCGAGCCAGCGCACGTCGCGCTCGATGGCGTCGATATATTCTTGCTCCTCTTTCGTCGGATTGGTGTCGTCGAAGCGCAGATGGCAGCGGCCACCGAACTCCTGTGCGATGCCGAAATTGAGGGCGATCGACTTGGCGTGGCCGATATGCAGATAGCCGTTGGGCTCCGGCGGAAAGCGGGTCACCACCGTGGTGTGGCGTTTCGCGGCGAGATCCGCTTCGATGATGTCGCGAATGAAATCACGACCCACCTCCGCCACCGCCGTTCCAGCTTCCGTCATGCCACTTCCCATTGTCGACACTGTAGCCTATGTGCCAAATCCGCTGGCACGCGCCAAGACCGTCGACCCGCGAAACCTTTAATGACCTATGTTACTTCTATGCTAAACGGAGCCCGCTGACAGCCTGTCTGTGCGTTGCAGGCTGCGGCGGGCTCTTGTGCTGCGATCTTGGTCCGCTGAAACACCAGCGAACGCGGACCGTTGCAAAAACCACGCGACATGACCGAGACCATCGTCACGCGCTTTGCTCCCTCTCCCACGGGCTTCCTGCATATCGGCGGGGCGCGCACTGCGCTGTTCAACTGGCTCTATGCCCGCGGACGCGGCGGGAAGATGCTGCTGCGGATCGAGGATACCGACCGCGAGCGCTCCACGCAGGCCGCGATCGAGGCCATCCTCGATGGGCTCTCCTGGCTCGGCCTGAATTGGGACGGCGAGACCGTCTACCAATTCTCGCGCTCCGAGCGCCACCGCGAGGTGGCCCAGGCGCTGTTGGCAGCGGGCCGCGCCTATCGTTGCTACACCACTCCCGAGGAACTCGCGCAAATGCGCGAGAAGGCGCGCAGCGAAGGGCGTACCAAGCTCTATGACGGCCGCTGGCGCGATCGCGATCCGTCCGAGGCCCCGCCTGGGGTCCTCCCGGTGATCCGGCTCAAAGCACCGCTGACAGGAGCGACCGTGATCGAGGATCAGGTGCAGGGGCGCGTCGAATGGCAGAACGAGAACCTCGATGATCTCGTATTGTTGCGTTCGGACGGCACGCCGACTTACATGCTTGCCGTCGTGGTCGATGACCACGATATGGGCGTTACCCACGTCATCCGCGGTGACGATCACCTCACCAACGCGGCGCGCCAGACCCAGATCTACAACGCGCTCGGCTGGCGCATCCCGATGATGGCGCACATTCCGCTCATTCATGGGCCTGACGGCTCGAAATTGTCCAAGCGGCATGGCGCGCTCGGGGTCGATGCGTACCGGGCGATGGGCTATCTGCCGATGGCCATGCGCAACTATCTCGTGCGGCTGGGCTGGAGCCATGGCGACCAGGAAATCTTTTCGACCGAGGAGATGATCGCGGCCTTCGATCTGCCGCAGATCGGACGCTCGCCTGCGCGCTTCGACTTCGCCAAGCTCGAGAGCCTCAACGGCCATTATTTGCGCCAGACCGCCGACGCCGATCTGCTCGCCGAGCTTGAGCGCGTGCTCCCGCACATCGCCGGCGGACCCGAGCTTGCCGCCAAGTTGACCCCGGATATGCGAAAGAAGCTGCTCGCGGCCATGGCCGGGCTGAAGGAACGGGCCAAGACCCTGGTCGAGCTGGCGGACGGCGCCCGCTTCATCGTGGCTGAGCGCCCGCTCGTCCTCGACAACAACGCGGCGGGCCTGCTCACGGCCGAGGCGCGCAATCTCCTCGGCGACCTTTCGGCAGACCTCAAGACGGTCGAGCCCTGGAGCGCGGAGACCACCGAACAGGCCGTGCGCGCCTTTGCTGAGCGCAAGGGGGTCAAGCTCGGTACCGTCGCGCAGCCGTTGCGCGCCGCGCTCACCGGGCGCACCACCTCGCCCCCGATCTTCGACGTGTTGGCGGTGTTGGGGAAAAGCGAAAGCCTTGCCCGCCTGCACGACCAAGCCGCGCCGGGCATCGCCAACCGCTAGACCCCGCTCCACTCCCATGGGAACGGAAAACGCTGTGGCGGCGCGTGGCAGCAATCTCCACATGATTTCTAGGCCGGGCGGCGCATCGAGGTTGCGCCGGGGCCGGCGTCTTGCAGTGCACACTGGGATGGGCTACGCAAAAAAGCGGCTTCCCCAGGGGAGCGCGGTCCGCCGGGCGACACAACCGAGGGCTCGATCATGGATGCGAAGACGGGCGCCAACATCAAAACCGGCAAATTCATCGCCGGCGGCAAGGAGACCAGTTTTCCGATCTACGACGGCACGATCGGTCCTGCAGTGATCGACATCGGCAAATTCTACGCCGAGACCGGGATGTTCACCTACGATCCTGGTTACACCTCGACCGGCAGCTGCGAGTCCAAGATCACCTACATCGACGGCGATGAAGGAATCCTGCTCTATCGCGGGTATCCGATCGAACAGCTGGCCGAGCACGGCGACTTTCTCGAGACCTGTTATCTCCTGCTCTACGGCGAGCTCCCCACCGCCGCGCAGAAGGCCGACTTCGACAATCGTGTCACCCACCACACCATGGTGCACGAGCAGATGAGTCGGTTCTATCAGGGCTTTCGGCGCGACGCGCACCCGATGGCGGTGATGACGGGCTGCGTCGGCGCGCTCTCGGCGTTTTATCACGACTCCACCGACATCTCCGATCCAACCCAGCGGATGATTGCCTCCATCCGGATGATCGCGAAAATGCCGACGATCGCGGCGATGGCTTACAAGTACTCGATCGGCCAGCCCTTCATCTATCCGAAGAACGACCTCGACTATGCGACCAATTTCTTGCGCATGTGCTTCGCGGTGCCGTGCGAGGACTATAAGCCCAATGCCGTCCTCGCCCGCGCGATGGACCGCATCTTCATCTTGCACGCCGACCACGAGCAGAATGCCTCGACCTCGACGGTCAGGCTCGCCGGCTCCTCCGGCGCCAATCCCTTCGCCTGCATCGCGGCAGGCTGCGCGTGCCTGTGGGGTCCCGCGCACGGCGGCGCCAACGAGGCCGCGCTGAACATGCTGCGCGAGATCGGCAAACCCGAACGCATCCCGGAATACATCCGCCGCGCCAAGGACAAGAACGACAGCTTCCGCCTCATGGGCTTCGGCCACCGGGTCTACAAGCATTACGACCCACGCGCCAAGATCATGCAGAAGACCTGCCACGAAGTGCTGAGCGAAATCGGCATCAAGGATGATCCGCTGCTCGACGTCGCGCTCGAGCTCGAGCGGATCGCGCTGCACGACGACTATTTCATCGAGAAAAAGCTCTACCCCAACATCGACTTCTATTCGGGAATCACCCTCAAGGCTATGGGATTCCCCACCACGATGTTCACCGTGTTGTTCGCGGTTGCCCGCACCGTCGGCTGGATTTCTCAGTGGAAGGAAATGATCGAGGACCCGCACCAGAAGATCGGGCGCCCGCGCCAGCTCTATACCGGTGCCACGCAGCGCGACTACGTGCCAATCTCGCGCCGGAAGTAGCGCGATTGATTGCGCTTAAACCGCTGCCGTTCCCCTACTAGGCGAAGACGACGGCCGTAGCGTCATTCATCGTGACGGCACGGCGCGGCCGGCTGTGGCGAGCACGATGTCGGCGGCGCGCACCGCGGGCGCACTCGATCCGACCTCCATGATGGTATCGAGCCGGGAAAACGCCTCGATCTGGCGCCGGCGCTCCGGCGTATCGTTGAACAGTGGCAGCAGCGCTGCGGCGAGTTTTTCCGCCGTGCAATTATGCTGGAGCAGTTCCGGAACGACGTTCTCGCCAAGCAAGAGATTGGTCAGGATGATCGAAGGGAGCCGCTTCAAAATTCCGCGCCCCACGGCGAGGTATTCGATTGCCGATACCTTGTAGGCGGCGATCATCGGCACGCCGGCGAGCGCAAGCTCGAGCGTGACCGTGCCGGACTTCGCGAGCGCCGCCGTGGCAATGCGGAACGCCGCCTGCTTCTCCGCGGTCTCGACCACGATCCGCGCTCGCAGAGGCCATCGTGCGATTGCCGCGCGGATCGGGTCCACGAGATGTGGAACGGTCGCCACCACCACCTCGAGTGATCCGAGCCGATCCTGGACCAGCGCCACGGTGTCGGAAAAAACGCCAAGCAGTCGCGCGATCTCGCCGGTCCTGCTTCCCGGCAGCACCAGCAGGGTCGGCGGCATGGCCAGCCGGCGACGCGCCTCCTCGAAATTGGGGCGCAGATTGCGCAGCTGTTCCACCAGCGGATGGCCCACGTAGGTACAGGGCGGCCCGCCCAGCCGCTGGTGGACCGCAGGCTCGAACGGCAACAACGCCAGGATGTGATCGATATAGGCTCGCATCACCCGCGCGCGCCCCGGCCGCCAGGCCCAGACCGAGGGTGAGACATATTCGACGATCGCGATTGTGGGATCGGCGGCGCGCACCCGCCGCGCGATCCCGCGGGTGAAGCCCGGACTGTCGATGATGACGAGCACGTGCGGGCGCTTGGCTACTACCGCCTTGGCGGTGAAACGCATGAGGCGCAGGATTTTCGGAATCCGCCGCGGGATCGCGCTGAACCCAATGATCGGAAGATCCTCGATCGGATAGAGGCTTGCGACCCCCTCCGCCGCCATCTCGCGACCCCCGACCCCGACAAAACGCACCTGCCCGGCGGCGCGCTCCCGCAGCGCCCGCATCAGCGCGGCGCCGAGCCGATCACCCGACTCCTCGGCGGCGACGAGAAAGACATCGACGATTTCGGAGGGGCGCGTGGGGCGCGCTGGCGCGGTCATCGCTCGGCCGTCTGGTCGCGCACACCGAAGACAAACAGTCGTTCGCGGTCCGCGGTCGCGCCAATCCGCTCCGGCTCGGCGACAATCGTGCTGCCGGCGACCACGGCAATACCGGCAAGCCCTGCCCGGGCCGCACCTTCGACCGTCTGCGGGCCGATCGAAGGCAAATCGAGGCGCCGATCCTGGCCACGCTTTGCCGCCTTGACCAACACGCCCCGTCCCGAGGACGCGGCAATACGTCCGCTTTGACGAAGTTCCGCGATGCGCGCGAGCATGCGGTCGGTGCCTTCCGCGGCCTCGATCGCTAGCACACGCGCATCGGCCACGACCACCGCTTGGCCGACATCGAACGGACTCGATGCATTGAGCAGAGCGAGCCCCTTTGCAATGTCGGCATGGTCTCGGTCGCTGGGCCGCTCGCGGCCGAGGGCTCCTTCCGGCATCAGGATTTCTGGCGCGACTGTATGGGCTCCAAGGAGGCGGAAGCCGTGCTCTTCGAAGATCGTGGCAACACCCTTGAGCAAATGATCGTCGCCGCCGCGAAAGATGCCGTAGATTCGCGGCAGCAGGCGCAGCGTCTTGAAATCCGGCCGGATTTGCCAGATCGCCGGCCGCACCATCGAGCCGATGAAAACCACATCGCGGCAGCGCTCCTGGCGGGCAAGCCGGCAAAACCAGCCGAATTGGCCGACGGCGGCCCAGTGATGCGGATAGCTTGCGACCCGTTGCGGATCCGCCCAGCCGCGAATGGCGAAAAGCACCACACGGCGCCCGCGCTTGCCCACCGCGTCGGCGACTGCAAACGGCAGGCTTCCGCCGCCGCAGATAATCGCCAGCGGACTATCCGCTGCCGTCGGTGCAGCTGCCGCCTCGCTCATGCTTCCTCGCGAGCCGACGCACGACGAGTGGCCATGGTCAGCGGTCGTGAGCCGGCACCGATGAAGGCGATCACCTTGGCGACGAGCGGGTCGCCGCCGCTTTGTGCCGCGACCTGATCGAGTCGCTCGCGAAACGTTCCGGCGCCGAAAAACATCGCCTCATAGGCCCGCCGCAGCCGATGGATATCAGCCTTGCTTGAGCCGCGCCGACGCATACCGACGACATTGAGGCCGATCAGATCGGCAAGTGGACCCTGGACGAGGCCAAACGGGATGACATCGGCGCGCACGCCGCTCAGGCCCACCACCATCGCGCTTTCGCCGACGCGCACGAACTGACGCACGGCGGCCTGGCCGCCGAACACGGCGAAGTCGCCGACCGTCACATGGCCGCCCAGCACCACGTTGTTGGCAAAGATCACATCGCTCCCGACCTTGCAATCATGGCCGATATGGGACCCCACCATCAACCAGCAGCGGTCTCCGACTTCGGTGACGCCGCGATCGTCCTCCGTCCCGGTATTTACGGTGACACCTTCGCGGACGTCGCAATCGGCGCCGATCACGAGTCGGGTTGGACCGCCGCGGTACTTGACGGATTGCGGCGGAGTGCCGAGCGAGGCGAATGGGTAAAGCATGGTGCGCGGGCCGATCGTGGTGTGACCCGCGATGTACACGTGAGCAATGAGCTTGCAACCATCGCCGATTTGCACATGGGGACCAATGACG
>WNGD01000106.1_pt1 | contig 72768 bp, 62 predicted proteins | sample 5400671 | NCBI WGS metagenome assembly WNGD01 (sample SAMN13153369, study PRJNA577476) | soil metagenome | isolation source: 40 cm soil or saprolite under grassland replicate 2 | place: USA:California | collected 2016-06-15
GTCATCTGTCACTTCCGCCACAAGCTGCGCCCGGACCTGCGTCAGCACTGCGACTGGGCTTGGTGGGTCGGGCAGGCCAGGGACAGTTCGCTCAAAGACCTGAGCTGGGTCGCCGACAACACCCGCTACGTGGTCGATCCGGAGGGCTTCGAGCACGGGATCGAGGAGGACTGGGAGCAGCGCTGCCTCAAGCTCAGCCAGTCAGGGGGCATGTTCCATATCTCGGGCGTGCTCGACCGGGAGGGCGGAGCGGCGCTGTCGGCGGCGATCCAGAGCCTGTCCGAGCCCTTGGGCCAGGAGGACACCCGGTTGCCCAAGCAGCGCCGGGCCGACGCCCTGGTCGAGATCGTCCACCACGCGATGGACCAGGGCACACTGCCCAGGCGCAACGGGGTGCGGCCGCATATCAGCGTCCGGACCACGCTCGCGGGCCTGAAGGGCGAGCTGGGGGCAGAAGCTTCGGAGCTGGAGAACGGAACCCTGATCTCGAGCAAGACGGTGCAGCGCCTGGCCTGCGACGGCAGCCTGCACCGGGTGCTCAAGGCGGACTCGATGGTGGTCGACGTCGGCCGGGCCAGGCGGACCGCCCAGCCGGCGCAATGGAGGGGCCTGAAAGCCCGGCACAAGACCTGCGCCGGGCCCGGCTGCGACCGACCGATCAACTGGACCTACGCCCACCATGTCGACTTCTGGGAGGAGGGTGGGCAGACCAACCTGCGCAAGATGCTGCCCCTGTGCTTCTACCACCATCGGCTGGTGCACGAAGGCGGCTGGCAGGTGGTGATGGCAGCCGAGCGCGTCGAGTTCATACCGCCCGACCGCCCGGTGATGATCAGGCGGCGCTGGGGCGAGAGCCGCTGGGCGGCCTAGACCCGCTCCAACGCGAGCCGAGCACCGAAACCGAGAAGAACCACACCAGTCAGGCGCTGCATCCACTGTCTCACTCGCGTGCCTGTGATTACCTCTCGCAGCCGTGTCACGAAAAAACCGTAGAGATTCATCCACGTCCACCCGATCACCGCAAACATCACACCGAGCTCGAGCAGTCGAGGAAGCACTGCCTGGCCGGGGAGGACCCACTGCGGAAGAAACGTGACGAAGAAGACGCCGAGCTTCGGGTTGCTGATCGCCGACACAAAGCCCTGCCGGAAAACGGCTTGTGCCGGCGCAGCGGGAGGCGTGCCCTCGAGAAGGTCGGGCGGCCGTTGGCGCGATTCGATCAGCGTCCGCACCCCCAGGTACGCCAGGTAGCACGCGCCCACGATCTTCAATGCGAAAAGCACCTCGGCCGAGGTGCGCAGAAGAGCCGACAGCCCGACCGCGGTCGCGACCACCCAGACCACCAGCGCAAGCGCGATTCCGCTGGTGGTGAGGAGGACGCCACGCCTTCCGTGCGCCAGTGCGTTCCGCGTCACCACCGCCATGTCCGGACCGGGCGTCACCGCGAGGAGCAGCGAAACTCCAGCGAAGGCGATCAGCGACGCGTCGATCATGCGAGGTCCGGGAGCTCGAACGAGATCTCGTAGACGCCGCCTGCCAGCTTGGCCTGGTGAATCCATCCCATCTTGCGCAGGAGTCCGAGCATCTCTCGATTCTCCGGCAGCACGATCAGCGAGAACGTCTTGATGCCGTGCGCCCTCGCCACCCTGGCGAGCTCCGCCAGCAGCACGCTGCCCAGGCCGCGGCGCTGCAGCTCGTCGATGACGGCGACCGCGACCTCGGCGACGTCCGTGCCGCGGGCGCGGTCGTAGCGCGCGACGCCGACTATCCGCTCCTTGGCGCTCGGCCTGTGTGTGGTCGCCACGATCGCGAACCGGTCGTTGTAGTCGACCACGGCGAGCCGGTGCGCCAGCGCGTCCGACATCCGTTTGATCGGGGAGAAGAACCTGAAATAAACGGTCCGCTCGGACATCGCGGCCACCGCCTCGTGGAGGAGCGCCTCGTCCTCGGGCACGATCGGACGGAGCTGGACCTTCGTCCCGTCCCGCAGCTCGACGATTCGCGCCTCAAAAGCGGTCGCAGCCACCATCCCAAACGGTAACCTCCGCGCGTGGCCGGCACTACCCACCGGTGGCGGAACCTGGGGACGGCGGCCGGAGCCGCCACCGCAGGATTGTTCGCGATCTTCGACCTCTACCAGTGGGTGGTCGCCTACGCCTCCGATCGCTTTCACAACGACTTCACCTTCTACCTGGTCGCGGCCCGGATCGGTCTCGCGCACGGCTGGCCTTCCATCTACGACCTCAACCTCCAGCAGGCGGAGCTCGACGCCCTCGGATCGAAGATCACCATCGCCGAGCTCGCGCGCTACATCAGCCCACCGCCCGTCGCGTGGCTGGCGGTGCCGTTCAGCGCGCTGCCCTACGACTTCGCCTACTGGCTCTGGAGCGCCCTTCTGGTCGCGGCTCTGGTGACTGCGTGGTATTTCGCGGCGCCGGGTGCAGGTCCCGCCCGTCTCATCTTGCTGGCGGCAGCCGTCGGCTGGCTGCCCGTGATTTATGGGCTACAGCTCGCCCAGCCGGGGATCTTCGTCGCCCTCGGCGTGGCGGGCTCGTACGCGCTGCTGCGCGGGAACCGGCCGGTCCTGGCAGGCATCGCCCTGGGTGCCCTGGTGCTCAAACCCCAGCTCGCCTTCCTCGCACCGCTGGCCCTTCTCGCCGCCCGCCACGACCGCGCGTTTCTCGGCAGCGTGCTCAGCCTCGGCATCCTTGCGGCGGGGTCAGCGGTCGCACTCGGGCCGCATGGGCTGAGCGCGTACCAGTCGCGCCTCGGCTTTGCCGCAAGCGTACCCGTGAACAGGGAGATGACCCTCGCCTACCTGATCGGCGACGTGAACGCGACACGCGCGACCCAGGTCCTGATCGGGTTGTGGTCGTTGTTCCTTGCCTATCGCTTGCGCCGGCGCGGCCCCGAGTGGCCGTACGTCTGCGCGCTGGTCGGCGGCATGCTCACCACTCCCTACGTGCATCTCGACGACCTGATGATGCTGGGCCTCGCGGCGTGGCTTTGGCTGCGCGCCGGCTCGCCAGGTTGGACCTGGGCCTACGTGCTTGCGGTCGTGGTCGCGGTCGAGGGCACGCCCATCTGGGGGCCCGTGCCCGTCATCGCCGGCGAGCTCGGAGCGCTCGTGCTGCTATCTGCCTACGCGCTCATGCGCGACCCCGCGCCGGCTGCTGCCCCGCTACTGGAACGAGCCCGTCTCCATCAGCCGACCATGCCTCGGTGAACTGGCTGTTGTAGAGCCGGTAGTAGAAACCTTCCCGGCGCAGTAGCTCGACATGGTTGCCCTGCTCCACGATCTTGCCGCCGTCCATCACGACGATCGTGTCGGCGTTGCGGATGGTCGACAGCCGGTGTGCGATCACAAAGCTCGTGCGTCCGCGTCTCAGCTGCGCCATCGCCTTCTGGATCAGGACCTCTGTCCGCGTGTCGACGTTGCTGGTCGCCTCGTCGAGAATCAAGATCGCCGGGTCCGCGAGAAACGCCCGCGCGATCGTGAGCAGCTGGCGCTGGCCCGAGGAAAGGTCAGACGCGTCGTCGTCGAGGACCGTGTCGTAGCCCTTGGGCAGCGTGCGCACGAACGCGTCGACGTGCGCCGCTTGCGCCGCGGCGACGATTTCCTCCTCCGGTGCGCCCACCTTGCCGTAGGCAATGTTGTCGCGGATCGTGCCGGCGAAAAGCCACGTGTCCTGGAGCACCATGCCGAACGCCTTTCGCACCTCGCGCCGGGGGATCTCGTGGGTGTCAACAAGGTCGACGCAGATGCGGCCGGAGTCGATGTCGTAAAAGCGCATCAGCAGGTTGACGATCGTGGTCTTGCCCGCGCCGGTCGGGCCGACGATCGCGATCGACTGGCCGGGCCGGACCTGGAGGCTGAAGTCGGCGATCAGCGGCTTGTCAGGCTCGTATCGGAAGTTGACGTGCTCGAGCGCCACCTCGCCCCGGACGTCGTCGAGCCTCGCGCCAGAGTCGACGTCCGCTCTCTCCTCTTCAGCGTCCAGCAGCTCGAAGACTCTCTCTGCGGACGCCAGGCCTGACTGGAGAAGGTTCAACTGGCCTGCGATCTGCATGATCGGCATCGTGAACTGGCGCGAGTACTGGATGAATGCCTGCACGTCGCCGAGGGTCAGCGTCCCCGTCGCCACCCGGTAGCCACCGATCACAGCGATCGCGACGTAGTTCAGGTTGGCCAGGAACTGGATCGCAGGCATGATGATGCCGGACAGGAACTGGGCTCGGAAGCTCGCCTCGTAGAGCTTGCGGTTGTGGCCGTCGAAGATCTCGAGCGCCTTTGCGCGGTGGCCGAAGACCTGGACCAGCGAGTGGCCGGTGTGCATCTCCTCGACGTGGCCGTTGAGGCTCCCGGTCCACTTCCACTGGGCGGCGAACTGCCGCTGGGAGCGGCGCGCGATGAGCAACGTCACCACCACCGAGAGGGGGACCGTGACCAGCGCGATCAGGGCGAGCAGCCAGCTGATCCAGATCATGATCGCCAGCACGCCGACCACGGTCAGCACGGAGGTCACGATCTGGCTCAAGCCCTGCTGCAGGGTCGTGCTGATGTTGTCGACGTCGTTCGTGACGCGACTGAGAAGGTCGCCGTGCGGGTGGCTGTCGAAGTATTTCAGCGGCAGCCTGGCCAGCTTGGCCTCGACGTCGCGCCGCATCGCGTAAACGACTCGCTGCGCCACGCCGGCCATGAGATAGCTCTGCGCCCACAACAACACCGACGCGAACACGTAGACGGTGACGGCGAGGAGCAGCGTCTCGCCGAGCGCTGTGAAGTCGATGCCCACCCCTGGCGTGACGTTCATGCCGGAGAGCATCTGCGCGATCTGGCCCTGGCCGTGCGCCAGGAGGAGCGCGATCGCCTGCTCCTTGGTCAGGCCTGGTGGAAAAGACTTGCCGACGACGCCGTCGAAGATGATGTTCGTCGCGTTGCCGAGGATCTTCGGCCCGATCACCGAAAGGGCCACGCTCCCAATGGCGAGGATCGCGACCACCAGGATCAACGACAGCTCGGGCCGGAGGCGGCCGAGCAGCTGACGAAGCGTCTTGCCGGCGTCCTGGATCTTGGCCGGCGGCGGCCCGCCCATGCCCATCCAGCCGCCGGGCTGGCGGCGCTGACCGGCCTGCCCGCCCTGAACGCCCGGGCCTCCTGGACGGTTGATCAAGCGACCGCCTCGCCCAGCTGCGAGTCGACGATCTCGCGATAGGGCTCGCTCGAGACCATGAGCTCCTCGTGAGTGCCGACGCCTTCGACCCGGCCTTCGTCCAGGACGACGATCCGGTCCGCGTGCATGATCGTGCTCACGCGCTGAGCGACGATGAGGACGGTCGCGTCGCGGGTATCCCCGCGCAGCGCGGCCCGCAGCCGCGCGTCGGTCCCGGCGTCGAGGGCAGAGAAGCAGTCGTCAAACAGGTAGACGGCCGGGCGCTTGACCAGAGCGCGCGCGATCGCCAGGCGCTGCCGCTGCCCGCCCGACACGTTGGTGCCGCCCTGGTCAATCGGGGCGTTCAGGCCGCCCGGCATCGCCTCGACGAAGTCCCTCGCCTGGGCCACCTCGAGCGCGTGCCACAGCTCCTCGTCGGTCGCGTCCTCCTTGCCGAACCGCAGGTTGCTCGCCACGGTGCCGCTGAAAAGGTAGGCACGCTGTGGAACCACGCCGAGCCGGCCCCACAGGTGCTCCAGCGACTGCTCGCGCACGTCCACGCCGTCGACGAAGAGGTGGCCTTCACTGATGTCGAAGAAGCGTGGGATCAGGTTCAGCAGCGTGGTCTTGCCAGAGCCGGTGCCGCCGATGATCGCGGTTGTCTGGCCGGGTTGCAGCTTGAAGTCGATGTTCTGCAAGACCGGCTTCTCGCCTCCCGGATAGCCGAAGGTCACGTTGCGAAACTCGACCTGGCCCGTCAGCGCCTGCGGCTGGACAGGCTCGGCGGGCTCCTCGATCGAGGGAATCGTGTTCACGACCTCCTCGAGGCGCCCCGCGCTTGCCTCGGCCCGCGGCACAAGGATGACAAGTGCGATGGCCATCATCAGCGCGAAGAGGATCTGGAGGGCGTACTGCATGAAGGCCGTCAGGTTGCCGATCGACAGCTGGCCGCCGTCCACCAGGTGGCCCCCGAACCAGAGGATCGCGATCGTCGTCAGGTTCATGACCAGCAGCACGGCCGGGAACGCGATGGCGAACAGGCGGTTGACGCGGAGCGCAGTCGCGGTGAGGTCGTAGTTCGCCTCCTCGAAACGGCTGCTCTCGAAGTCCTCGCGGATGAAGGCGCGGATCACGCGAACGCCGGTGATCTGCTCGCGCATCACCTGGTTGATGCGGTCGATCTTGCCCTGCACCAACCGGAACAGAGGGACCGCCTTGATGAACAGGAAGGCAAAGATTGCGGCGAGCACCGGGACGACAAAGATCAGCACCGCGGAGAGCTGCACGTCCGCACGCAGAGCCATGATCACGCCGCCGACGGCCGTGATCGGCGCGCTCACCATCATTGTGAGCGCGATCTGCATGAAAAGCTGAATCTGCTGCACGTCGTTCGTGTTGCGAGTGATCAGCGAGGCGGTGCCGATGCGGTTCATCTCTCGGGCGGAGAAGCTCTGGACCCGGCTGAAAACGACCGCCCGCAGGTCCCGGCCGAGTCCCTGCGAGGTGAGCGAAGCCCAATAAACGCCGGCGACCGCGATCACCCCGAGCACGAGGGTGATGCCGAGCATGACGGCGCCTGTGCGCCAGATGTAACCGAGGTCGCCTTTGGCGACGCCGTTGTTGATGATGTCCGCGTTCAGGTTCGGCAGGTAGAGGTTGCCGATCGCCTGGATAAGGACCAGCACCACCACGATCGTCACCTCGCGGAGGTAGGGGCGGAGATAGTTTCGGAGAAGGCGGATCAGCAAGACCGTTTGATCATATCAAATCATTGACTCAAGTCAAGCGATTTGATAGACTCGAACCACTTATGGAAGATTCGGAGCTGCGGTCGATCATGAGGGCATGGGGAAGGCAGCAGCTCGCGTTTTCCGATGAGACCATGCGGTTTTTCATGGACGTGGAGCTGACGATGCCGCAGTTTCGCGCGCTCGTGATGATTCGACGCTGGGGTCCCCAGACGGGCAGGGAGCTCGCCGGCCGCCTGCACGTGACACCAGGCACGCTGGTACCGCTTATCGACCGCCTGGAGGAGCAGGGGTACCTGCGCCGGGTGCCCGACCTGGACGACCGCCGGCTGACCTGGCTCGAGCTGACGCCCAAGGCCGACCGTCTGTTTCAGCGCCTGTGGGGCATGGGGGCGGGACGGATCGCGGCCGCGATCTCTCAGCTGGTGCCCCGGGACCGGGCTGAGCTGAGGCGCCTCCTGAACCGGGTGGCGGAGCACCTGGAAGCCGGCGGCGCGGCGACCCTGGAGAAGAAAGTCACGGCCTGAGGCGTTCAGGCCCCGTGTCGCCCGCTGCCCTCTGCGAACCGCTTCGCGCCTTCGAGCGCCTGGCCCGACCGCATGGCGGCCATGCCTTCGCGGTACTCGGCGAGCCTGGCCTCGTCGAGATCGAGCGACCACTGGTTGAGAACGCTCCACCGGTCGCCTCGCAGCGCGGCCTGCGGGAAGGTCGCGATCTCGCGTGCCAGCTTCTGCGCCTCGGCGAGCGCACCGCCGACTTCCACCACGCGCTCGACCAGCCCGATCCGCAGCGCCTCTTCCGCCTTGACCGGCCGCCCGGTCAGGATCAGGTCGAGCGCGCGTCCCTGTCCGATGAGCCGCGGCATGCGGACGGTGCCGAGGTCGATGAGGGGCACACCGAAGCGGCGATTGAAGACTCCGAGGGTGGCGTCGCGCGAGGCGACGCGAAGGTCGCACCACAGCGCGAGCTCGAGCCCGCCCGCGACCGCGTAGCCTTCGATCGCCGCGATCACAGGCTTGCGCAGCACCATGCGCGTGGGACCCATCGGTCCCGCTCCGGTCTCGCCCACCGCGTATCGCGCCCCGCCCGCGAGCGCCTTCAGGTCGAACCCGGCACAGAAGTTTCCGCCTCCCCCGGTGAGCACGGCGACCGCAAGCTCGTCTCTCGCGTCGAAATCGCGGAATGCCGCCTCGAGCGCTCTTGCGGTCTCGGGGTCGACCGCGTTGCGGACCTCGGACCGGTCGATGGTGACGGTGAGCACCGCCCCATCGACCACGCTCCGAACTTTCCTAGAGAGCGCCTCGCTCGTGGTCGTCTTCCATGAACGGGTAACGGTGGTCGGTAGGCGGCGCGTACGTCTCCTTGATCACGCGCGGGCTCACCCAGCGGATCAGGTTGAGGAAGGAGCCCGCCTTGTCGTTCGTGCCGGACGCACGCGCGCCGCCGAAGGGCTGCAGGCCCACCACCGCGCCGGTCGGCTTGTCGTTGATGTAGAAGTTGCCGGCCGCATTGACGAGCCTCTCAGAAGCCTTGCCGATCGCCTGCCGGTCGGTTGCAAAAACCGCGCCGGTGAGACCGTATGGACTCGTTCGATCGCACAGGTCGAGGGTCTCGTCGAACTTGCCGTCCGCGTACGGGTACACGGTGAGGATCGGGCCGAAGAGCTCCTCCTTCAGCAGCTTGAAGTCAGGATCAGTGGTCTCGATCACCGTCGGCCGGACGAACCAGCCGACCTTGTCGTCGCCCCTGCCTCCTGCGATGACCTTCGCCGTTTCGGCCTTCTTCGCGTATTCGATCGCGTTCATGTGAGTGGTGTAAGCCCGCTGGTCGATCACCGCGCCCACGAAGTTGCGGAAGTCGGCGACGTCGCCCTGCGGAATCGCGTCGACGAGATCGACGAGCTCCGGCTTTATCGCTTTCCACATCGACTGCGGGATGTAAGCACGCGACGCGGCCGAGCATTTCTGGCCCTGGTACTCGAACGCGCCTCTCACGAGCGCGGTCCGCAAGGCATCGGGGTCGGCAGATTCGTGGGCCATCACGAAGTCCTTGCCTCCGGTCTCCCCCACCAGTCGGGGATAGGTCCGGTAGCGGCCGATGTTCTGCCCGACCTCGCGCCACATGCCCTGGAAGACCTCGGTCGACCCGGTGAAGTGGATGCCGGCGAGCTCCCGGTGGTTCAGCACCTTCTCGGAGATCTCGGACGCGCTGCCGCTCACCATGTTGATCACGCCGGGCGGCATCCCGGCCTCGAGCAGCAGTTCCACGATGAAGTGACTCACGAGCAAGGTCTGCGTCGCCGGCTTGAACACGACCGTGTTGCCCATCAGCATTGGAGCGGTCGGCAGGTTGCCCGCGATCGAGGTGAAGTTGAACGGGCTGACCGCAAAGATGAATCCCTCGAGCGGCCTGTACTCGAGCCGGTTCCACGCCGTGCCGTCGTTGTAGGGCTGGTTGCGGAGAAGCTGGTCGCCGAAGTACGCGTTGTAGCGCCAGAAGTCGATCGTCTCGCAAGCGGCGTCGATCTCCGCCTGGTGCGCGGTCTTGGACTGGCCGAGCATGGTCGCGGCGTTGATCGTGTCGCGCCAGGGTCCGGCGAGCAGAGCTGCGGCGCGCAGCAGCACGGCAGCGCGCTCGTGGTACGAGGTCGCGGCCCACGTCTTGCGCGCGGCGAGCGCGGCGCTGATCGCGTCATCGATGTCCCTGGCGCCGCCGACCGCATACTCCGCGATCGCGAGCTCGTGGCGGTGTGGACAGCGGATGTCGGCCCGTGAGGCGCCCCACCGGCGCTCGCCGCCGATCTGCATCGGGACCTCGGTCCGGGCGTCCGTGAGCTCGGCCAGGCGTGACTTCAGGCTCCTGCGGTGATGGTCGCCCGGGGCGTAAGGGCGTACCGGCTCGTTGGTCGGTTGGGGGACCTGGAAATGTCCGTCGGCGGTCATATGGCCTCCTCCGCTTGTATCCGTCTGGCGCCAGCCTCGATGATGCCACGTAACCCTTGGCCGTATCGGAACCGGTGGCTGTCGGCTATTTAGGCGCGCCCGAAAAGCCAGAAAGACCGCTCCTTTCGGATCGGGTGCGAGGGACCGTGGTCTTGCTCGGCCGGCGTGGGTACGCGGTCGCGCCTTCCCGCCTCGCGGCGATCTGCCTCGGCGGCCCAGTCAGCGAGGCGGACGTCCGCTGGGCCGTCGCCGCGAGCCCTGACCTGGAGATTTCGCAGGACCTGGTGCTCGAGCGAGATGCCCTGGACCGGGCGCCCGACATCAGAAGCCGGGCCCTGGCCCACGAAAGCGAATCGCATCGGTATGTCGAGCTCACGATCGCCTTCGTTCGGCGCCTTGTCGCTGTGGCGCCGTTCATCCGGAGCGTTTCGATCGCGGGCTCGCTCGCGAGTGGTGGCTTTCGTCCGTCCGACGACGTGGACCTCAACCTGATCGTCGACGACGGACGCCGCCATCTTGCCTACGTGGTCGTCAACTGCCTGGGCCTTCTGCACGCCCTGCGACACCGGGCCAAGCCGGTGGACGACCTGACGCGGCGGCCGATCGCGCCGCGCCTGATGACCGTGAACCTCGTTCTCGAGCGCTCGCAGTGTCGACCCCTTCAGAGGCTCGACGAGGACATGGCGTTCGAGCTCCTCATCGCGGAACCGGTCTTCGGCCTGGACGTCTTCCGCGAGGTCGTGGACGCAAACCCGCGGCTGCTCGAGCATTTCCCTCAACTCGAGGGCCGGAACGCCTCACTCCTGATCGACGCGCCCGTGCGCCGCCTGCCGAAGGGACTGTTCCCCGCCTTCCTCGACTTTCCAGCCCGTCACCTGGGGGAAGCCGCCTGGCGATACATGCAGTGGACTCGCCGCGATCGACCAAACGCGCTTGCGAGGGTGGCTTACGTGCGCTCGACGATGCGCCCGTACACGCTCTTCGACAGATCGTGATCGGCATCGTCACCGTCGCGGTGCTGACGGTGACCAGCGTGCTCCTGTTCGCCTTTGGCTTGAATCTCCTGTATCTGACTCTGAGCGCGCTTCGCCTGAAGCCGCGACCCCCGCTGGCGGTCCTGACCACCAACGAGCCACGCGTCTGCGTTCAACTGCCCATCTACGACGAGCGGTACGTCGCGGAGCGGGTCCTCGACGCCGTCTGCGCCGTCGACTGGCCGCGCGACCGCTTCGAGGTCCAGGTTCTCGACGACTCCGACGACGAGACGGTCCAGATTCTCGCCCGGCGCGTCGCGCACTGGCAGCGGCACGGGGTCCAGGTCGCGCACGTGCGCCGCGGTTCGCGCCGCGGATTCAAGGCGGGGGCGCTCGCCTACGGCTTCGAGCAGACGGCCGCGCCGTTCATCGCGATCTTCGACGCCGACTTCGTCCCGCCGCCTGACTTTCTGCGCCGCACGATCGGCTCGTTCGCCGACGAATCCATAGCCTTCGTGCAGTCGCGCTGGGGCCATCTCGACGAGGGCTACTCGTGGTTCACTCGACTGCAGGCCCTGTTCATCGATTTCCATTTTCTGGTCGAGCAGGCCGTCCGCTCGGCTCGGGGATACTTCGTCAACTTCACCGGTTCGGCGGGAGTCTGGCGCCGGGCGGCGATCGTCGACGCGGGCGGCTGGACCGCGAACACGCTGACGGAGGACCTCGACCTCAGCTACCGCGCCCAGCTTCGCGGCTGGAAGGCCGCGTACCTGGAAGACCTCGTCGTACCCGAGGAGCTGCCAGTTTCGATCGACGCCTATCGCAGCCAGCAGTCGCGATGGGCGACGGGCAGCTTTCAGTGCGCGTTCAGGCTGCTCGGGCCGGTCTGGCGCAGCAGCAACCGGCTCATCGTGAAAGTTGAGGCCACGATCCATCTGCTGGCTTATGGAGTCGGGCCGCTGATGCTCGTGCAGCTCATCTGCTATCCGACGCTTCTGCTGAGCGTCGGCCGGAACCACATCCCCTGGCAGCTCGGCGACGCGCTACTGCTCGGACTCTGCGTCGCCGTCTCGCCGTGGCTGGGCTTCATCGTCGCGCAGACGCGTCGCGGGCGCCGCTGGTGGGCCGGCATCCCCTCGGTCTTCTGCCAGGTCATCGGGGCCGGGATGTCGATCAACGTGATCCTCGCTCTGATTCGCGCGTTCCGGCCGGGAGGAACTTTCGTCCGCACGCCAAAGCACCACATCGTGCGGCGCGGGCAGGAATGGCGGGACCAGGACTACGTGCGGGTCGGCGATCCTCGCGCCCTGCTTGAAGGCGCGTGCGGGCTGGGGACGCTGGCCATGATGCCGCTCGCGATCGCCATGGACCAGGCGCTGCTGGCCGTTTACGCCGCTCTTTTTGCGATGGGCTTTTTCACCGTCGCCGCGCTGAGCCTGGTCGACTGGCTCGAAGTCGTCACCCTGCGACGCCTCGGCAGCCGCGCACTCGCTCTCATGCGCGCGATCGCGCCTTTCACGGTCCTCGCCGGACTGGTTACGGTCCTGCTCCTGCTCGCCGCGCAGATGGCCGAGCCTTTCGAAGACGGATACGCCCACTGGCTGATCGCGGCCAACCTGGCCTCGACCGGTCACCTGCACGACCCGCTCTTCGGCATGGAGGACAGCTGGTTGCCGGGCTACCACGTGCTCTCGGCCTCCGTCCTGCACCTCTTCGGCCTGTGGCAGCTGGGCGCGCTCAAGGCGCTGAGCGCTCTGTTCGGGGTCGCGATCGCGGCCTGCGTTTACGCGCTCGCACCAAACCTCCGCCAGGCGCGGCTGGCCGTGGCGCTGCTCGTGCTCAACCCGGTCTTCCTCTTCACCTCGGGATCCGCCGTTGTCGAGCCGATGGTCACCGCCCTCCTGATGGCCGGCGCGCTGGCTGCGGTCCGCGGCAAGATGAAGCTCGCAGCCATCCTGGCCGCGCTGGCCTGCGTCACCTCGACCAAGGCATGGATCTGGGTCGCGGCCGCTGTGCTGTTCGTGGTGGTCGAAGCCATCAGGTCGCGGCCGGCCCGATTCCGCGCTCGCTCCCTGGCCTGGGCCGTCCCGGCGCTCGGCCTCCTCCTGTTCCTGCAGCTTGGCTTCGCCCCCGCGGGTCACTCGATGGCGCGCGGCACCGTCGAGGTGATGTCGGCCACGGCGCGCGGCAGCATTCCGGCCGGCGGCTTCGGCCGGCTCGTCGAGCTTGCGGCCACCTACGGCCTCGCCGGACTTCCACTCTTCGGCTTCAGCGCGATCGGCCTCGTGCTCGCGTGGCGCCATCACGCGACGGCGCTGTGGCGCTTTGTGTACGCGCCCGCCATGCTCTACCTGGTCGCTGTGTTCGCCCTCGTCGCCATGGGTGCGTACAGCGGCAGTCACCGCTACCTTTACCCCGCGCTGCCGGCGGTCGCTCTTCTTGCCGCAGCGGCGCTGGACAGATACGTCAGCGCGGTGCGGCTCGCCACCGTCGCCGCGGCAGCGCTGCTCGCGGTCGCCTTTGTGCCCGTCTTCTCCGCGTTCGCGGCCCAGGATGCGGGCCTGGCCACGGCCGGCAGGGCCACCGCGTGCACCAACGGCGTTCTCCTCACCGACTCTCCGGTCGCCGCGTACTTCAGCGGCAAAGCGCCCAGCCAGATCTCGGGCACTCAGGCGCTGCCTCCCGACCAGGCTGAGGCGCTGGCCTGGATCGACTCGCACGGAGTGACCTCGCTGGTGGTGGAAGACATCAGCTACTACCGCGCGACGGCCGTGTTCCCCGGCCTCGCCAAGGGCACCGCCTCACCGCCCTTTGGGTCATTGGGCGGGCAGGGCCGGTTCCAGGTTCCCGGCGGCAAGTCCGTGTACGCGTACGAGGTGGGCGACGCCTGCCTCGTGCAGTCGATCTACCCAGGGCTGGAGGCGGACATGCTGCCGATGCCCGCTCAGGGCAAGACGGCCGTCCTGGCGAGGGGCGTCGCGCTGCGGGTCGGCGCGGCCCAGGCCAGCGGCGAGGGCATGGGATTCGGCGTGCCGATCGTGCGTTACGGGGACGGCTGGGTCTACTCGCGCACCTTTAGTGACGCCGACCTCTCGACGCCGGCCGTCACCCGGTGGAAGAGGACTTTCAACCTCGACGAGATCGGCGGTGATAAGGCACACGGCTACATGTTCGGCCCGATCCCGTCGCGCGGAAAGATCGAGGTCACTTACACGATCGACGGCGGGGGAATTGCGATCGAAGTCAAACCTGTCTGGCTCGCGCCGGGCTACGACCAGGTCGGAATTCTCAACGAGCAGTCGGCAGCCTTCGACGACTTCGCCGCCGACCACCAGCCGACAGCTGTCGGTCCGGCATTCGGCAACTGGATCTCCGTGACCGGCCATTGGGCCCGCCTTCGCTCGAGCTCGCTCGGGATGGAATGGTCCGTCACCGAAATTCCGGGCGCGGCCCTGCACGGAGGCAGAGAGCTGATCAGCCCCGACTTCGACTGGGCAGGCCTTGACTACACCTTCTCGGGGGAATTCACCGGCACCACCTATCGCATCAGCGTGCAGGAGGCCAGATGATGGATCGAGCCGACGTCGTCCTCGTCTACCCGCAACGAGCTCCGGCACAGGGGCGGCACTGGATCATGCCTTCGCTCGGCCTCATGTATCTCAGCGCGTCGCTGCGCGGCGCCGGCTATTCCGTCCGCCACATCGACCACACGTTCCTCGAGCGCCGCGACGTCCTCGCCGAGATCGAGCGCCTGCGGCCGTCGGTGATCGGGATTTACTGCATGATCACGATGCAGGACGAGGCGCTCTCGCTGGCCGAGCAGGTCAGGGGCAAGGCGCTGACGGTGGTCGGCGGTCCGTACCCGTCGGGCGAGCCCGAGACGTTCGTCGACCAGTTCGACCTCGTCGCCGTCGGCGAGGGCGAGGAAACGATCGTGTCGATCATGGAGCACCTCGACGACAGGCGCTTTGAGGAGATTCCCGGCATCGTGTTCAAGCGCGACGGCGAGATCGTAAAGAGCGTCGTGCGCCACCGCAGCAAGGACATGACACACCTGCCGCTCCCATATCGCGGCGATCTGCCGAACGACGAGTACATCCGCTACTGGCGCAAGCACTGGAAGGACGCCACGACCCCGCTGATGTCGACGCGCGGCTGTCCGTTTCGGTGCGACTTCTGCCACAAGTCCGTGTTCGGCGACCTGTTCAGCGCGCGCCCGATCGAGTCGGTGGTCGCGGAGATGCGCGAGATCGCCGAGCTCGGTTACGACCACATCTGGATGTCAGACGACCTTTTCACGCTGAATTACAAGCGCACGTTCGAGCTGGCCGGCGCCATCGAGGACGCCCACCTGCCCCTCACGTGGGAATGCCTGAGCCGAGTGACGCATGTCGACCAGCCCCTGTTCGAGCAGATGCACCGCGCCGGCTGCAAGCGAATCTTCTTCGGCATCGAGTCGGGCGACGAGCGCGTGCTCAAGGAGATGAAGAAGGGCATCACGCCAGAGGGGGCGCGCGCGGCGGTGGAAGCCTGCGTCGCCGCGGGAATCAAGGCTGCGGGTTTCTTCATGGTCGGCTACATCGGCGAGACAACGGATTCGCTCATCCGCAGCATCAACTTCTCGAGCAGCCTTCCTCTTGACTACGTGAGCTACACGATCGCGTACCCGCTTCCCGGCACCGGGTTTTACGAAAGGGTCCGCGAGCGAAGGCTGCACGGCGAATGGCATAAGGTGCGGCACAATCGCCTTCTCTTCAACACCGACTTCTCAGAGCACAAGCTCCGCGCGGCGATCCTTAAGGGCGCCATCCAGCACCGGCTCAATCGCATGCACATGCGGCCGGCGGCGCGCGCGTTCCAGCTCGCGACCGACCCAGTCCTTCGCGTGATGAAGTAATTAGGATCGGCTGCGTGCAGGAAGCCTGGCCGAGCCTGGTGCGCATCGTGGTCGGACTGTTCTGGCTCTATTTCGCGAGCCAGAAGTGGCAGGGGGTCGGGTGGATGAAACACCTCATCGAGTCCACGGCTCGCGCCAACCCGATCCCAGGACTGCATGAGTTTCTCGTCTCGATCGTGGTCCCGAACTGGTTCCTGTTCGCGCTCGCGCAAGCGGTCGGCGAGACAGTCACGGCCGTCCTTCTCATCCTCGGCCTCGCGACGCGCTGGGCCGGAATTCTCGGGTTCCTCCTCGCCGCCAACCTGGCGCTGACCGTGGCGTTCGCCGTCAATGACGACGGCTTTCGCTGGCTCTACTACCTCGCACTGATCGTCAACGCGCAGGTGATCGTGTCCGGGCCGGGTCCCTTCGGGCTGGGTCGCTTCGGATGGGTCCCCGCCTGGTTGCGCTAACTTAGACCGCCGTGAGCATCGACGCAGAGGGATATGGGTTCCCGCCGCATCAGCGCACTCTCGCGCGCTTGATCGAAGACATCCGCATTCTGTCGCCCGCCGGGGTAGAGCGCGCAGCGCAAGGCTGGGACAGGCACGCAAAGCTGCATGGCCTGCAGTCCATCCACGAGGCCGAGAAGGCGGCGATTCACGCGATCGAAAAGGCTGACCAGGGTCCTGCGTGGGACGAGGTCCGGCGGAGCCTCTTCGGCTTGACCGAATCGGGAGGCGCGCTCGTCAGCTGGAAAGCCGAGCATGGCGAGATCGGGCACAAGGCGGAGGACGCGGCGTTCATGGCTGCGCTCGCGCTGGTCGCGGGCAACCTGATCTCGAAGGAGCAGCAGGCCACCCTGCTCCGGTCGATGGCGGAGGCACTGCCCTGGCTGCTTCCCGAGGAGAATCAGCCGGTCGCCTAGGGTCAAGACTATGGGCGCGACCCCACCAGCTCCGCGAGGTCTGCCTGCTCCAGCTCGGCCGCATCAAGGTGGCGGCGGCTCTCGACGAGCTTGCCGCCCAGCTCGTTGGTCTGGGAGTCGTTCATCGACAGCACACCCTCGACGACTCCTCCGCGCAGGTAGAAAACCGTGAACTTGAGCCCATCTCGGTCGCCGCGCCACACCGCAGTGTCGTCACCGGAGGCGTGGCCGCGGTACTCGAGGTTGACGTCGTACTGGTCGGACCAGAAGTAGGGAATCTTGGTGTACGGCGTGTGCCCCCCGGCGACCGACGCCGCGATCCCGCGACCGTGGCCCTTCGCGACCTCCCAGTGCTCGACCCTGATCGAACGCCCAAGCACTGGATGGTGATGGAGCGCGACGTCGCCACCGACGTAGACGTTTTCGGCCGCGCGAAGGCCTTCGTCGACTTTCACGCCACCGCCTTCCATCTGAAGGCCCAACGCCTTCGGCACGTCGAGGTTTGGCTCGATGCCCACCGCGACGAGGACCAGGTCGATCTCGTGCCGGCTCCCGTCTGACAGCGTGACTCCGCCAACCCGATTTCCGGTGACGTGCCACGTATCGGCCTTCGCGCCGGTACGCACGTCGACGCCGCGGTCGCGATGGATCCGCGCGTAGATCTCCCCGACCTCGCGTCCGAGCGCGCGCTGCAGCGGCACCGGCAGCGGCTCGACGATGACGACCTCCTTGCCCAGGGTGCGCGCCGACGCGGCCACCTCCGCTCCGATGAAGCCCGCACCGACCAGGAGCATGCGGGATGAGTCCCTCAGCGCGTCGCGGATAGAGCGGCTGTCGCGCAGTGAACGCAGCGTCAAGACGTTCTCGGCGTTCGGAACGTCCGGAAGCCGTCTCGGAGTGCCGCCGAGGCCGAGGATCAGCACGTCAAACGAAACATCCTCGCCGTCGGCAGTCGTGACCTTGCGATCGCGCAGCGACCCGCCGGTGACACGCTCGCCGAGTCGGAGCTCTATGCGTTCTTTCGCGTAGTCGCTCTCGTCGTGAAGAAACACCTTCGGCACGTCGATCTCGCCGCGAAGGAACTCCTTGGAGAGATACGGCCGGTCGTAAGGACGGTCGCTGTCGGCGCTGAGAATCAGGATGTCGCCGTCGAAGCCGCGCTTGCGAAGTGCAAACGCCGCCGCGTCACCGGTACCGCCACCCCCGACGATGACCGCACGCGCCATCTACCCTGCCGATACTCGGGGGTGGTACATCCAGGCGTGCGGGTCGGGCGCAGCCCCGCGCTGGATGTCGACCAGCGCCCGACGCAGCCGCATCGTGACCGCCCCTGCCTCGCCATCACCCATGGTCCACGACCCGCGCTCGGACCTGACCGACGAAACCGGCGTGATGACGGCCGCGGTGCCGCACGCAAACGCTTCGGTCAGGGTTCCGTCTTCGCATCCGGACCGCCACTCGTCGACGCTGATTCGTCCCTCCTCGACAACGTAACCCAGGTCCCTGCCCAACACGAGGAGCGCGTCGCGGGTGATGCCGGGCAGCAGCGTTCCGGTCAGCGCGGGCGTCATCAATCTCACGTCCGTGCCCCGGCCGAAGACAAAGAAGAGGTTCATGCCGCCCATCTCCTCGACCCAGCGGTGCTCCTGGGAATCGAGCCACACCACCTGGTCGCATCCATGCTCCGCCGCCTGCGCCTGCGCGAGCAGGCCACCTGCGTAGTTGCCCCCGGTCTTCGCCGCTCCGGTCCCTCCCGGCGCCGCCCGGCAGAAGTCTTCGCTCAGCCACACGACGACCGGCTTCACACCGCGGGGAAAGTAAGGCCCCGACGGCGACGCCATGAGAAGGAACGTGACCTCGGTCGAAGGGTGGACGAGCAGCGTCACCTCGCTCGCGTACATGAGCGGGCGGAGATAAAGGCTGTGGTCCGAAGCCGACGGCACCCACTCGTGGTCGGCGTCGAGGAGCAGGTCGATCGCTTCCAGGAAGGTCTCCTCCGGGAGCTCGGGCAGGGCGAGCCGGCGCGACGAGCTGCGGAAGCGGACCGCGTGCGCGTCGGGCCGGAACGCCGCGACGCTGCCGTCCGCCTGGCGGAAGGCTTTGAGGCCCTCGAACACAGCCTGGGCGTAGTGGAGGACTGAGGTGCCCGGGTCCATGGTCACAGGCGCGTATGCGGCGAGCTCGGCGTCGTGCCAGCCACGCTCGGCGTTCCAACGGATGCGGACCATGTGCTCTGTGAAAACACGGCCGAAGCCCGGGTTGGCCAGGAGGCGCTCCCGCTCAGATGGAGGCAAACGCCGAGGCACCCGGTTGATCTCGAACTTCACCGCGGATGTCCTGGCCACGCTCCGCAACAGTACCCCGAGCGGGAGGGGAAGAGGCCGAGTCTTGCGACCCGGCCTCGCGAGAGGAAGGAAGGGGTTCTTGGCTAGAGGGGCGGCGCCGGAACGGCTGAGGTCACGAGGACCGGCTCGACGGCCGGGATCCCCTCGTTGGGAAGCTCAACCTTCGCGTGTTCGACCGCTCTGCCGAGCCGCCCCCGACGCGTGGGGGGCCGGCGGGCGACCACGGGGTCGAGCATCTGCCGCAATTCGTGCTCCAGGTACCGGTCGAAGTCGTTCATCTGTAGCAGAAACGCCTCCCACAACCGGAGTACCTGGCGTGGCCCGATCTTTGCTTCCCCGGCCCTCGGTGGGTCGAAATGCCGCCCCGGAAACGCCGAAAAAGGCGAGCCTACGCCGCGCGTTTGTCGGCCTGAACAGCCGCCCGCCCGTCTTCATCGTGTGCAATCAAGCCGGACCCGGTCAGAGCGCCGCTCGGCCCGAGGTTGTGGGCCAGCTTCACGAGCCAGAGCCGCGTCGGGCCCGGCCCGAGAACCCTCGCCGCCATGACGACGAAGGGCCTGACCAGGATCGCACTCGCCGGGCCGTTCACCATCCGAATCGCCCGCCGAGCAACCATCGCGAATAGAAAACGCCGGCCCTCCGCACAGTACGCCCGCCGAGCCAGGTGTCAGCACCAGGCCAGCAACTGCGAAGATGCTTCGCTTGCGGAGGAATGACGGAAGTAAACTCATGTTCAGATCGCTCGCGAAAGGGGGACCTTGGAAACCGTCGGCCCAAACGCCTATCACCTCGACGCCCGTCACAGCAACTTACTGGAAACGGTTCAGGCAGCATCCGCCGAGCTGGCCGGCATCGACGCGGTCACCGGGCTTGTGGAAGCGGCGCTCCGTATCGCTCTGAACCTCACCAGCTCCTCGGTTGCGTTCCTCACCATTGTCGGGGACGCCGGCGAAGCAAAACGGGTTTTCTCCCTGGCCAGAGATCCAAAGGCGTCGGTCGCATCCGACGCGACGGCGCGAATCCTGGCCGGCGGGGCGATCGATGGCGATGGGCTCAATCCGGCGATCCGCTCCACGTGCACACAGGCCCTGGTGGCGGGCGGCCGCGAGCTCGGCGCTTTGGGCGTCGCAGGCCCGATCGGTTATACGGCTGCGCAGCGGCGTGCGTTCGCGATCTTCGCCAACCAGGTGGCCTCTTCGATCGGACTCGCCCAGCTCCTCGAACGCCGGCAGCAGATGGTCGACACGCTCGTCAACCTGCGCGCCGACCTCGAGCGCACCGAGCGGCAGAGGCTGATCAATGACGAACGAGCCAGGGGCGCCGATCGTGTCGAGCGCGCTCATGAAGCTGCGGTCGATGTGCTGCTCGCGGTCTCGCGTCACGCGCGGACGGGGCACGGGCTTTCGGACTTCTATCACCGCCTGACCGCGAGCATCGCGGAGCTCGTGAAAGCCCGCAAGGTGCTGTTCTGGAAGCTGAGCGAGGAGGGCACGCTCGAGCCCATTCCAGGGGCCCACGGGATCAACGCCGAGCTCCTCGCCCAGGTCACCCCGTCTCCCTGCGCGGCCGACCGCGATGACACCGCGAGTCGCGTTGTCTTTCACGACCTGATGTTTCGCGCCCCGCGGATTGACGAGGCAGGTGACGGGAGGCCCATGCTGGAGGCTCTCCAGGCGCGAAACGTGATCGCGGTGCCGTGGCGCGCGGGCGACCAGCGCCTCGGCATGGTCGCGGCGTACGACTCTCGACGCGAGGGCGGCTTCTCCCGGGAGGACGCGTGGGTGCTGCAGAAGGCGGGCCTTGCCGCGGGCCTGGTGTGGCAGCTCAAGTACGCCGAGACGGACCTGAAGAAAGCCATCGAGAGGTTGGAGAAGGTGGATGCCGCTCGGCAGCTCCTGCTCAAGAATGTCTCGACGGCCGTCGAGAAGGATCGCAAGCGGTTTGCCGGCGAGCTCCATGACGACGCGCTGCAGAAGCTGACCGCGGCCGAGCTTCAGCTGCAACGGGTGCAAGAGCCGACCAGCGACGCCGCCGAGCTTCTCACCGCAGCACGGGACCTGTTGTCGGAAACCGAGGAAGCGCTGCGGCGCCTCCTGTTCGAGGTCCGCCCACCGGCGCTCGAGGCTCCAGGAGGGTTCACCGAAACGCTCGGCGAGCGCATCCGGATGCTGCGATCGCTGACGGGAGCTGAGGTCGAGGTCGACATCGACGTGCCAGACGACCTCTCATTTGAATTCCGCTCGATGCTTTTCCGCCAGGTCACCGAAGCGCTCGCCAACGTCGAGAAGCATTCGGCGGCAACCCGAGTCAGGGTTTCGCTGCGCGTCAAGGACGACGGAGTCCATGGATCGGTGGAGGACAATGGGCGTGGATTCGTCATCTCCGAGCGGGACCGGCTCCCTGGCCACCTGGGCCTGCTCGCGCTCCACGAACGCGCGCTGCTCGCCGGTGGCTGGAACAAGACGGTAAGCGAACCCGGTCGCGGCACGAAGGTGGACTTCTGGTTCCCCTTGTCGGAATCGAGGTCAGGACAGGCGTGAAGGCCGGACCGACCAGGGTTCTCGTCGTCGAGGATCATCAGGTCGTCGCCGAAGGCCTGGCCGCGCTCATCAACGATCAGAAGGACATGAAGGTGATCGGGCACGCCGGATCGGTCGCGGAGTCGATCGTGCGGTCAGCCGAGCTGGAGCCCGACCTGGTCCTGATCGATTTCCGTCTCACCGACGGGACCGGCGCGGACGCCGCGGCCGGAATCCGCCAGATCCGTCCGGAGACCAGGCTGATCTTCCTCACCCGTGAGGACAGCGACGCCGCGCGCTATGCCGCAGTTGAGGCCGGCGCGAGCGCGTTCATCCACAAGTCACGCGCGGCGCAGGATGTCGTCGATGCCATCCGCACGGTCGCCGATGGCGGCACGCTCTTCACGCCACGCACGATCGCCCAGCTGCTCAACAACAAGCGCGAGTCCGAGGCTCAGCTCGAGCGGCTGACAGCTCGCGAGAAGGAGGTGCTCCGCCTGATGGCGGAGGGTACCTCGAGCCGCGAAATCGCGGGCCGTCTTGGGATCAGCTACACCACCGTGCGCACACACATCCGCAGCCTCGGCAGCAAGCTGGGAGTGCACTCCAAGCTCGAAGCGATCGTCAAGGCACGCGAGCTGGCGCTCGTCGAGTAGGGGTCAGGCTCGGGACACTCTCCTTTTGGTCGACCTTCCCAAGGACCTGATCTGCGCGGGGCGGTCCTCCTCCTGCCGGCGGCGAACGGTGCTTCGGCGCCTCTTGTCCTCGTACAGGTCATCGTCTGCCGACTGAGAGACTGCCTGCCAGTCCTGGCCAGGCTGCCACGCCGCGATGCCGACGCTGACCTCGACCTGCTCGGGCGCTTTCATCCCCAGCGCCGCCTGCTCCACGGCGAGGCGGAGGCGCGTCGCCACATCGCGCGCGCGGTCGTGCTCGGTCTCCGGCATGGCGACCGCGAACTCGTCGCCGCCCACTCGCGCGCAGACGTCCGAGGCACGGACCACGCGCTGCAGCTGCCGCGCGACGAGCCGCAGCGCGGCGTCCCCTGCGCTGTGGCCGAGCCGGTCATTGATTCGCTTCAGGTTGTCGAGGTCGATCATCATCAGCGAGAGGCGCCTGTTGTGCCTCTCGGCCAGGGCCACCTCGCGCTCCATCACGCGCTCGAACTCGCGGCGGTTCGCCAGACCGGTGAGGTGGTCGGTGCGCGCCTCGCTTGCGAACTGTCGCGCGCGGTCGATCGCAATGGCGACCTGGTCCGCAACGCCAGCCATGAACAGCAGATCGGCCGCGCCGAACACGCGGTCCACCAGCGTGCCGACAGTCATCATCCCGACGGTGCGCCCTTTCACGCGGAGCTGCGCCCGCAGCGCGTTCCACTCAGGAGCTGAGATCCGGTCGACCTGTGACTCAGACCTGCCAACTGCCGACGCGACGGCCTTCACGTGAGGACCGACCTGCCGGGCGAAGTCGTCGACCTGGTCGTCGTCCAGACCGACCGTATGGACGATCTTGTAGGACGATCGCTCGCGCAGCCACAACGCTCCCGTGCTCAGCTGGAGCGCCGCCAGCGTCTCGACCAGCGCCACCTCGGCGGTCTCGTGCAGGTCGAGTGAGCGGCTCAACGCCGACACGATCACAGCCAGTCCGTACATCTCGGTCTCGCGGGCGCGATGCTGCTCATAGACGTGATCGAGATAGCCACAGGCAACGGCCGCGGTCAGGCGTTCGGTCACGTCCTCGAGACGGCGCTGCGCGAGGGCGATGATCTCGTCGTAGTGCGGCTTGCCCTCGATGGGCTGCGACAGGAGCTCGATGGTTGCCCGGCGATAGACGGCCAAGCCATCAATCAGAGACTCCAGGGGCCATCCCTGCGCCGCCCTGAGGCGGCCGTGGTCGCGCAGCCGCCGCTCGTACTCCTCCCACACCACTTCCACGTCGTTGCGCAGAGCGGCGAGCAGAACCTCGATGAACCCTGCCGATGTGGCGACAAGGTCCTCACCGGTCTGCTCGCTGAGCGTCACGAGCTCGGGCGCCTGCGCCCGAACCACCTCGAGTGCTCGCCTACCTCTCTCGATCGAGTCCACGCCGAGCCCGCCGGCGAGCGTGCCGAGCACGTCGGCGGTGTGGCCCCCGCTCGACTCCACGCCTGGATTCATCCATCTTGAAAACGTTGCGGGACACCCCGACACCCGCTACTGCAAATGAGTTAGCCAAAATCCGCCCAGCCGTACGGCGACCGGGGCCACCCCCATGGCGGAGAGTAGTGAACCAGGTGGGCGAGCTCACCGAACTTACGGGGGGTGAAGGAAACCTATGGCGGAGTCGATCTCTGCTACAAGCGTCGGCGACGGACGCGTGACCAGAGCGTACGAACCCGGCAACGAAGCGGACTTCGAGCGCCTGTACCAAGCGTCGTACGCAAAGATCCTCGGCACGCTGACCGCCATGCTCGGCGACCGCGCGGCGGCTGAGGACTGCGCGCAGGACGCGTTCGAGCGCGCTTACAAGAAGTGGGCAACCTGGCAGCCGATCGCGCCGGCTGAGGCGTGGGTGCACCGCATCGCGATCAACGCCGCGGTGTCGTACCAGCGCAAGATGCGGCTCCGCGAGGTCGGCGAGGTCATCCGCCGCCTGGGCCGTCCCGGTCTGGCACCCGATCCGCAGGAGGTCGTCGAGCACCGAGACCTCGCAATCGCGCTTTCCAAGCTGCCGCCCAAGCAGGCGGCCGCGATCGTGCTGCGGCACTACCACGGCTACACCAACCGCGCGATCGCGCAGGCTCTCGGCATCCCCGAGCGCACTGTCGCGTCGAGGCTTGCGGTGGCGAAGGAGCGGCTGCGCGTGATGCTCAAGCATTCGTACGGCCCCCAGGCCGTGCTCGACGAATCCGCAGAGCGCGGCTTCGCAGTCGCCGACTAGATAGCAGCCGGCCGGCAGCAATAGAGACCGGGCGCGCGCGGTATCCCCGCGCGCTCAACCGTTTCAGCAGCTGCTGCTAGCAGTGGGTGCCGGGCAGGTAGTAGGCCGGCTGTCCCTTGCAGGTGGCATTGACCAGGCCCGGGGGCTCGGCGTACCACTCGTCGCCCAGGCGAAGGTAGTCGAGCGCCTGCTCCATGAAGCTGTGCCACATCGGCGCCGCGATGAAGTAGCTGTCGGAGTTCTTGGTCATCTTGACGCGCCAGTCGGCGTTGCCGCCCCACACTGCGGTCACCAGGTGAGGCGTGTAGCCCACGGTCCACGCATCGGCGAACGAGTCCGAGGTGCCGGTCTTCACGCCGACGTGCCGGCCGCTGAGGGTGAGCAGCGAGTTGCGGCCGAAGATCATGGCGCGGTTGTTGTCGTTGGACATGATCGCCTGCATGATCCACGCCACCCGGGCGTCGAGCACGCGCTTGCCCTGGTCGAGCTCGTGGAGGTAGACGAGCTGGTCGTTGCGCGTGACCAGGCTGATGGCGTAGGGCTGGCGCAGCAGCCCCTGCGTCGCCAGAACCGACGCGCCCGTCGCCATCTGCAGCGGCGTCTCGCCGTATCCGCCCAGGGTGAGCGACGGACCATACGTGTTCAGCGGATCATCGGTCGTGTAGTTCGGGAACCCGTTCGCGTCGTAGCCATGAAGCTGGTACGGCGGCGCGCCCATCGTGCGCGCCATCTGGACCACCGATGGGACGCCGATCCCGAGCTCGACCTTGACCGCCGGGATGTTCAGCGAGTTACCCATGCATGCCTGCAGCTGGCAGGTGCCGTGGTATCTGCCGTCGTAGTTCCGTGGCGCGTACAGCTCGCCTGAGACCGGATCTCGATAGGAGAATCTGCTGTCTGCGATAGGGGTTGTCATCGTGTACTGGCCGCTTGCGATCGCCGCGGTGTAGGTGAACATCTTCATCGACGAGCCCGGGTTGCGCGGGGGCCACACCGCGAGGTTGTACAGGCCGCCATCCGCCGTCGGATCAGCGGACCCGACCATCGCGACGATGGCGCCGGTCGTCGGATCCAGCGCCACGAGTGCGCCCTGCGTCACGTTGCGGGGGTGGAGCGATGAGATGGTCGAAGTGACCACGCTCTGACCGACGTTCTGGAGCGTCACGTTCAGCGTCGTGACCACGCCCAGGCCGCCGCTGTAGGTGGCTTCCGCACCGTACTGCTGGACAAGGAGGCCGGTCACATAGCGGACGAATGATGGAGCTCCGATGACGTTGGTCGGCCTGAACATGTGCGTGGGCGGTGAAAGGTTCTCGGCAAACGCCGTTGCTGCGTCCGCGGCGGTGATCTTGCCGTCCCGGATCATCGCGTCGAGCACGGTCTTCTGCCGCTGCTTCGCCGACGTCCAGTTGACCAGGGGGTTGTAGATAGTCGGGCCGCGGATGATGCCCGCCAGCATCGAGGCCTGCGCCAGGTCGAGGTCTTTGGTCTGGGTGTGGAAGTAGATCTTGGACGCGGCCGCGGTCCCCCAGGCCGTGTTGGCGAAGAACACGCTGTTCAGGTACCACTCGAGGATCTGCGTCTTGGTGTAGCGGCGCTCGACCTGGAATGCGAGGAGGGCCTCGCGCATCTTGCGGTCGAGGGTGGCCTCGTTGCCGACCAGGCGGAGCTTGACCAGCTGCTGCGTGATGGTGGACGCGCCCTGCTCGTTGGAGCGCGCCTTCCAGTCGACCACCGACGCGCGCACGATCCCCTGTGGATCGACGCCAGGCTCGGAGTAGAAGTTGCGGTCTTCGATCGAGATCACAGCCTCGGGAAGCACAGTCCCCATGTCCGACAGGGCTTCGTAGTAGCTCTGGTACCCGGGCGGATGCAGGTCCGCCAGGACGGTTTTGCTGTCGGCCGCATAGATCAGGCTGTCGAAGGCCCCGGGCAGCGCGACCATGGAGGCGTCGGGAAGCTTGTCCGCAAATGCGACGTAGCCGGGAGACGTGACGATCAAGCTCGGGATCGCCACCACCAGCAGGATCCCAAGACGGATCACCCAGCCCGCCGGCCGTGACAACCTGCCTTTGCTGAGAGCCTGCGGCGCGCTCGCGCGCAGCCTTGTGCCGTCCGGCCTACGAGGCCAGGCGATCGGTTTGCTGTTGCGACTCCGGGGCATCCCTCTCCTCCTGCGGGTTGTGCTTCGGTGGGCCGCCCAACGGGCCGTACCAGCCGATCGCCGGCGCGTTCAAAAGCGCCTTGATGTCGATCACCTGGCCCGGCACGCCGCGCTGAGCCGCTCGCACGGAGTCGATGGCGCCGCTGATGACCGGCTCCCCCGCCGCCGTGTACCAGGCGCGAGCCGCGAATTGCAGGTGCGCTCCCGCATCGCGCATCGATTCGAGTCGTGATCGCGAACGATCGCGACCGGCCCGCATCGCGCGCGCCAGGTGCAGCGCCTCGCGAGGCAGCAACACGTCGCGGTACCAGATCGCTGCGTGCACGATCACGACAAGCACCGCCGCCCCCGCGACGGCGCCGGCACCGGCCAACATGCGCAAGGCAGCAATCGGGTCGGGCGCCACAACATTGGCCCGCACGGGCGCCGGCTCGCGCACCGGGAGCTCCATCCATTCCCCAAGCCTGACCCGCGGCTGCCACGGACGAGCGCTGCGAATCGAGCGGATGAGCATCAGGGCAAACATGTCGGCACCTCCGACGATCAGCAGCCAGCTCGTAATCGCGAAGCGATGGTCGGAGATCCAGACGCCGGCGCTGCCGACCATGAGACCGGCGAGTGTGTTGATGACCTGGTCCGCCGCCCAAGCGACCGAAGCGCTGAGCTCGCGCGCGCTGGGGTCAGTGACGCTGATCACCCCCAGCAAGCAGACGGTCAGGAACGCGATCCACAGCGCGACCTCTGCCGTCCGCGGAATCGCCTTTCGCACCGGAGGCACGAAGGTTGCCGCAACCATGCCCGTGAACAACGCGATCGAGAACTGCAGCACCAGCGGCGCCTCCACGCAAGAGAAACGCGCCCCGGATGGCGAGTATTGGCAAGCGCCGGCAACCTGCGCGCGGAGTCGGGCTGAAACGAATTGTTCACATTCAGCGCCCGACGCGTTGTCTGGATGGCGCGGACGCTGACCCGCTCGGCGTCCACGCCCTCGACTGCACAGGTATGGCAGTGCTCCTCATCATCCTGCTGGCGACGATCGGGCTCTCAGTCCGGGCCGGAATCTACGGTCGCGGCAGGCGCCTGGCGGACTCCGAGACGCGAGAGGACTCGTGGCTGATCGACACATGCGCCCGCAGCTTCACCCTCGTCCTTCTTTCTTTGCTCGGCCTGCTCGCGCTCGGAATGATGTACGGCAACGTACTCGGGGTGCACGCGAGCGGGTAGGGCCGGGTCGAACGGCCCAAAAGCACGGTGATCCCGCGCATTTAGACGCAATTCACAAGCTTTGAACCTATTTAACCCACACGCCGTGGGCGCACAGGCATGCCGACCGTAGGTTCCCTTCGTCATCTCTCGCCACCTGTCCTTTGGTGCGCGGGAAACGGGGGTACCTGTGCATCTACTTCGGCGGCTTTCATCGAGAGCTCGGTCGCGCCCAAAGGCGCACCTCGCAGTCGCGTTCGCAATCGTCGCCAGCCAGCTGACGCTGGCGGCCTTCGCCGCCGCGCCAGCATCTGCGACCTCCGTGGCGCTGGGTCGCTCCGGCGGCCCCGACTCGTGCCAGCAAGCAAGCAGCCCGGAGAGCTGCGCGAATGCACCGGACGACGGGCTGCGGCTCAGCCTGCCCGACGGCGGGCAGGCATGTCCGGGCTCGGGCGCGGGCGCATCGTGCGTCACCGACGCGAGCTCGTCCACCGTCGCACCAGGCAGGGCATCCACGCCGGCGGGCCAGAGCGCCTGCTCGGGCAGCTCGATGACCACTCTGGCCGCCTGCTCAGACCCGTCCGCACCCACGACGCAGGGCGGCGCAAGCACACAGGCGCCACCGGCCGGACCCAGCGTGCCCGCCTCCTCACTGCAGCCGGCGGCCGCGGTCAAGAACATGAGCCTCAGCTCAAGCTCGGTGGCGATGCCGTCGGGCCAGGACGTGCTCCTGACCGCGGTCGCCCCGCAGACCGTCAGCGGCAGCGGATTGGCGATTGAGATCTTCGACCGAACCACCGGCGCGCTCGCCGGCGCGTGTTCACAGGGAAGCCGGTGCGCCGTCGCATACTCGGCGCCGACCGGCGTCCACACGTTCGCGGCCTACCTCACCGCTCCGACAACGAGCCTGCCCGACGATTCGGTGCCCGTCTCCAACTCGGTGACCGTGGGCTGGATCGGGCTGACGCTCAAAGCGGTCAACCCCGCGGTGGGTCCGGGCAAGACCGTGACGGTGACCGCCACTTCGACGATTCCGGTCGAGACGGTCGGCTACGTGCTGGAGATCTTCGACCTGAGCACCATGAACCTCGTCACATACTGCCGCCAGGGCACCAACTGCAGCTTCGCCCTGACCCAGGCCGCGAGCGGCGGCCGCTCGTTGGTGGCGGCGGTGGGCCGGCCCACGACCCAGTTCTCGAACCCCGACATCTGGGCGGTGTCCGACCACCTCGCGGTGACCTGGCTCTCCGTCAACCTCGGGGGCGGGTCGACTTACCAGGTCGGCGGCACTGTCTACCTGTACGCGACCACAAACGCCGACCTGACCAATACGCCGTGGAGCATCGGGATCTTCGATGACCAGGACCACCTGGTCGGTGCGCCCTGCAAGAAAGGAAGCGCGTGCCGGGCGGCTGTGACCCTGACGTCGTCGACCACACCGCACTACACGGCAGCCATAGGGGCGGTTCCGGCTCAGCACGCCCAGACCAAGCTCGGACGCCTCCTCCAGAAGGTGGCGGGACCGACGTCGCTGGTTGACATCCAGGCGCGCTCGGGGTCGGTGCAGCCGTCTCGCGTTCTCTGGGGCGTCGACTCCTGCAAGGCCTTCACCGGGGATCCGAGCGGCAGGGAGGTCTACGCAACCGTGTCCGCCACGCTGGGCGCCCCTGACTTCTGGGGCCGCTACCTCACAGGGACCTACTACTGCCCGGGCCTGAGCTGGGCGGAGATCTCCATGGCCGCCAGGGTGCACATGGGCATCCTGCCCATCTACAACGCCTACAACTGCTCGAACGTGGTCGGCTACGACACCGGGATGGCGTACGCGCAGGAAGCGACCTCGGTCGCGGCGCACGACGGAGTTCCCAAAGGACGGGTGATCGCGATCGACATCGAGCCGCCAGGCGCAGCCTGTCCGGGTGCCGTCAATGTCAACTCGTGGTTCATCCGCGGGTGGTACGACGGCGTCCACGGCGCGGGTTACGTGCCGGTCTTCTACGGCAACGGCACCTCCGGCAGCGAGTTCGCCAGCGCGTGGTGCGAGGCGCAAGGCTCGGTCCCGGCGCTCTCCACCGAGTCGTACATCTGGTCCTTCGAGCCGTCGCTCATCACCGGCGGCTGGTCGAAGGCGCACGCCCCTGTGTGGCAGCCGTACGCGACCGGATGCTCCGATTACGTCGCCGCCTGGCAGTACCAGATCGGCAGCAACGGCGACAACCAGGACATCGACGGCGACCTTGCGCTGTCGACGCTTCCTCTGTGGTACCCATCCTGACCGGTCGCTGAGCTCGATCACCTCCCCTGAAGCGCCCGGGTGCCCATGCGGCTCCGGGCGTTTTCCTCCATAGCCCGAAATTCATCTGTGTGAACCGGGCCAAGAGGAGGAAATCAGGAATGGAGCGCAGGGACCCCGACATCGAACGTGAAACGGTCCACGAACGCGTCACCACCGAAGGTCCTGTGGTGCCCGCCGATTCGTCCGAGGTAGTCAGCGCATTCAACCCCGGCCGCCGCGCGGTCGAGCTCATCTACCTGGTGTTTGGTGTGATCGACGGCCTGCTGCTGATCCGCGTCGCGCTGAAGCTGCTCGGCGCCAACCCCGCCGCGGGCTTCTCTCGGTGGACCTACGGCGTCACGGACGTGCTCCTGGCGCCGTTCCGCAACCTGCTGCCGACGATCGGCACCGAGCAGTCCGTGCTCGAGATGTCGGTCATCGTCGCCATCCTCGTCTACGCGCTGATCGGCTGGGCCCTGGCCCGGCTGATGGCGATCCTGTTCTTCCGCAACATCACCGTGTCGACCCGTTCGGGTCGCCTGGGCCCGCGCGGCTCCTGACCAACCGGATTACGCGGAACCTGAAACCCTCTCCCCTCGCGGGGGGAGGGTCTTTTCTTTTCAGCCGGCTCTGAGTCCAGGTGCTGCAGCCAGGTCCCGGATGTCCTGCACCTGGCGCGTGATCCACCTCGCGATGTCGTTGGTCCGCACCACCTCGCGTGCGCCGGCGTTCAAGCGGCGCTTACCCTCGAGACCCATGACCAGGCCCTCGTACATCGCGTTCGCCGTCGCCTCGATGTCGAAGGGGTTCACCGTAAGCACGTGGGGATGAAGCTCCTCGTGGGCGCCGACATTCTCGGACAGCACGATGACGCCGTCGGTGCGATTGACGAGTGCGCCTTCCTTGGCGACCAGGTTCAGGCCGTCGTACACGGAGTTGACGACCAGGACGTCGAAGTTGCGCATCGACGCCATCGCCTTGCGGACGCTCTCACCCAGCTCGAGCCGGATCGGCTGCCAGCCGTGCGCACCCAACTGCGTGTTGATGCGCTGCACCGTCTGCCGCACCTTGCGGACGTAGTTCCTGTAGGCGGCGACGTCCTGCCGCGACGGCTGCAGGAAGGCCCAGAACTGCACCCTGCCTCTCAGCTCTGGGTGGTGGGCCAGCAGCTTCTCGTAAGCAAGGAAGCCGCGCACGATGTTCTTGGAGGGGTCGGTGCGGTCGATCCGCACGATGAGGTGCTCTGGGCGCCAGTCGCGCAGCTTTCGCTCCTCGACCATGACCCCGTGTGAGTACGAGAGCCGGGTGGTGCTTGCGACGTCGATCGAGATCGGGTAGGCGCGCGCGTAGACGACCCGCCCTTCGATCACGACCGCACGCTCGCGTTCGTCCACGGCGAGGCCGGCATTTTCCTCGCACGTCATCAGGAAGTTGCGCACGTCGAGGCTGGTCTGAAAGCCGACGATGTCGCAACCGAGCAGACCGTGCAGGATCGCGTCGCGCATCTCGCCCGGCAGCACCTTCCAGTACTGCGGAGTCGGCCAGGGGATGTGGACGAAGTGCTGGATGATCGCGCCCGGGAGCTGCTGGCGCACGAGCTTCGGCACCAGGTAGAGCTGGTAGTCGTGGACCATGACGACAGGGCGGCCCTGCAGCCCCCTCGCCACCTCGACCACCTTTCGCGCGACGTGCTTGTTGACCTCGACGTACCCGTTGTTCCAGGCCCGGTGAATCCGGCCGTTGATCACCGGCTGGGTGGCGAGGTCCCAAAGGTAGTGCTGAACGAACCAGAGGACCGGGTTTGAGATCACCGAGTAGTACTGCTCGTACTGCTCGGGCGTGGGCGTCGCGTAGTGCAGCTTCGTCTCGCTGCGAATGAGCGGGGCGGTCCAGGTCGTGCCGTGCTGCTCGATCAGCGCCCGTTCGTCTTCGGTGCGCGCGCACGCCACCCATTGGGCGTCCGCGACCTCGGCCAGCGTGAGCAGCGCGGTGATGACGCCGCCCGCCCCGCGCGTGAAGCCGCCCTCCGGCCGCGGCTCGTGAGGAGCGCGGTTGGCGACCACGATCGTGGAGCTGTGAGGCAGCGTGCGGGTGACGTAGGCCCTCAGCGATGTGCCGGGTCTTCGCCGCTCGACACTGTCCAGAAACGGAACCTGAGGAGTGCTCATGGGAAGCATCTAGCTCGGTTGCGGTGATGGCGGAGGCGACGCCTTGGGCGTCGGCGAGGGGGAAGGTGAGGGCGAAGGAGACGGCTTGGGCGACGGCTTGGCTGACGGTGACGCGCTCGGTGATGGTGAAGGCGACGGAGTCGGAGACGTGCACGCGCCGGGCAGGAACGGATCCTGCGTGTCGTCGCCGCAGCCCACTACGACCCCTGGAGGCCGCGCGTACCAGTCGCGCATGTTCGAAGGCAGCGCGTTGACGAACCGCTTCATGATCGTCAGGCCGACGTTCTCGCCGTAGGCGCGGATCAATCCGCCGGCGCCGTTCGGCGCCGTGTTGCCCACCCAAACGCCAACGACGATGCCCGGGTTGTAGGCCATGATCCACGAGTCGGGAATGCCGCCCTTCCCGTTGTCGCTCGTGCCGGTCTTGCTCGCCATCTGGCGGTTCCAGCCGAAGCCCCACTGGTTCTGGTAGTTCTTGAGGACGCTGGTCATCAGGTAGGCCTCCGCCGGCGTGAGAATGGTCGAGCTGTTCGGGTTGTCATACCTGAACGCCTGGTGGCCGCTCGAGTCCTGCACGTCCTTGATCACGTGGAGCTCGACCCGCTGTCCGTTGTTGGCGAACGTCCCGTAGCCCTGCACGTGCTCGTACAGGGTCACCTCGCTGGCGCCGATCGCGGTCGATAGGTAGGGCTGAAGCTTGCTCTTGACGCCCATCGCATGCGCGAGGTCGATGACGTTGTTGATGCCTTCCATCTGCGCCACCTCGACCGCGGGGATGTTGCGCGAGTAGAGAATCGCAGTGCTCGCCTTGATGTCGCCCATGCCGCCGTTGTCGAAGTCGCGCGGCTGGTATCCGTTGAAGTTCGTCGGCTGGTCGTGGAGGATTGTCGACCACGTGATCTTGTGGTCACGCAGCGCGGCCTCATAGACGTAGGGCTTGAAGGAAGAACCCGGCTGGCGCGGTGACAGGACGACGTCGAACTGGCCGCCGATCTCGTCACTTCCGTAATCGGCCGACCCGACCCAGGCCCTGATCTCGCCGGTCTTCGGATCGGCGGCGAGAAGCGCCGCATTGTTCACGTTGAACCTGGACAGGTCGCCCACGCCGTTCGCCACCGCCTGCTGGGCGATCTGCTGCAGGTCGAGGTCCAGGGTCGAGTGGACGACGATGCCGCCTTGCTGGACCGCCGCTGATCCGAAGAGGTCCTCCAGCTCGACCAGCACGTGGTCGACGAAGTGCGGCGCCCTGCTCTGGCGAGCGGTCGACTGGATGTGCAGCTCCGACTTGATGTCTTCGTCGGCCGCCTTGTCGGCCTCCTCAGGGGTAAGAGCGTGTGTCGCCACCATCCCGTTGAGCACGTAGAGCTGGCGGTCCTGCGCCAGGTCGAAGTGAACCAGCGGGTCGTAGGCGGCCGGCGACTGGATGAGACCGGCCAGGAACGCAGCCTGCGCCGGCGTCAGGTCTTTGGCGTCCTTGTCGAAATACGTTTTCGCGGCGGCGCCCACACCGTAGGCGCCGTGCCCGAAGTAGACGCGGTTCAGGTACATGCCGAGGATCTGGTCCTTGGAGTACCGCTGCTCGAGCACGACCGCGAGCACGATCTCCTGCACCTTGCGAGTGATCGACCGCTCCGGCGTCAGCAGCTGGATCTTGACGAGCTGCTGCGTGATGGTGCTGCCACCCTGGTGCACGCCGCGCGAGGTCAGGTCGACCCAGGCGGCGCGGGCGATGGACGACGGGTCGATCGCCCCGTGGTTGTAGAAATTGCGGTCTTCGGCAGCGAGCACGGCCTTCGGTCCGTACTTCCCCATCTGCTGAATCGTCAGCGTCACGTGGTAGTGGCCCGCCGGGCTCCAGTCTTCGATCAGCTTGCCGTTGCGGTCGAGCACGACGACGTCGCCCGCGGCCAGCACGTTCTGGTTGGGATCTGGCAGGTCTTTGATCGCCCACAGCACGTAGACCGTCGAACCGATGAGGAGCACGCCGACGATCGCCGCTATCCAGGCCTTCCTGGCCCACAGCCATGCTATGCCCACAGCCACGCTGTCGGGTGGGGTAGAAGCGAACCCTGGCCGGCAGCGGCCGGTTTCGTAAGCACCCTTCCCGCTCCTCCTCTGAGCACTCTATTGGGGCGTTAGCAGACCGCGGTCGAGCGCTACGTCAGAGACAACGCACGACTGCGGAGACTTAACCGGCCCTCGAGTTCAGCTGAACTCGACGGCTATGTACCCATATCCGTTCGGTGCCACGACCCAGGCGGTGGCGACGTAGTGGTAGGGACCCATGATGTTGGCATAGTGCTCGGGACTCGCCATGAACATCGAGTTGAGCCTGGTGTCGTTGATGCCGGCGGACCAGTAGCCGATGTTCTCGCCCGCCTGGTGGCCGAGGCCGCACGTCAGGTCCACCTGCGGTCCGTTGGTGTGGGACAACGAGCCCTGCGCCGCGATTCTTTTGGCGTTGCTCAACGCGACGCTGTACAGGCAGCTGCTCCATGTGAGCGGCCCGAGCCCTTGGGTGGCGCGGTCCTGGTTGATGAGCGCCTGCTGGGTGGAGTTGACGACGAGCGAGGGCCGAGCCGGAACCGGCGCTGACGCCGGCGCAGCCGCGGCGGGGGCGGCGGGGGCGACGGTGGGTACAGGGCTAGGGCTCGGGGTCGGCTGGGCGAACTTGTGCGGCTGGTCGGGCCAGATCTCGACCAGGTCCCGCGGCACTGCGTTCGCCGCCTTCTTGGCGGCGGTCAGCGTGTGCGAGGCGTCCGCGTCGTGACGCGCGAGCGTGACCGCGCCGACAGTCGTGGCGACGGCGACCGCAACCAGAAGCCCACCGAACCATGAAGCCACGCGCATGGCAGACGGCAGAGTCTGAGCGGGCGCCGGTGGCGGCGCTGTGTGGGCGGTGTAAAGCCTTGTAAAAAAAGATCTGAGCGGTGTCGTCGAGGCGGGTTACTCGGGGAGCCGGCTCTTCAATCGTTCGAACGCCAGGACCAGGAAGGTCTCGGCGATCCGCTGCCAGCCGTGGGTCTGCGCCCACATGAAAGCCATCGCCCTCAGCGCGAGCTGAAGCGATTCGTACACGCCGAACCGCTGGAGCGTGGCGTTCGGCCTCAGCTCGCGGTAGCGCGTCAGGAACTGGGTGCGCGCTTCCTCCGCCGCCACCGATTCCTGCCAGTCGCTCGGCGTGGACGGGACGAGATAGGCACAGAACTTGCCGAGGTCGTAGCTCGTCTCGGCGGTGGCGAAGTAGTCGAAGTCCAGCAGCGTGAACTGGTCGTTGTGGAACACGAACTGGTCGTATTTCAGGTCGCCGTGCGTCGGTAGCCATGCTTCCTCAGAGGTCTTCCGGACGCGGTCCCTCATGTGCACCACCAGGTCCTTGAGAAGGAAGTGGCCGTCGGGCAGCACGTAAGCAAACTGCTCCACGACTCGGTCGAGGCGCGCCAGCTCACGTTGAATCTCGATCAGCTCGTCGCTTTCGACGCCGGACTCGTGAATGACGGCGATCGCCTCTGCCGCCGCAGTGGGCATGAGCGTGAACTCCGCACTGGTGCGCTGGCTGCTCACGGGACGGCCGCGCACTCCCTCCTCGATCAGGAGCCCAATCTCTTCGAAATAACCGAGGGGACGCGGCAGGTGCAGGTATCCGGGATACCTCGCGGCCGCCTGCCACAGGCCCTCGACGACGCGGTAAGTGCGCAGGCCGCGATGGCCCGGCTGCACCTTGCCGTAGATCTTCTTCGGCGTGCCGCCGACGTCGATCGTGTAACAGAGGATCGCACCGATCTCCGGTGTGTACCGCACGCGCTCGATGTCGATCCCGTGCGGCGGCGCCGGATGGTCGAGGCCGAAAAGGACCGGCGCCATGTGGACCGCGTCAGCCGCCAGGGGGAGATTGGGCATCCTAGGGTCGTAGGGGTAAAACCAGTACGCGTGCTGCGTCTCGGGGAAAAGGCGGGGGTAGCCCACGCCGTTGATCGGATCGCAGCTCGTCTCGGCGGTTTCATTGGACAGCCGCGTCGCGAGCTTTTCCCACGCGGCCGGGTTGAGCGCCCCCTTCGCGACCAGGCGCAGGCTTCTCTCTTCCCCTTCCTTATTGATTTCGACGGCAAACGTCGTCCAGTACCAGTCAGGCGGCTCGAGCCGGGTGCTGCGACGGCGGACGGAATCGATCCGCCACCCCGTCCCGGCCAGCACCTGGTCGACGAAGGCTGCGACCGAGTCCTTGTCGGTCGCCAACTCCATGGTTACAACCGATGAAGTTTGCGTTTCCATTTCAAGCGCATTGCCCAGATAGGGAACGCTAAGCGGGGCGTTCTGCGACATATCCCCGGGGCTGCGGGGTTGGTGTCCAGGACAGCGGCGATGTGGCAATCGCTCATTTCCACGTGGAGGTGGGCATTTGGAAGCGTTCACTGATTTCATTGCCAGTCGCCCCGCGCTCGCGCGACGCCTGGTCTTGAACGCGTTCGTCCTTACGGCCGGACTTCTCCTGATGCTCGCTCGCACGTCTCCGGCTCTGGCCTCGGACAGTTCTCATGGCCAGGGCAAGGCACGCGATCATACGAGTGCTTCCGCCGTGTCTCAGCGCCACGACAGCCCACAGGCGCACAACGAGACGAATATCGGCGGCGGTGACGGCGACGGCAAGGGAGGCAAAGGCAAGGGCGGGGGCGGGACAGGCAGCAGCGGCCACGCGAGTAGCAGCGGCAGCCAGACGAGCGGGAGCGGGAGCGCCGGCGCGAGTGCCGGAGCTGGGGCGAGCGCTGGAGCCGGCGCGAGTGCCGGAGCCGGGGCGAGCGCTGGAGCCGGTGCCGGTGTAAGTGCAGGCGCCGGTTCGCACGACAGCGGCAAAGGCAACAGCAGTGCCGGAGCCTCGGGTACGGCCGGCGGCAATCACAAGGAAGCCGGCGAAGGCAACTCCGACTCGCACGGCGATGTAGCCGGCGGTAAGTCGGGCAACGGCGACGACCGGAACAAGGCGAACCATGGCCACGAAGAGGGCATGGGGAGCACCGGCAGCGTCGGCAGCGCAGGCAGCGCCAACGGGTCGACCGGTAACTCGACTCGAGTCGGGAGCACCGGATCCACCAACAGCGCCGGCAGCGCCAACGGCACGACCGGCAACTCGACCAAGGTCGGATCCACGGGATCGACCAACAGCGCCGGCAGCGCCAACGGCAGCACCGGCAACTCGACCAAGGTCGGATCCACGGGATCCACCAACAGCGCCGGCAGCGCCAACGGCTCGACCGGCAACTCGACCAAGGTCGGATCCACCGGATCGACCAACAGCGCCGGTTCGGCCAACGGCTCGACCGGCAACTCGACCAAGGTCGGATCGACCGGGTCCACCAACAGCGCCGGCAGCGCCAACGGCTCGACCGGCAACTCGACCAAGGTCGGATCCACGGGATCCACCAACAGCGCCGGCAGTGCCAACGGCTCGACCGGCAACTCGACCAAGGTCGGATCCACCGGATCCACCAACAGCGCCGGCAGCGCCAACGGCTCGACCGGCAACTCGACCAAGGTCGGATCCACCGGATCCACCAACAGCGCCGGCAGCGCCAACGGCAGCACCGGCAACTCGACCAAGGTCGGATCCACCGGATCGACCAACAGCGCCGGCAGCGCCAACGCCACCACCGGCAACACCACCAGCGGAGGCGGGGCCGTGAGCGGAGGCGGCGCAGTCTCCGGCGCTACAGCGACCTCGGGCGGAAGCGGCGCAGTCTCCGGCGCTACAGCGACCTCGGGCGGAACGGGCGAAGTCCTGGCTGCCACAGGCGCCCCCATCGCGGGAGGCGTCCTGGGCGGCATCCTCGCCTTGCTCGGCGGCCTGGGTCTGCGCAACCGGCGGCGCTAAGCCGCCACAACCGGGACCGGGCTCGCCTTGCGGGCCCGGTCTTCTCTTGTCGTGGCCGTTGCCTCAGTAGGCGAGCCGACCTCCGCGTTTCTTGGGCGTGCCTGCCTCGCAAGGGGCGGGCACACCACTTTCGGAGGTGCCGCGGCCCGCCCGGAGGAGACTCGAAATCTACCTCAGTTGTACGGTGACGAGCCGGCGCCCAAGGCGATTTGATTTGAGGCGTAAAGAAGGCCGTCGGGGAAGGTGGAAACAACTGCGCTGCCGGTGGTTGGGAAGGATGCCGTAGTCGGCGATAAGCGGGCGGAGCCAAGGCGCTCGACGCATCAGCTGGAGCGACTCCAGGAATCGGCGGTGGCCGCACTGTCCGCCATGTCGACCCACCTCGACGACCACGACCTGCCCGGCTTTTTCGGCCGGCTGAGTGCCACAGTGGCGTCGCAGACGGGCGCCCGCCGCGCCGCCTTCTGGCGCCTCGGCCCGCGTGGCGCGCTGTCGTTGCAGCCCAAGCCCCACGGTTTCCCAGATCCGTCGCCGATCTACACCGCACGGCTCCACACCGGGCCGCGCGGAGAACAGGTGGTCGAGCGCCTGGTCTTCCAGGACGACCTCGAGCTGGTGAAAGGAACGGCGCCACAGCTCGACACGATCTGGCGAAAGTCGGGCCTTTCCGACGTCAACAGCTCGATCGCAGCAGCGTGGCATGCCGGCAAGCGTCGCATGGGTGCCATCGCGGTCTATGACTCCGAGCGCGGATTCACGTCCCAGGATCTGTGGGTGCTCCGTCTCGTCGGCATGGCCGCGGGCATGCTGTGGCAGCTCAAGGAATCGGAAGACGAGCTGACCCACACCGCGGTTCGCTTGAAGGACGCGATCGCCGCCCGCCGCGTCCTGCTCAACAACATCGCCGCCGGCGGCGACGAGGCCAGGCGCCGGTTCGCCAGCGCTCTGCACGACGACTCGCTTCAGCTCCTCACCGCGGCCGAGCTCCAGCTGGAGCGCCTCCGCGCCGAGTCGGATGGCGGCCGCCAGACGCTCCAGCTCGAGCAGCTGCACCACACCCTTCGCAGGGTCGAGGACTCTCTGCGCCGCCTCCTGATCAACGTGAGCCCCGAGCCGCTGCAGCTTCCCGGCGACCTGCGCGAGGCGATCAGCGAGCGCCTCGAATCGATGCGGATCCACTCCGGGATCGAGCCGCACGTGGAGAGCCGACTGCCGGACGCACTGCCAGAGGCAATCCAGGCCATCGTGCACAAGAACATCGGTGAGGCGCTGACCAACGTCGAGAAGCACGCACGCGCGACGAAGGTGATGGTGGTCACGGAGCTGTCAGACGGAGGTGTGCGTGTGAGGGTAGACGACGACGGAACCGGCTTCGTCGTTGCCGAATCGGTGCGCGTGCCTGGCCACATCGGCCTTGTTGCATTGCGTGAAAGGGCGCAGCTCGCAGGCGGCTGGTGCCGAATCCGGAGCGAGCCCGGCACCGGCACCAGCGTCGAGTTCTGGGTGCCCATGAGCCTGTGAAAGAGGAAGGGACTACGTCGGCGATGAGGGAAGGAAGAATGGTGAGCAAGACCGCGGAAGCGGAGAGTGCCCGCCCCGGCAACGGGGTGGTCGGTCTGGATCGGAAGACGTTGCTGCGAGTGCTGGCGGCGGTCCAGCACGGTGATTTCTCGGTGCGCATGCCTGTCGAAGGCTCCGGGGCCGATGCCAGGGTCGCCGCTGCGCTCAACTCCGTGATCGAGTCGAACCAGCTGCTCGAGCGCGAGATTCGGCGGATGAGCCGTAACGTCGGTAGGGGCGCACAGACCAACCGGAAGCCGCTCGGGCATGCGCGCGGGCAGTGGGCCTCGACGCTCGATGCGGTGGACGATCTCGTCGACGACCTCGCGCGGCCGAACATGGAGATCGCGCGCGTCATCAGCGCGGTCGCCAACGGCGACCTGTCGCAGACGATGACGCTCGAGATCGACGATCAGCCGCTCCACGGTCAATTCCTCACCACCGCCAAGACCGTCAACACGATGGTCGGGCAGCTCAACGCCTTCGCGAGCGAGGTGACGCGGGTGGCGCGCGAGGTCGGCACCGAGGGCAATCTAGGCGGCCAGGCGCACGTGCGCGGCGTCGCCGGGATATGGAAGGACCTGACCGACAACGTGAACATCATGGCGAGCAACCTGACGAGTCAGGTCCGCAACATCGCCGAGGTCACCACCGCGGTCCAGCAGGGCGACTTCTCCAAGAAGATCACCGTCGACGTCCGCGGTGAGATCCTCGAGCTGAAAAACACCATCAACACGATGGTCGACCAGCTCAACGCATTCGCTAAAGAGGTGACGCGCGTGGCGCGCGAGGTCGGCACCGAGGGCAAGCTCGGCGGCCAGGCCGAGGTCCAGGGTGTCGGCGGCATCTGGAGGGACCTCACCGACAACGTGAACCTGATGGCGGGCAACCTGACAAGCCAGGTCCGCAACATCGCCGAGGTCACGACCGGCATCGCGAACGGCGACCTCTCCAAGAAGATCACCGTCGACGTCCGCGGCGAGATCCTCGAGCTCAAGAACACCGTCAACACGATGGTCGACCTCCTCAACGCTTTCGCGAAAGAGGTCACGCGCGTGGCGCGCGAGGTCGGCACCGAAGGACGGCTCGGCGGCCAGGCCGAGGTCAAGGGCGTCGGCGGCATCTGGAAGGACCTCACCGACAACGTCAACTTCATGGCCGGCAACCTGACCAGCCAGGTTCGAAACATCGCCGAGGTCACAACGGCGGTCCAGCAGGGCGACCTGTCGAAGAAGATCACGGTCGACGTTCGCGGCGAGATCCTCGAGCTGAAGGACACGATCAACACGATGGTCGACCAGCTCAACGCATTCGCGGGTGAGGTGACCCGGGTTGCGCGCGAGGTAGGCACCGAAGGCAAGCTGGGCGGCCAGGCCGATGTGAAAGGCGTCGCGGGTATCTGGAAAGACCTCACCGACAACGTCAACTTCATGGCCGGCAACCTCACCAGCCAGGTCCGCAACATCGCCGAGGTCACCACCGCGGTGCAGAAGGGCGACCTCTCCAAGAAGATCACGGTCGACGTCCGCGGCGAGATCCTCGAGCTCAAACAGACCATCAACACGATGGTCGATCAGCTGAACGCATTCGCCAAAGAGGTGACGCGCGTCGCGCGCGAGGTCGGCACCGAGGGCAAGCTCGGCGGCCAGGCCCAGGTAGAGGGCGTGGCCGGCACGTGGAAAGACCTCACCGACAACGTGAACATCATGGCCAGCAACCTGACCAGCCAGGTCCGCAACATCACCGAGGTCACCACCGCGGTCCAGCAGGGCGACCTCTCCAAGAAGATCACCGTCGATGTTCGCGGCGAGATCCTCGAGCTGAAAAACACAATCAACACGATGGTCGACCAGCTCAATGCGTTTGCCAAGGAAGTCAACCGCGTGGCCCGCGAGGTGGGGATTGAGGGCAAGCTCGGCGGCCAGGCCCACGTCGAAGGCGTTGCCGGCACGTGGAAGGACCTGACCGACAACGTGAACATCATGGCGAGCAACCTCACCGACCAGGTGCGCGGCATCGCGCGCGTCGTGACCGCGGTCGCCAACGGAAACCTGCAGGGCAAGCTCACGCTCGAGGCGAAAGGCGAGATCGCGGAGCTCGCCGAGACCATCAACAGCATGACCGCCACGCTGGCTGTGTTCGCTCAGCAGGTGACTACTGTCGCCCGTGAGGTTGGCGCCGAAGGAAGGCTGGGCGGCCAGGCCAACGTGCCTGGCGCAGCGGGCACGTGGCGAGACCTGACCGACAACGTCAACCAGCTGTCCGCAACGCTCACGACACAGGTGCGCGCGATCGCCGAAGTGGCGACCGCCGTCACGAAGGGCGACCTCACGCGGTCGATCAACGTCGACGCGAACGGCGAGGTGGCAAACCTCAAAGACAACATCAACGAGATGATCGGCAACCTGCGAGTGACCACCGAGAAGACCACCGAGCAGGACTGGCTGAAGACCAACCTGACCATGTTCACGCGAATGCTGCAAGGCCAGCGCGACATGATGACCATCTCGAAGATGATCCTGTCCGAGCTCGCGCCCCTCGTCCACGCCGAGCACGGAGTGTTCTACGGCATGGTCGGCGCAAACGGGCGGCCGGCGTACCTCGCGCTCCAGGCCGGTTACGCGTACAGGCCGCGGCGGACGGTGCCAATGGAGTTCGCGCTCGGCGAGGGCCTGGTCGGCCAGTGCGCGCTCGAGAAGAAGCGGATCGTCGTCACGCATGTGCCGCGGGACTACATCAAGATCAACTCGGCCCTTGGCGAGGCCGTGCCCGCGAACATCGTGGTGCTGCCGGTCCTGTTCGAGGGCGACGTGCGCGCCGTGATCGAGCTCGCCTCGTTCGAGCCGTTCAGCCCGACCCACATCGACTTCCTGGACCAGCTCGCCGAGAGCATCGGCATCGTGCTCAACACGATCGAGGCCAACAGCCGGACCGAGGACCTGCTCAAGCAGTCGCAGTCACTCGCAACCGAGCTGCAGAGCCAGCAGGACCAGCTGCAGCGAACGAACGAGGAGCTGGCGGAGAAGGCGCGCGAGCTGGCCGAGCAAAACGCTGAGGTCGAGCAGAGAAGGCTCGAGGTCGAGTCGGCCAAGGCGCTGGTGGAGGAGAAGGCCGAGCAGCTGGCTCTCACCTCGCGCTACAAGTCCGAGTTCCTGGCGAACATGTCGCACGAGCTGCGGACTCCGCTGAACAGCCTGCTGATCCTGGCGCAGGAGCTCGCCGCCAACCCGGACGGCAACCTGGTGCCGAAGCAGGTCGAGTACGCGACCATCATCCGCTCCTCCGGCACCGACCTTTTGAAGCTGATCAACGACATCCTCGACCTGTCGAAGATCGAGTCGGGCACGGTCGCGCTCGACATCAGCAACTGGCCGGTCGCCGAGCTGAAGCCTATGCTCGAGCGCACGTTCCGCCACGTTGCCGATGCCACCAGGCTGGCGTTCTCGATCGACTTGCGCGAAAGCCTTCCGGAGACCATCCCCACAGATCCGCAGCGGCTGCAGCAGATCCTCAACAACCTGCTCAGCAACGCCTTCAAGTTCACCGAGAAGGGCAAGGTCGAGCTCATCGCCGAGGTGGCGGAGCTGGGATGGAACCCGTCGAACGACAACCTGAACAGCGCTGCCCAGGTGGTCGCCTTCCGCGTCGTCGATACGGGGATCGGCATCCCGCTCGAGAAGCAGCAGTCCATCTTCGAGTCGTTCGCCCAGGCGGACGGCTCGACCAGCCGGAAGTACGGCGGCACCGGCCTCGGCCTTTCCATCTGCCGCGAGCTCGCGAGGCTGCTCGGCGGCGAGATCCGGCTGCAGAGCGAGGTCGGCGTCGGCAGCATCTTCACGGTCTACCTGCCTCTCATCTCGCCCATTCAGCAGCGGCGGCCGGTCTCCCGCGGTGCCAGCGAGAACGGTCGCTCGGAGCCGCACCGCAGCCCGGTTCCGGTCGGCGCGGCCGGCCAGGGTCCGTGGCAGGCGGAAGCCGTGTCGAGCGCAGGTGACGGAGCCGTCGAGCCGGAGAAGTCGCTGCTGGTGGTCGAGGACGACCCGCTTCAGCGGCAGTACATAACCGACCTCATGTCCGCGACCAACACCAGGACGACGACTGTCGCCAGCGGCGACGAAGCGCTCGCCTTGCTGCGGCGCGAGAACTTCGACTGCATGGTCCTGGACCTGGGGCTCCCGGGCGTCAGCGGCTGGCACGTGATCGATGAGCTTGAGTCGAGCAAGGCGCTCGGCTCGACGCCGCTCGTCGTCTACACCGCCCGAGACCTGACTCGAAAGGAAGAGGTCAAGCTCGGCAAAGCCGCGCGCAGCATCGTGATCAAGGACGCGCGATCGCCCGAGCGCCTCAAGCAGGAAGTGATGGCGATCTTCCAGGAGGGTGTGGAGGGCGGAGGCGGCACGGAGGCTGGGCCGGAAGGGTCCACCGGCTGGTTCAGGGAGCTGGCGGGCAGGAAAGTCCTGGTCGTCGACGACGACATTCGAAACATCTTTGCCCTGACAGCGATGCTCGAGCGCCAGCAGATGGAGATCGTCTCGGTTGACTCCGGCCAGGAAGCGATGGAGTTCCTGCGTCGGGATTCGGGCGTCGACCTCGCCCTGGTCGACGTGATGATGCCGGAGATGGACGGCTACGCGACGATGACGCAGATGCGAGAGCTCAAGTCCTTTGGGGATCGGCCGATCATCGCCCTTACCGCCAAGGCAATGAAGGGAGACCGCGAGAAATGCATCGAAGCGGGAGCATCCGATTACATCGCCAAGCCCATCGACAACGCACACCTGCTTTCCATGCTCAAGTCATGGCTGGATCGTTGAGCCCGGGTGAAGAGACCGCGCACCGGTTCGAAAGCCCTGGTGACGACCTCGAGGAGATCGAGATCCAGCTGCTCCTGGAGGGCATCCGGCTGCGCTACGGCTACGACTTTCGTGAATATGCGCTGAGCCCGCTGCGCCGCGGCCTCGCCACCGCGATTGCTCGCGAAGGAGTCAGGACGGTCTCGGCGTTGCAGGATCGCATCCTGCGCGACGCGGACTGCATGCAGCGGTTCCTCAGCACCGTGGGCATCAGCGTCACAGGCATGTTCCGCGACCCGGACCTGATGCGCTGCGTGCGCGAAGAGGTAGTCCCACTCCTCCGCACATATCCTTCAGCGCGGATCTGGATCGCAGGTTGCGCAACAGGCGAGGAGGTTTACGCATTCGCGGTCGTCCTCGAAGAGGCGGGTCTTCTCAAACGTAGCTCGATCTACGCGACAGACCTGAACGCGGACATGCTTGCGGTCGCTCGCCTGGGCTCCTATCCGCTGGAACGCGTGCGTAGGTATGAGGAGTCTTACCAGTCCTCCGGGGGCCGGCTGAGACTCTCTGACCACTATGCCGTCGCCGGCCGCAGCGCTCAGTTTCACCAGCCGCTGCAGGAAAGCATCACGTGGGCTCGCCACAGCCTGGTCACCGATGGATCGTTCAACGACTTCCACCTCATCGTGTGCGCCAACGTCCTCATCTACTTCCGTCCCTCGCTGCAGGAGCGCGCAAACCGGCTCTTCTACGACAGCCTGGTCCGCGGCGGCTTTCTCGCCCTGGGCAAGCGAGAGTCGCTGCTGCACTGCCCAGACCGCGACCACTACGAGCAGGTACGGAACGGGGTGAACCTGTTTCGGAAGACGAGATGGTGACCAAAGCTCGGCGCGTGACGCCGGCCGAGACCGAGCCCGCAGCTCCGCCTGCCAGGATCAAGGTGAACATCCTGTTGGTCGACGACGACGCCACCAAACGCTTTGCGTTGAAGTCAATCCTCGCCCCGCTGGACGAGAACGTGATCGAGGCCTCGTCGGGAGCCGACGCGCTCCGCCAGCTCCTGCGCAGCGAGTTCGCGGTGGTTCTCCTCGACGTGCGAATGCCGGTGATGGACGGATTCGAGACCGCACAGCTCATTCGGCAGCGGCCGCGCTCGGAGCTGACGCCGCTGATCTTCGTGACCGCGCTCGACCAGGCCGAGACGGACATGGGTCGCGGCTACAACCTCGGCGCGGTGGACTTCGTCTTCGCCCCGGTCGTGCCCGCCATCCTTCGGGCGAAGGTGAGCGTCTTCGTCGAGCTGTACCGGGCGCAGCAAGAGCTTCGCCGTTACCGGACGCAGCTCGAGACGCTGGTGCAGGAACGCACGATCGCGCTCACGGCGATCAACCGTGAGCTCGAGGCCTTCAGCTACGCGGTCTCGCACGACCTGCGCGCGCCGCTTGTTTCTTTTGACGGCCTCAGCGAGGCGCTGCTCGACAGATACGGTTCGCAGCTCGATGCGCAGGCCGCCGACTCCCTGAGGCGCATGCGCGAGGCGAGCAAGCGCATGACCTCGGTGTTCGATGGCCTGCAGATGCTGTTCCGCCTGACCAGCGGCGAGATCAGGCGGGAGGAGGTCGACATCAGCGCCATGGCAAGCGACATCGCCGGCGAGCTCAAGTTGGCGAGTCCCGACCGCAATGTCAGCGTCGACGTCGGATCGGGAATCGCCGCGTCGGGCGACCAGCGCCTGGTCCGCATCCTCGTCACGAACCTGATGAACAACGCGTGGAAGTTCACCGGATCCAGGGAGCTCGCCGTCATCACTGTCGGACGCGAGCTCGTGAACGGCGAGTCCCGGATCTTCGTCCGCGACAACGGGGCGGGCTTCGACATGATCGACTCGCATCGCCTGTTCGGGGCCTTCCAGCGCCTGCACAGCCAGAGCGACTACCCCGGCGCCGGCATCGGCCTGGCCACCGCCCGCCGCATCGTCAACCGGCACGGCGGGCGGATCTGGGCGGAGGGCGCGGTGGGAGAGGGAGCGACCTTCTACTTCGTCCTTTAGCCGCCCTCAGCGCGTTCTACAGACGAGATGCACGCCCGCCGTGCACTTGTTCGACGTGGCCGCGTGTTCGCGACCCTGTGGATCGCCTGTCTTGTCGCCGGCCTTCTCCTGTTGGGCAGCTTCGCCTACGGGATGTGGAGAGGCGTCTCCGAGCAGAGGCATCTGAACCAGGTCTGGCAGTACCAGCTGCGTGAACCCGCCCCGAGCCAGAAGACGATCGACCCGAACCTGAAAAAACCGGTCGACGGGGTCGACTTCGCGATCCGCGTCCCCAGGCTCGGCTACTACGCCGCAGTGAAGGAAGGAGTGGACAGCGGAGTCCTGTACGCGAGCCCAGGGCACTATCCGACCACCCGCTGGCCCGGCGATCCGGGCACTGTCGGCGTGGCCGCCCACAACGTTTACTGGATCAACTTTCCTGAGCTCACGAAGGGCGACGAGATCGACCTCGAGACCCGCTACGGTCTTTACCGTTACCGCGTCGTCGACGCGGAGGTCGTCGATCCGGACGACCGCACGGCGCTGGTCACCGACGTGAACGGGTACCACCTCACCCTGACGACCTGCTGGCCGCTCTGGGCCGGCGCGTTCGCGACCCAGCGATACGTGATCCACACCGACCAGGTGTGGCCGGTGCCCGTGCGTCCGGCCTATACCTGAGGCCGGCTAACGAAGCTCTACGTGTAGGTCGACTGCCGGCGCGCCTTCCTGGCGCCCGACGACGATGATCGCGGTCCCCTCCGCGACCCAGATCGTCAGCGTGTTCGACTGGTTGATGAAGTTCTCATTGCTGGCGAGCTTGCCGTGAACGTAAGGGGGCAGCGCGTCCGCGGCCTTGTCCTTCTTGCCGACGGAGCCGGCAATCGTGATGTTGCTCTCCGTGAACGGAACGCGCACTGACACGCCAATGCCGACGTCGGCGCTGAAGAGGCTAAGCAGAAGTCCTGCCGTGAGGACGACGAAGATGCTGGCGCAACCGCAGCCGCAGCCGCCGCGACCACCGCGCCAGCGGCGCCGATTTTCGCTCATACGTGACCCGCCGCCGGCATTCGGTTACCGATCGTACGGCGGCTAGCGCCGGCCGCCCGCGATCGCCCCGATGATCAGCAGCGGCTCCTTGCCGGCTGCGACCTCCTCCGGAAGCGGTGCATCGAGCGATGCGTTGGACAGATCTTCCTCGCATGCAAAGAAACGGATCATCGGCCGGCGCTTCTTCGACACATGGTCGCGCATCGTCCCCAGCAGCGCCGGATGGCGGGCTTCGAGCGCATCGAGCACCGTGCGCTGCGTGACCGGGCCGCTTATGTCGACCTCGACAGTCCGCCCGACGCCGGCCAGGATCTGAAGGTTTTTCGGCAGGACGACCTGGATCATTTCAGGGTCTGGACTTCCACCGACAGAACGCCGGGCAGGTCGCGCACGATCGACGACCACGTATCGCCGCCGTCCGGCGAGACGTACACCTGCCCTCCGCTCGTGCCGAAGTAGACGCCGCAGGGGTCGAGGGTGTCGACAGCCATCGCGTCGCGAAGCACGTTGACGTAGCAGTCCGTTTGCGGAAGTCCTTTTGTCAGCGCCTCCCAGTCGTCCCCGCCGGTGCGGCTGCGATAGACGCGCAGCTTGCCGTCGGGCACGAAATGATGCGAGTCGCTCGTGATCGGAAGGACGTAAACCGTGTCCGGCTCGTTGGCGTTGACGTCGACCACAAAACCGAAGTCGGTCGGCAGGTTGCCGCTTATCTCACGCCAGGTGTCGCCGGCGTCGTCGCTCCTCATCACGTCCCAGTGCTTCTGCATGAAGAGCACGTTGGGGCGCTCCGGATTCATGGCGACGTGGTGCACGCAGTGGCCTATCTCGGCGTCGGGATCGGGGATGTGATTCGAGCGCAACCCGCGGTTGATCGCCTTGAACGTTTTCCCACCGTCGTCCGACCGAAACGTTCCGGACGACGAGATCGCGACGGTGATGCGATCCGAATCCTTCGGGTCCAGCATGATCGTATGGAGGCAGAGACCGCCAGCGCCCGGATTCCACTCGGAGGCGGTGTGATGCGTGCGCAGGCCGGGCAGCTCAGCCCAGGTCTGTCCGCCATCTCGTGACGTGAAGAGCGCCGCGTCCTCCGCTCCGGCGTAAACGGTGTCGGGATCTGTGCGCGAGGGCTCGACGTGCCAGACGCGCTTGAACTCCCAGGGATGCGGAGAGTCGTCGTACCAGCGGTGCGTGCCTGGGGTGCCCTCGTACTCGAACTGGTTGCCTACCGTTTCCCACGTCTTGCCGCCGTCGTTCGAGCGCTGCATCACCTGTCCGAACCAGCCGCTCGTCTGCGACGCGTATAGCCGTTCGGGGTCGGCAGGCGAGCCTTTGAGGTGGTAGATCTCCCAGCCTGCGAAGTGCGGCCCGTCAACCTTCCAGCTCTTTCGCGTGCCGTCGGAGGTCAGGACGAAAGCTCCCTTCCGCGTGCCGACCAGAACCCGAACATTGCTCATAACGTCACCCCTGCTCAAAGAAATGAATAGCCCTACTGATGGATGAGACTTCGCCTAACAGTAAAACTCATCGCTCTACGTCCACGTCGGGAGCGTGCTGCCCGGAAATCCACGCGTCGGATGGATCTCGTAACGAAGGACCTCGGCCTTGACCGCGGGGTCCTGAGAGTAGATGCGCTCCACGTCCTGCGGCGTGGCGGCGAAGATGCCGACGCCGGCGACATTCGTACCGTCCGCCACCGGGCAGACGACCGCCAGCAGGCCTGCTTCACGCAGCGCGAAGTTGCGCTTCCCGTGCTCCAGGATGATCCTGGCGACCGCGGGATCGCGGTCGGGGCCTGCCGGCGAGAACCTCGGACCTGCCGTGAGGATGATCAATGTGTAGGGCTGCGCCCGAGACAGCGAGTCCATCAGCATTTCCTCGGTGACCTTGGGGAGCGCGCGGTCGTCTGTGTACCTCATGCCTTCACTCCACCCACTCCCGCTCCAACCTGATAATGTGACCCTTTGGTCACATATACCATAGGTGACCGACCAGGCACATGTCAAGCGACGATTCCGCCTTCAAGGCGCTGGCCGACCCGACTCGCAGGCTCCTGCTCGACCGGCTGTTCGAGCGGGAAGGACGGACCCTGAGCGAGCTCGACTCTCTAGTCGATGGCATGACCCGATTCGGCGTGATGAAGCACCTGAAGATCCTCGAGGCGGCCGGCCTCGTCGTCACCAGGAGAGTCGGCCGGGAAAAGCGCCACTACTTGAACCCGGTGCCGGTGCAGCTGATCTACGACCGGTGGGTGAGCAAGTACACGAGGCCGGGCGTCACCACCCTTGTCGACCTGAAAGATGAGCTAGAAAGAGACGCCGCAATGTCTGCACCCCCGACGCAGGTCTATCAGGTGTTCATCAAGGCAACTCCTGAGCAGGTCTGGGACGCCATCACCAAGCCGGAATTCACAGCGCGCTACTTCTTCGGTTCCCGCGTGCAGACCACCGGCGAGGCCGGCGCCCCAATCCGCCACCTTGCGGCGAAGACCGACGAGCTGTGGGGCGACGACGTGGTCCTCGAGTCGAACAGGCCGCGCCGCTTCGTCCACACCTGGCGGTCCCTCTACAACCCGGAGCTTGCGGCGGAGCCACACAGCCGGGTGACGTGGGAGATCGAGCCCCAACCGGGCGGCGTGTGCAGGCTGACCGTGATCCACGATCAGCTCGAAGGCTCATCGAAGACTGCAGCGAGCGTGTCGGGAGGATGGATGTTCATCATCAGCGGGCTGAAGACCCTCCTCGAGACGGGCGAGCCGCTTGGGCAGCGCAGCGTCGGCGGCGAAGCCTAGATCGCGTCGGCCTCGGGCAGAGCCTCCTCTCCGTCGACGCGGCGCGCCATGCCGGGCTGCGCGAGCGGGGACGTCTCCAGCGCTCCACTCGCGGGCAGCTGGAGTGAGAACGTGCTTCCCTCGCCGGCGACCGACGTGACCGTGATGTCGCCGCCCTGAAGCCGAGCCAGCTGGCGCCCCAGGAACAGGCCGAGCCCGGTGCCTTTGAGGTGCGCAGTCTCCGGGGTGATCACGCGCCCGAACCGGGTGAAGAGCGTGACCATGTCGTCCCCCGATATCCCCAGGCCATGATCGGTGACGGCGACCTTTGCAATTCCCGCCCTCGAGCGAACCTGACATGTGATCGGTCCGCCCCGTGGCGAGTACTTGATCGCGTTGCTCAACAGGTTGGCGACTATGGTCTTGGTCCGCTCCGGATCGACCTTGACCCGCACGGGGCGCTCCGGCAGGTCGAGGACGAAGGGGTGCTTGCGATCGAGCAGAGGTGAAACCATCTCGGCCGCTTCACGCGTGATGTCGCGAAGGTCTGAGTCGACCGGCCGCAGGGTCAGCCCTCCTTCTTCGAGACGGGCCGACTCGATCATCTCTTCGATGAGCTCGTTCATCTCGGACACCTTCGCCGCCATCACTGCGGTCGCCTTTCGTCCGCGCTCGTTGAGCTGGCCGAGGAGACCGGCCTCGAGCATGGAGACGTAGCCACGCAGCACGGTGATCGGGCCACGGAGCTCGTGTGACGCCAGGTTCAAGAACTGCGACTTGTTCTTCTCGATCGCGGCGATTCGTTCAGTCACCCGCGCGCGCTCCAGACCCGCAGAAACAGAGTTCGCGTACGCCTTCAGCTGGGCAACCTCCTCGGAACCGAAGACGGGTGTATACGGCCCGCCCACGACTGCGAGATAGCCACGTCCCTCGGACAGGTGCAGCGGCACGCGGACGATGTCGCCGGCCCCGTCCTGGAGGCGGACCCGGTTCGCGGCGAGGTCCGCGGCGCGCTCTCGCTCGATGCCGGTGCTGGCGATGACGTTCCCGTCCGCGTCGACGATGAATCCCGATGTCGCTCCGACGAGTCGTACAGCCCAGAACGCGGCGCGTTCGGCGAGCACCTGGCGGCTCGGGCTGAAGATCAGGAGGTCCTGCATAGCGGCCCCGACGGCGTTCTCCTCGCTCATGCGCCAGATCCGCCGGAGGAGAGGCGGCGGCGCGAAGCTGACGTAGATCGCGGGCACCACCGCGAGCGCGAGGAGCTGGGTGACCAGGATGGCGGCGGGAGTTCGAAGCGCGGCGCCGCCGAGAACGGCGACGAAGAGCAGAAGGATCAGGACCCCAAAGCCGAAGCTGAGAAACCGAAGGCGGATCTTCTGGACGGCCGGGAGGCTGGCGCTCGCGAGCCAGAAGCGTGCGATCGGCTCGCCCGTGAAGATCGCCCAGGCCGTGACCAGCTCCAGCTGGATTGCGAGGACCACGAGGGGATCCGCATTGGCGAACACGGTCGCATCGAGCACGACGACGGCGATCGATACGACCAGCAGTAAGTTGGCCCCGCGGCGGGCGGGCCGAGACAGCGGGATGAACTCGTCCCGGAACAGCAGAACGAAGTAGCCGGAAGCGACGAAGAGGACGAGCGTGACGGCGGTGACCACCGGCGAAGGACGGCCGGGATCCTGGAGGCGACCGATCGCGGCGACCGCCCCAAGCGAGATGAGGGCGAGTGCAAGCTTGCCCTGCGTGCGAGCACGCTCGCGATACCAGTGATAGGCAATTGCGGCGCCGAGGGCGACGAACGCGGCGGCCGTAAGGTCCTGGGCAATGGTCGCCGCCAGGGTCAAGAGTCGGCCTTCCCGCCCCTCCGGCCTCGCTCTACCCACAAGGGGATCTGCCCGGAAATCTCTGCGGGCGTGACTCGCGATTTGACGAGGTACTCAACGGCCCCGAGCGACATCCCCTTGTCGATCATCGAAGGCTCGCCGTAGTTGGAGAGGATCACGACGGGGGGATGATTCGGGAACCGCTCGTTCAGGACGGTCAGGACCTCGAATCCGCTGCGGTCCGGCAGGAGCAGGTCGAGCAGGACGACGTCAGGCGCCGAGCCAGACATCGCCGAGACACCGAGATCGCCGGTGGTCGCCACGCTTACCCGATAGCCGTCGTGCTCGAACTGCAGCCGGTACATCTCGGCGATGGCGGGATCGTCCTCGATCATCAGCACGTGCAGCGGCGGACCCTCGCGGCCCTGCAGCCGGAAGGGGAAGTGGGAGTGGTCTAGGCCGCCGTAACCGGTGATCCAGGCCGGGTCGGGAAACCAAGCAAGACGGAGCGTGGCGAAGTCGTTCTCACCCACGCCATAAGCCGATCCCCGTCCCACCCAGCGTGATCATAATGTCCGTCCTCGCGCCTGTCTGCACCGAGTGCCGAGACACTGGAAGACCGATTGACCCGGCCTAGGTCCGGGTCGCCGCGTCCTCCCGCAGCCGCTGGCCCATCGCCACGAGTACCTTCACCATCAGCGCGTCGCTGGCCTTGATCGCATCCCGGAACTGGCTGTGGCTCATGACGAAGAGGTGGCTGTCGGCGAGTGTGGTCACGGTCGCCGTCGCCAGCCCTCGGTCCATCATGCTGATCTCGCCGAAGAAGTCGCCGGGCTTCATCAGACGCCGGCTCTTGCCGTCGATCCTTACCTCCGCCTCGCCCTTGAGAAGCACGTAAAACGTATCGCCGGGCCGGCCCTGCCGCGTGAGGGTCTTTCCCGAGGGGATGTCCACCTCGTCGCCCTCGCTCGCGATGAACTGCAGCTCCTTCCTCGTCAGGCGCGAGAAAAGCGGCACCTGTGCCAACGCCTTGAGCTTTGGGTCATCCACAGCCATGAGCATATTCTGCTGAGATGGTCAGGGCGTGCGCGGTCTGCGAGCTGCCAATCCCGGTGGGCGCGCGCTTCTGCCCCAACTGCGGCGCGGCGGTCGGCCCGCTGGTGGAGACCGAGGAACGCAAGATGGTCACGGTCCTGTTCGCCGACCTGGTCGACTCGACGGGACTGGCGCAGCGCCTCGACCCTGAGCGCTCGCGCGAGCTGCTCGGCCGCTTCTTCGACGCCGCCTCAGAAGAGCTGACCACGCTGCGCGGCCGTCCGGAGAAATTCATCGGCGACGCGGTGATGGCGGTCTTCGGCCTGCCCCACGTGCACGAGGACGACGCGTTGCGGGCCGTCCGCGCCGGACTTGCGATCCACGAGAGCGTCCGGCGCCTCAGCGAGAGCACCGGATTGGGCAGGCCGCTGCAGGTGCGGATCGGCATCGAGGCGGGCGAGGCTGCGGTCGGACGCTCTCCGACGGGCCAGCTGCTGGTGACGGGCGCGGTGGTCAACGCCGCCGCCCGCCTGCAGGCGGCGGCTCAGCCGGACCAGGTGCTGGTCGGCCAGACCGCGCACCTCCTCACCGCGGCGAACGTCTCCTACGGCCGGCGCAGAAGGATCCGGGCCAAGGGGTTCGAGACGGCGCTCGACGCCTTCTCGGTCGAAGGCATCACCGCGCGGTCGGCACGGCGCACGATCCCGTTCGTCGGCCGGGCGAGCGAGCTTGCGATCCTCGGCCAGAGCCTCGGACTCGCAAGCACGACCGGGCGCCCGGTCCTGGTCACGGTCGTCGGCGAATCAGGCATCGGCAAGACGCGCCTGGTCGACGAGCTCGCGGCAGGTGTAGGCGCGGCGGTCATCATCCTGCGCGGCCAGACCCGCGCGCAGACCGACACCGCGACCTTCTCCCCGGCCGCCGCGATCATTGCCGACCTCGCAGAGATCGGTCCGCGTGACGGCCCCGACGAGATTCGCGAGCGCCTGCGGATCCTTGCCGGACGCACGGCCGGCCCCGCCTCGGCCCAGCGCACGGCCCAGCGCCTGGCGCTGCTCTTCGGGCTCGGTGAGAGTCGCGACGAGACCGCGTTCGTGCACGAAGTTGCTGCGGGTTTCATCTCGGTGCTCGATGGGCTCGCACGCGACCACCCGGTGCTTGTCGTGTTCGAGGACGGGCACAGCCTCAAGGCGCCGATGCTCGACCTCATCTTGTGGGCCGCCGCTCGTGGCGAGGGGCCGCGCCGCGCGCTGATCGTCGTCCTCGCCCGAAACGAGCTGCTCGAGGAGCGACCTGCGTGGGGATCAACCACGAGCAACTCGGTCCTGATCAGGCTGGAAGCGCTTTCACGTGATGAGTCGATCCAGCTCGCCCGGCACGCCGGAGGCGGGCGCGTCGGCGACGTCGAGGCGCTGGAGATCGCAGAGAGGGCCGGAGGCAATCCCTACTTCATCATCGAGACCACCGGCATGTTGATGCCCGCGGGCATCGGGTCCGACGGCCACGGCGGCCGCACGGTCCCGCCCACGGTGCAGGCCGTGGTGAGCGCGCGACTCGACGCGATGCCGGCCAGGCTGCGCGAGCTCGCCAGGCACGCCTCGGTCTTCCAGTACGCGTTCGACCTCGCTGAGCTCGCCGTCGTGGATCCGAATGCGACGGCCGAAGAGCTGCAGCAGCTCGAAGACCTGGAAATCGTTGTGCGCGACCCGCAGCCGGGTGAGCTGCAGCGGTGGCGGATCCGGCACGCCACGCTCAAGGAGGTCATCTACGCGAGCCTTGCCAAGCGAGAACGCGTGCGACTGCACGAGCGGGTCGCCGAGTTTCTCCTCGAGGGCGGTCATCCCTCGCTGGCGGCGGACCACCTCGACCTTGCAGCCACGGCTGCGGTCGACCTGGACCCGAACGACCGCACGCTCCCGAACCGCGCCGTGGACGCGCTGCTCGTCGCGGGCGACCGGGCTCGACGCCGCCTGGAGAGCCGCTCGGCGATCGAGCGCTACGAGCGCGCCCTTGCGTTAGCCGGGCCTGAAGCAGGCTGGGGGGTGCGCGAGGCGCGGATTCTGGCGGGAATGGGAGAGGCGCGCTACTGGCTCGCGGAGTACGCCCCAGCGATGGAGGCCCTGAGTCGCGCCGTGACTCTTGGTGAGGCCGGGCACGACGCCTTCTCGCTCGCGCTGGCCCTCCGCTACCTCGGCGACATCGCGATCAACTTCGAGGCCGACGTAGACAAGGCGGAGCGCCTGCTTGACCGCTCGATCCGCGCGGCCGAGGAGCTCGGCGACCCGTGGGCGATCGTGAGATCGCTCCTGTTCGCAGGCTGGGTGCCGTGGACGCGCGACAGGCACGACGCGGCCGAAGCGATCTGGCGGCGGGCTCTCGACCTTGCCGACCCCAAAGACCACTGGGCACGCGTACGGGCCCTGACTGCGCTGTCGATCAACCACAGCGAGACGCAGGACAACGACGGTGCGCTGCGGCTGATCGACGAAGCCGGCGCGCTCGCAGACGAATCGGGTGACCGCTTCAGCGTCGCCAACACGTCGGTCCAGCGAGGTCGAGTGCTCAGCGACCTGGGTCGCGAGGAAGAGGCGCTGCCGTGCTTCGATCGCGGCGTGAAGATTTTCAGCGAGCTGGGTGCACGCTGGGAGATCGCCGACGCCCGCGCCGCACGCGGCATCGCCAAGCGCAACCTCGGCCGGCTCGACGAGGCGGAGGAAGACCTCCGCGCGGCGATCAGGATTGCGGAAGAGCTCGGCGACAAGCAGCTGCCGCCCTGGACCTGGCGCAACCTCGCCAGGGTGGCCGAGCTGCGCGGGGACAAGGCCGCGGCCGAGGAGCTGCTGCAGCGATCAAAAGACGCTGAGTCGCGCGGGCCTCACTGAGCCCCGACCTCGATCTGGTCGATGGCCCGCGCCTCCGCCTCATCGAATATCCCGGAACATACACGCGGAACCGACATAGACCTCGGGGCGTAGTAGGGACGTGAAGCCCTCGACACTCCTCAAGGCAGGTGCGGCGCTGGTGCTGCTGATGGTGCTGGGCGCGGTTGGCGCGATCACCTTTATCAATCACAGCCGGCCGCAGCCGCTCGGCCTCGCCCAGGCAGCTCGACACACGACCTCGCCGCGCCCGGATGATCCGCTGACCCTGGCATGCCGCCGGCCGGCCGTGCCCGACAACTCGAGCTCTGGCGTCGCGGGGCTCTGGGCCGTTCAGGCGGGTTCGCTCGCCGGCTACCAGGCCCGTGAGAAGTTCGCCGAAGTCACCTCGCCGCACGTGGCGGTCGCGCGGACGGATACCGTGGGCGGGTGGCTGCTCGTAGGCGCCGTGGCGGCAGGGGTGCAGATCGAAACGGGGTGCATCGCCGTCGACGTCCGGACGCTGCGCAGCGTGGATGAGCTGCCCGGCTTCCGCACCTCGGACCGCGACGACATCGCGCGACAGATGCTGAGCTCGAGGGAGCATCCATACGTCATCTTCCAGCCCTATCCGGCAGCCATCTCGGTCGACGGGTCCTCGAACGCCGTCCAGCACGTGCAGATCTCGGGCGCCCTCGAGATCGGCGGCGTGACGAGGCCGGCGAAATTTGGCCTTGACGTGCGGCTGACAAACAGCGAGCTGTCCGCGGCAGGCGCAACTGTCGTCGCGGTCGACGATTATGGAGTCGAGGTCCCGCAGGAGGCGGGCGGATTCGTACAGGTCGATCCGAACATCACGCTGGAGGTGTCGCTAATCCTGGCGAAGCCGGTGCAGCCTCAGTAGCCGTCGTTAGCGGCGCGGGCCGCGGGCGCACCAGAAGCGCAATGAGCCCGGCTGCGCCAACGATCGTGGTGGCGCCCAGAAACATCACCCGTGCGCCGAGCGCCTCGTAGACCACCCCGCCGCCCAGCGCGCCCACTATCGGAGCCACTCCGAAGAGGACTGACTTCATCAGCGTCTGGCCCGTCGCGCGGAGTCGTGACGGCGCCAGGTCGTTGGTGATCATCACCGCTGATATCAGGGTGAGCGCGAACGCCACTCCGGCGACGAGCTTGAGCAAGGCGGCTGCAAGGGCGTCGGACGTGAAGGCCCACGCCACGAAGATGACGAGATAGACCCCGCACCCGATTGCGAACAGCGCGCGGTGGCTGAGGAACTTCGTCAGCACGCGCATGAAGCCCATCGTCGGAACCTCGGTCAGCGCCTGGAAGGCCGCAGCAGCGCCGATCAGGACCGCTCCACCCCCCAGGACGTTGATCTGGAGAGTCAGGAAGTTCTGGGTGGCCGCCAGCGACGCGCCCAGCAGCAAACAGCTCGCGAAGAACGTGATCAACGCTACCGGCACCCTTCGCACGTTCGAGGTGATAGCCGGAGTGGGGTCGACCGTCTGGCCCTCGGTCGTCGGCTTCAAGGATCTGAACACCCACCATCCGAGCACCAGCGACAGCGGCGCGTAGACGAAAGGAATCAACCGGAGGCCCGCAGCCTGAAACAGAGCGCCCGACAGGACGGCCGACCCCGCCCAACCCGCGCTCATCCGCAGACGGATGCGGGCGTAATCGGTCCGCCGGGTGACGCGCAGCCTCTTCAGCGCGATCGGATCGAGCAGCATGAAAGGCGCACGGGCGATCGACAGCCCGACGATCACAGCCGCGATCGCGACCGGTCCGGCCGCCACGGCCAGGAGCAGCGCCATCCCGGCGGCAGCGGCGGCGGCGGCGACCACCATGCGCTCAGGGCTGAATCTGCGGTCGGCGAGGTAGGCCCAGCCCAGCCCCACGACGAAGGTCGCCAGAGCCGCGCAGGCGAGCACGAGCCCGATCAGGGCAGCGCTCAGGCCGCGCTGGGCAAGGTACAGGGGTATATACGGCAGCATCGTCGCGTCCGCGACCCCGACCAGCACGAAAGTCCAGTTGAGATCGTTCACCGTCTGGTTCGGCTGGATCGACGTGGCCACGCGGCGGATAGCGTGACAAAGTCATTCGGCGGTGTGACGCGTTATCGGCGATCAGAAGTCTGGTTGATAGCTCGTGGCGAGGCTCCTGGGGACGACCATCCGCCAGGCGTCAAGGACCAGCTCGCGCATCTCCTTCTGATCGAGGGCGGACAGGCGCGCCAGCACCCAGTGGTACCGAAGGTCGGACTTGCTCGGCTGCATGAACTTGTCCGGGGAGCCGCCGATCAGCCAGTCCCGCTCATCCTTTGGAAACGCAAAGCCCATCACGCTCTCGTCGCGCGAGAACGACAGGTAGACGATGCGGCCGACCCGAAACTTCAACCGGCCGCCGACGAGCACCTCGTAGCTGCGGGGCAATTTCTCAGCCACCGATCGAACGTCCTGGATCGTGACCAACGAGAAGGTCCCTTCAGTAAGAGGCGACGGGCACGCTTGCACGCGACCAGTGAAGGCCCCCATCGTCCGTGAGGGCAAGGCCGTTGCCGCTCACCAGCTTGATCGCGGCCCACGCGTGGTGTGTATCGATCACGTGCGGAACAAAACCCCAGTCCGGCAGCCGGTTGGTGACTGTCGCCCAAGTCTGACCACCATCGCTCGATTTGAAAAGCGAGGTCTGGAACATCGCCCACCAGTGCCACGAGTCTTCGTACGCCAGGACACCCGGAGGTGTCGGTACGTACCTCCACGCCGCACCTTCATCGCGGGCGGTGAGGATCAGGGCATAACCCCGTTCGAGGAAGTCGGGCTGTCCCACAGGCGGCAGGAGCACCTGCACACCGCCTCCGGGCAGCAGCTCAACGCGGGATGGGACGCCGCCGTCCCACGACCGGCTCGGCGGAGGCGGCAGGTCGCGGCGCGTCCAGGTCATGCCGGCGTCAGTCGAAAGGTAGACGTGTGGGGTGCCGAGGGCGGCCGCGCCCATCCAGGCCTCGTGCGGGCCGCGAAACGTAAGTGTCTCCGCGTCGCCGGGTGGATCGGGCAGGCGGCGCCACGTTGCACCGCCGTTGCGAGTCGCGAAAAGGCGTGTGGAACCTCCGCCGACCAGAAGCCAGCCGTAGTCCGGGTCGCTGAACGCGACCGCATCGACGCGCACGCTTCCATCGGGCAGGGCGAGCGACTGCCAGTGGGCGCCACCGTCGCTCGTGCGCGTGAGGCGCTGGAAATGCGCGCCTACCGCGATGAAGGCGTGCGATGAATCGAGGAACTGGACCGCCGGCTCGACGAACTGGGTCAGCCCGGGGTCGAGCTCGAGCACCTCGTGCCAGCGCCGCGCGGCATCTGTTGTCCGGAATACGCCGAAGTCAGCGGCCTGCGTCGGATTCTCGACCGCCCAGCCCTGGGCCGGAGTCGAGAAGTAGTAATCGACCGGCTCGACGGTCACCATTGACGGAACCGAGCGCGTCACCGTTACTGGCGCCGCACTGGTACCCGCTGATCGCAGGTACACGGCGCTCGTTGCGGCAATCACCGCGATGGCCATCGCCATCAGCACGACGGCACGCAGGCTCCGGCGATCCATCTTTCCCTGCTCATCTCAACTATGACGGTCTAAGAGGCCGAGATAGACTCGCCTCATGCTGACGGAATTTTTCGCGGCGATCGAAGACGGAAGAATCGACGTGATCGACCTCACCGCCCCTCTGTCGGAGAGGACGCCGATCATCCAGCTCCCGCCGCCATTCGCCAACACGAGGCGTTTCGAGCTCAGCCAGATCAGCCACTACGACGAACGGGGACCGGCCTGGTACTGGAACGACATCTCGACCGGCGAACACGTCGGGACCCACTTCGATGCACCGATCCACTGGGTGACAGGACGCGACAACAAGGACGTCTCCCAGGTCCCGGCGCGACAGCTGATCGCACCCGCCGTCGTGATCGACAAGAGCCGCGAGTGCGCCGAAAACGCCGATTATCTCCTCGAGGTCGCGGACATCAAGGCCTGGGAGGGCGACCACGGCCCCATGCCCCACGGGGGATGGCTCCTGTACCGAACGGGCTGGGACGCGAGGGCCGGTGACCAGCAGAGATTTCTCAACGCCGACAACATGGGCCCGCACACGCCGGGGATCTCGGTGGAATGCGCGCGCTGGCTGGCGGACGAAGCGCCCGTGCTCGGGGTCGGCGTGGAGACGGTCGGCACCGACGCCGGCAAGGCGCACAGCTTCGAGCCCGCGTTTCCGTGTCACACATTCTTGCTCGGCGCGGGCAAGTACGGGCTGACCCAGCTGGCCAACCTGGTCAGGCTCCCACCGACGGGCGCGATCGTCATCGCGGGGCCGCTCCCCATCGTGCGCGGATCGGGAAGCCCAGCGCGCGTGCTCGCACTCGTCGAGCGCTGACGCTTCGATGCGCGTCGCCGAAGCGATCGGCAGCGCCATAGCCCAGCTCGGCGGCCGCGATTTCTTCGGTTTGGTCGGCAGCGGCAATTTCCACCTGGCCAATGCGATGACCGCGAGCGGGATGCGATTCATCGCGGCGCGGCATGAAACCGGCGCGGTGACCATGGCCGATGCGTACGCGCGCGCCTCCGGCCGGTTTGGCGTGTGTACGGTCCATCAAGGACCGGGGCTGACCAACGCCCTGACCGGCCTGACCGAGGCCGCCAAGAGCCGAACGCCACTGCTGCTCCTGGCGGCCGAGGCCACCGCACCGCTCTCCAATTTCTTCATCGACGAGAGCGCGGTCGCGCAGGCCGCCGGCGCCATCCACCGCCGAGTCACCTCACCTGCGTCTGCCGTGGCCGAGATTGCGGCGGCGGCGCAGATCGCCTGCAGCGAGCGGCGGACGGTGCTGGTCTCGCTCCCGCTCGAGGTGCAGGCGGCCGAGTGCCCGCCGCCCACCGGGCTGGTCCCGCCATCGGGGCCCCTGCCGCAGGCGCCGAATTCTGCCGAGGTGGAGACCCTCGGCGGCTGGCTGGCGGCGGCGGAGCGTCCGCTTCTGCTGGCGGGCCGGGGCGCCGTTCTGTCGGGAGCGGGTGCGTCGCTCGAGCGCCTTGCCGAACAGACCGGCGCCCTGCTGGCGACGTCGGCGGTGGCCGACGGGCTTTTCGCAGGCAACCCGTGGTGCGTCGGAATCAGCGGCGGGTTTGCGTCGCCGATCGGAGCCGAGCTGATCGAAGCCTCCGACCTCGTGATGGCCTTCGGCGCCTCGCTGAACATGTGGACCACCCGCCGCGGGCACCTGATCCGCCCCACCACCAGGGTTGCTCAGATAGACGTCGACGAGGGTGCCCTGGGCGCACACCGTCAGGTGGATCTGGGGCTGTGCGGGGACTCCGCCGCGACAGCCGAGGCACTCATCAGCGCACTGGGTTCCCATCACTCGCGTGGCCGCCGCACAGAGGACGTCGCACAGCGGATCCGCCGCGGTGGCTGGCGCGAGCAACCGTTTGACGACGTGACCGGAGCCGGCCGCGTCGACCCCCGCGCACTGACCATCGCGCTGCACCAGCTTTTGCCCGCGGAGCGGACTCTCGCGGTCGACTCCGGCCACTTCATGGGCTGGGCGCCCATGTACATGGATGTTCCAGACGGACGCTCATTTGTCTTCACGCAGTCCTTCATGTCGATCGGTCTCGGTCTCGCGACCGGAATCGGCGCGGCCGTCGCCCGGCCCGAACGACCGACTGTTATCGCCCTCGGTGATGGCGGGGCGCTGATGGGTTTACCTGAGCTGGAGACGCTGGGACGGCTCGGGCTCGATGCGCTCGTAGTCGTCTACAACGACGCCTCCTATGCCGCCGAGGTCCATCATTTCGCGCCCGATGGGCTGCCCATGGATACGGTTCGCTTCCCGGACACTGACTTTGCGCACATCGCGCGGGCAATGGGACTGGAGGCGGCGAGGGTCGAAAGCATCGCCGACCTGGAGGCTGTGCGGGAGTGGATGAACCGCGGACGTCCGCGTCCTTTGCTCCTTGATGCCAAGGTGGTTCGGACTGTCGTCGCGGAATGGTTGGAGGAGGCTTTCCGCGGCCACTGAGAAAGGGGAGGTCTGCCGACAGACCTCCCCACCCTCTTCAGGTCGCGAACACCCCGTTGCTGATGTGACCCAGCTGGGCGAAAACGCTCTTGGTGCCTGACGGATTCGAAACAAACCGGAAGCCCAGGCTGTTGCTTGCCGACCAGGTCATGTCGGCGTTGCACATGACGAGCTCACCGGTCGAACCCGGCGTCGTGACGCCGCCACGGCCGGAGACAGGACCGCTCCAGTTGATGTCGAAGCTGCAGCTCGCGCCGACCGAATCAGGAGTGAGGAAACGGAACAGCGCGTTCGGGATGTTGAAGAAGTCGCGCAGCGCGAGATTGCTGGCGCTCATGTGAGCGCTTCCCGTCCCTAGCTCGACGTTCCCCACAGGTGACATGGGCACAGTCCAGAAGATTCCCCCCGGATATGGGTCGATTCCAGGGTCGAAGTCATGGACCTGGGTCGAGAAGTTCGTGAAGTCATACTGACCTCTGTAGAGGTCCAATCAAACGAAGCCGAAACTTCCTTTGTGGACCGCTCCGTCGACTCCGACGTAAACGCCGCTCATGAATCTCATGTCGGTGTCGAACAAGAGGGTTTCAGTGCTGCCATCGGGATTTGTCGCCGTTCCCGTCCCCTGAACGTCGGCCACGCCCACAAATCCGTTGAAATCGCCGATCGAAGAGGCATCCATTCCTGGCCCAAAGAAGGTCAGGTGGAATGTCACGCCGCCCAGCGCGATCGTGTTGGAGGTGGGTTTGGGCGTGGCGTTGAACGGCTTCTTCGCCAGCGCATTGACGGGAAAAAAGCCGCCGCCGACCGCCGCCCCGGCCACCCCGGCCACCGACCCGATGAAGGAACGGCGCGAAACGAGATGCCTCGCATGGTGGGAGACGATCTCCGCCGGCGGTGGGATGGACCACTGCGACGGGTCGAACCTGAGCTCACGCATCGCATCACCTCCTATGTAGGACGCAAAAACGGACGCCTTGTCGGGATCGTAGTCGCGATGTGTGGTCGCGTCCATGGGCTTTGTGTCCCCCCACCGGCAGCCCCACAGACTCGTTATCGGCGGGATCGCTAGCGTTCGAAGGCGCGCCGCTGGCGGCCCTGGGAGCGCCGAATATGCTCGGCCATCGCGGCCGCGGCGTCGTCGGGCTTGTGTGAGGCGATCGCGGCCACGATCGCCTCGTGCTCGGCCGCCGTCTCGGGGCCGATCCCGGTCGCGTAGTACAGGCGGTAGAGGTGAAGATGCGAGCGAAGGCGGCTGAGCGTCTCGCCGAGCAGCTCGTTGCCCGACGCCGCGGCGATGGCCTCGTGGAAACGCGCGTCCTGCCAGGCGAATTCGCGGTAGTCGCGATAGCCGAGCGGCTTTTCGGGCCCCAGCCCATCGATGGTCTTGCGCATTGCGTCGATCTCGCGCCGCAGCGCGTTGACGAGCTGATGGTCACCCCGTTCCGTCGCTCGCCGGGCGGCGAAGGGCTCGATCAATCCACGCACCTCATAGAGCTGCTCGAACGCGGCTGCGTCCAGGATGGGAGCGATCGAATAACCGCGCAGCGGCTCCTTGATCACGAGGCCGTCCATCTCGAGTCGGGCCAGCGCCTCGCGGACCGGCGTCGGCGAGACCCGGAGCTCCCGCGCGAGCTGGTCGATGTTCACCCGCGCGCCGGGCTCGATGTGCTGGTCCATCACCAGCTCCTTGACCGCCTCGTAGACGCTGTCGGTGAGAATCAGCCTCGGAAGCGGCCCGGGACGGGCACGCTCTTTCATCACCAGTTGAGGTCGAAGACTTCTTCCATCGCCGCCCACCACTCCCCTTCTCTTGCTTCCGGCACGCGCTCTTGCATGGAGCTCATCAGCACGTCCCACTCGCGATACCGCGGCAGGTCGTTGAGCTTGGGGACGTCTCGGTCGGGATCGAATGCTTCGACCGCCTCCATGTACATGAACAGGCGGCGGCCGATCATGTAGATCTTCATCTCGGTGATGCCGATCTCCTTCAGGCGCGCGATGACCTCGGGCCATGCCTCGCGGTGGTAGTGCTTGTAGCGCTCGATGACCGCCGGATCGTCCTTCAGCAGCAGCGTCAACCCATACGCCTTCCTCATCTCTTCAGCTCAGGCGGCTCATGATCGCCGCGCTCACCTCCTCGTAATCGTGATTGTTCGCGATCTCACCGACCAGCCTGTGGTTGCGCATGATCAGGATCCGGTCCGTCAGCCGGACCATCTCCGGCATGTCGCTCGAGATGACGATGATCGCCTTGCCGCCACCCGCCAGATTCCAGATGAGCTCGTGGAGCGCGCTCTTGGTCTTGATGTCGATCCCGATCGTCGGCTCGTCGATGATGAGGACCTCGACGTCGGCGGCGAGCCACTTACCCAGGCTCACCTTCTGCTGGTTGCCGCCCGACAGCGTGCCCACCTGCTGCCCCAACGAGTGCGCGCGGATGTCGAGCTGCTGCACAAGCGGCATCACAGCCGCCTTCTCGGACGAGCGCCGGATCCACTGGCCGAAAAGTCTGAGGCGACGCCAGATGGTGATGGACAGGTTGGTGAGCACCGAGTGGAGGAGGATGAGCCCCTCCTCCTTGCGGTTCTCGCTGACGTAGCCGATGCGGTGGCGGACCAGCGCGTCGCGCAGGTCGCGGATGTGCGCGGCGCGGCCGCGCACGATGACCTCGCCGCCGGTCACCTTGAGCTCGCCGATGATCGCCCTGGCCAGCTCGGTTCGCCCGGCGCCGACCAGTCCATAGAGGCCAAGGATCTCGCCGCGATGGAGGGTGAAGCGGATCCCGCGTGCCCCGGCCTCGGTGGCCAGGTCTCGCACCTCAAGCACGGGCTCGCCGTGAACCGGACGCCCGGGCAGCTGCGCGAGCACGTCCGACCTTCCGATCATGAAGGTGACCATCTGGTCCTGGGTCAAACCCTTGATCTCGTAGTCCAGCGCGGTGTTTCGGCCGTCCCTCAGCACGGTGACCCGGTCGGCCAGCTCATACACCTCCTCCAGCTTGTGGCTCACGAAGACCACCGCGACGCCCTGGGCGCGCAGCTCGCGCAGGACGCGGAAGAGATAGCCCGTCTCGTGTGGCGTGATGGACGCAGTCGGCTCGTCCAGCAGGAGGATTCGCGCCTCGAGCGACAGAGCCTTGGCGATCTCGACCAGCTGCATCTGCGCGGCGCTCAGCTCGGACACCGGTTTGCTGGACCGCATGCCGAGTCCGACCTTCGACATCCAGGGTCGGGCTTCCCGATGGATGGCTCCGTAATCGACGAACTGCGGAAGCCGTGTCGGGATGCGCTCGAGGAGGATGTTCTCCGCCACGGTGAACTGCGGGATGAGGTTGTGCTCCTGGTGCACGACGCTGATGCCCGCCTTCAACGCGTCGCGCGCGGAGCCGAAGCGGACAGGCGCGCCATCGATCACAACAGCACCGGCGTCCGGCTGGTAGACGCCTGTCAGGATCTTGATCAGCGTGCTCTTGCCGGCGCCGTTCTCGCCGACAAGCGCCTGGATCTCACCGCTGCGCAGGCGCAGCGAGACGTCGTCGAGGGCGACGACACCCGGAAACTGCTTGCGGATCCCGGTGGCCGCGAGGACCAGTCGAGCCGGCGCGATCGTGCTCACTTCTGCTCCGCCACCCCCGGCACCGTGGACTTGAGCCTGAAGACGTCGCGCAGGCCGACCGCGCGGATCCGGCCGAGCAGCACGCCGGCGAGGATGAGCGCACCGACCAGGAACTGGACCCAGTAGGGGTTGGCGTTGACGAGGATCAGCCCGTCGGAGATGAGCGACACGAGCACCATCGCGAACACTGTGCCGAGAAGCGGCGCGCTGCCGCCGGAGAGGACTGCTCCGCCGATGATGGGGCCGGCGAACGAAGGCAGGATCCACGTCACACCGATCGTGGGCTGGCCCTCGCCGAGCTGAGCCATGAGCAGCGTGCCCGCGACCGCGCCGAAAAAGCCCGAGATGCCATGCGCAGTCACTATCACTCGCCTGACCGGAAGACCGGACAGGGCCGCCGCGACAGCGTTACCGCCGACCGCGAGCAGCTGGCGGCCGAGTACGGCCTGGCGCAGGAAGACCGCGAGCGCGATCGTGAGCACGATCGTGACGATCGCCACATGAGGAAACGCGCCTGTGCGCGCCTGGCCGAAGGCGGAGACCACGTCGGGTATGTGATAGAAGGGCGTGGCGTGGGTGATGCCGAGGTTGATCCCGGCGTAGACGTACGAAGTGCCCAGCGTGAGGATGAAGCTGTTGACCTTGGTCCAGTGGATCAAGAGCCCGTTCGCGACACCACATGCCGTGCCGAGCAGCAGCCCAAAACCCAGCGCTATTACCACCGGCGTTCCGGCGTTGACCATCAGTCCCGACTCGACGATCGCGACCAGCCCGCCGATGGCGCCGATCGAGAGGTTCATCTGGCCGATCGCGAGCACGATCATCTGCGCCAGCGCCACCAGCAGCAGGATCGAAAAGTCGCGGCCCGTGATGAAAAGGTTGTAGGTCGAGGTGAAGGACGGCGTGATCACCGTTAGGAGCAGTGCGCCCATGAGATCGACGATCAAGAGGCCAAGGGCCACCGGTGACATCCGTCGGGCTGTCGCGACCATCAACTCGCCGCGCCGCCGACCGTACGCGTGATCCGATCCAGCCCCACCGCGAGCAGGAGCACGGCGCCGAGGAAGACGCTGAGCCAGAAGTTGCTCACGTTCATCAGCAGCAGCCCGCTGGAGATGGTCGCCACGAGCAAGCCGCCGAGCACCGTGCCCGATACCGAGACCAGGCCGCCTGAAAGCAGCGTGCCGCCGATCGCCGGCGCGACGAAGGACGACAACACCCAGTCGCTCCCGATCCCGGGTGAGGCAGTGTTATTGGCCGCGACCGACATGGCGCCCGCCAGCGCGGCGAGCAGGCCAGACAGCCCGTGAGCGACCAGCACGACCCTTCCCACCGAAAGGCCCGACATGCGCGCGGCCCGGCGGTTGGCGCCGGTCGCCAGCATCTCGCGGCCAAGGCTCGTGCTTCGATAGACGAGGCCGAGAAGGACGGCGACCGCGAGTGTGATCAGGACGAGCGGCGCCACGGGCATCCCGAAGAGCTCGACCTGCGCGATCGCGATGAACGAGTCGGGCAGGGTGCTGAACGGCCGGGCCTGGGTGAGGATGAGCATGCCGCCCGTGATCAGGCTCGCCGTGGCGAGGGTGACAATGAAGCTGTTGAGGTGGGTCCAGACCACCAGCGCCGCGTTGCCGAATCCGAGCGTCGTGCCGAGGGCGAGGGCCAGCAGCACCGCCAGCGCGGGCGGCACGCCGAGCACCTGCATCAGCCAGCCGGCGAACATCCCGGTCGCGCCGCCGATCGCGCCCACCGAGAGGTTCATGTCGCCGATTGAAAGCACAACCATCTGGGCGAAGCCGATGGTCACGGCGATGGCGGCGGAGCGCAGCAGGAAGAACAGGTTGAAGTCGGACGTGAAACCCATTGCGAAGGCGCTGAAGAAGATCCAGAAACTTGACGTGACGATGAGCAGCGCGAGGAGTCCCAACGTGCGCAGCAGGCCTGTGCCGCGCAGCTCGGTGAGCCGAGTCCGCACGGCGGCTGTGCGCGTCGCGATCATTCCACCTTCAGATGATGGATCTTCTCGAAATCCCAGTCGATGCCGAGCCCGGGCACGTCGGGTGCGATCGCCCTCCCACCGGCGATCTGGATAGCGTTCCTGGTGATGCTGCGCAGTTGCGGGATGTGCTCGACGTAGAGCGCGTTGGGGACCGCGGCGGCGAGGCTGACGTGCAGCTCCATCAGGAAGTGCGGGGCGACCTTGACGTTGAAAGTCTCCGCGAGGTGCGCCACCTTGAGCCACGGGGTGATCCCGCCGAGGCGCGCGACGTCCGGCTGGATTATGCCCGCTGCACCGGCGGCAAGGTATTCGCGGAAGTGGCTCGGCGAGTAGATGCTCTCGCCGACGGCGATCGGGATCGACGTGCTCGAGGCGAGACGGGCGTGGCCGCTCATGTCCTCGGCGGGCAGCGGCTCCTCGAACCAGTACAGCTGCAGCGGCTCGAAGAGCTGCGCCCTTCTCTTCGCCTCGGCGTAGGTCATCGACTGGTTGGCGTCGATCATGATGTCGAGGTCGTCGCCCACCGCCTCGCGCACCGCCTGCAGGCGTTCAAAGTCCTCGCCGGGCCGCGGCTTGCCGACCTTAAGCTTGACGCCGGGCCAGCCTTGCTTCTTGGCGGTGATCGCGCCTTCCACGAGCTCCTCGATGGAGAGTTGGAGCCAGCCTCCCTCGGTGTCGTACAGGGGCACTTCGCGCTTGGCCCCGCCGGCCAGCCGCCACAGCGGCTGGTCGAGCGATTTGCAGCGCAGGTCCCATAGCGCGGTGTCAATGGCGGCGAGGGCCAGGCTCGTGATCGCCCCGACCACCGTTCCGTGGGTCGACCAGAAGAGCTTCTGCCAGACCGCCTCGATCTGGTTGGCGTCCTCTCCCTTCAGCAGCCCGAGCAGGTCGTGGCGCAGGTGGGCGAGCACGGCCCGCCCACCTGTTCCGATCGTGTACGCGTAGCCGACGCCAACCATCCCGTCGTCGTTCTCGACCTCGACGAAGATGGTCTCCTGCTTGACGAAGGCCTGGATCGCATCGGTGCGGGGACGTTCCGGCATGAGGTCGACGAGGTACGCGTCGACCCGCCGGATCGTGCTCTCCATGGCCGGTTGCGGAGTGACGGCGCGCTCCATCAGCAGGTCAGGTACTTGCCCTTGAAGCCGTCGGTGAGCTGCTTGGTCAGGGTCTTGAAGTCGTTCGCGTACGTGGCCGTCTTGTCAGGGGTGATCAGCAGCGTGCCCGAGTCGATGAAGTACGGCGCGCCGTCCTTCTTCTTGCAGCCGCGGTGCAGCTGGTCCAGTGTGTAGGCGCCGATGTAGGCCTGACCGTATGGGTTCTGGCCCATGGTGCCGACGAGGAATCCGTCCTTGACCGCAGCGAGCGTGATCGGGTCGTCGTCGATGCCGACCATCTTGATCCGCTTGTCGCCCAGCGTCCGCAGCGCCTTGGCGGCGGCGACCGTTGGGTTGTACGCGGTGGTCACGATGCCGGTGATGTCCTTGTGCGCGGCGAGCGCCTGGTTGATCGCCGTGTCGGCAGTCTGGGCGTCCTTGTCGATGTCGGCGATCGTGATCAGAGTCACTCCGCTGCCGGCTTCGCTGACGGCTTTCTTAACCGCCTGGTCGCGCAGCTGGGTGTTTGGGTCAGTCAGCAGGCCGGTGCCGTGGAGCAGCACGCCCTTGCCGCCCATCGCGGTGATCACCGTCTTGGCCGCGGTGTAGGCGGACGCGCCGACGTCGGTGGCGAGACAGAAGCTCGTTTTGGTCGGCTCGTGGACGCAGCCGCCCACCGCGACCACGGGGTCGCCGCGGGAGACGAGCTGGCTCACGATTCCGTTCGCCGCGTCGCCGTCAGTCGGGAAGATGCCGAAGCCGTTGTAGCCTTGCGACGCCAGGCTTGTGAGGAGCTGGTTCTGGAGGTCCTGCTTCCAGTCGGTGGGGACCTGGAAGCTGCCCTTGGTCAGTTTGAAGTCGGCCGCTGCGTCGGTGATCGCGCCGCGCATTGGTTCGAAGTACGGGTGCGGGCCGCCCGGCACGATCGCCACCGATGCCGCCGTGGTTCCGCCGCCCCCGCCCGTCGTGCCGCCACACGCGGTCAGCACGAACAGCGCCGCGAGGATGGACATCGCTTCCCTCTTGCCAGTCACAACGTACCTCCTGGTCGCGAAAGTGTGTGGGAAATGCCAATATCCTATAGCATATTGAGGAGCGGGAGGAAGGGATGGGCGGCGCGCTCCTTCTCGGCCTCGGGGTGGTCCTCGTCAAGGGAGGGCGGGCTGCGGCGGCGACTCAGCCTGAGCTCGGACGAAAACGCGGCTGGTTCGTAGCCGCCGCCCTCCTCGTCGAGAGTAAGCAGACGGTTTGACGACCGCGTTATCGAGGTCCGCAGCCGCCTGGTGACGTCCGTTCGGAGTCAAACCCAGCTTGAGCGTTCGCATTCCTCCGCGAGCGTGCGCCAAGATTCGCGAGGTTGGCTGTCACCTTGGCTGTCAATCCCTGAAACCAGCGGCATGATCACGTTCAATCAGGCGCATCCAGACACGAGGTTCAACTGAGGGGATAGAGATGCTGCTCGAAAACAAGAATGCGGTGATCTACGGCGCCGGCGGCGCCATCGGCGGGGTGGTTGCACGCGCTTTCGCCCGTGAGGGCGCGCGCGTCTTTCTCGCGAGCCGCAGCCAGGTGCCCATGGAGCGAGTGGCTCTCGAGATCGCGCGCGCAGGCCACGTGGCGGAGACCGCCCTGCTCGATGCGTTGGATGAGGGCGCTGTTGAGGAGCACATGGCCGGCGTGGCCGCGCGAGCCGGCGGCGTCGACATCTCTTTCAACGCGATCAGCCATGGCGACGTCCACGGCAAGCCGCTGCTGGAGATGCCCTACGAGGAGTTCGCGCGTCCGGTCACTCGCGCGACTCAGGCGAACTTTCTCACCACCAGGGCAGCGGCGCGACAGATGGCGAAGCGCCGGAGTGGCGTGATCATGGGGATCACGGCCACCACGGCTCGACACTCCATTCCTGAGGTCGGTGGTACTGGAGTTGCTTTCGATGCAATCGAGAGCCTCTACCGGCAGTGGGCGGCAGAGCTCGGTCCCCTGGGCATCCGGGTGGTCTGGCTGCACACGACGGGTATCCCGGAGGCGTTTCAGGAGCCGGGCGGGCAGCAGCCTGCTTACGGCACCGGACGGCCGATGTCGGGCGAGGAATTCGTCGGCTGGCTCAAGAGCAAGACGATGCTCGGCCGGCTCACGACGCTTGCGGACGTGGCGGACATGGCCTCCTTCGTGGCCTCCGACCGCGCCGGCGCCCTGACCGCTACCGGCGTCAACCTGAGCTGCGGCTCGGTCCCAACGAGGTAGACCTGGCGGAGGTTTCTCGTTTCCCTCCATCCTGAGAGCGCCGGCTGGAGACGCAAGCAAATAGTTACATTGCCTCAAAGATGCCGGACCTGCCGAGCGGCACCGTCACGTTCCTCTTCACCGACATCGAGGGCTCGACTCGACTGGTGCACGCTCTGGGCGATGCCTACGCGAAGGTTCGCAGCGAACATACCGGCATCATCCGCAGCGCCATTGCGGCGGGTGACGGCACGGAGGTGGACACCGCCGGCGACTCTTTTTTCGCCGCCTTCGCAAGTCCTCAAGGCGCAGTCAACGCCGCCGTGATGGCCCAGCGCGACCTTCAGGCCCACGATTGGCCCGAGGGCGCGCGGGTGCGGGTCCGCATGGGCCTCCACACCGGTCAAGGGGTCGTCAGCGGTTCCCATTACGTGGGCATGGACGTGCATCGAGCCGCTCGCATCGCCGACGCAGCCCATGGCGGACAGGTCGTCGTTTCGGCTGCAACCCGCAGCCTGGTGGAGCACTCGCTCGCGGTGGGGATCTCGCTGCGCGACCTTGGCGAGCACCGGCTGAAGGACATCCTGCATCTTGAGCATCTTTACGATCTCGTCGTCGCCGGTCTGCCGGCGGAATTTCCGCCGCCCCGGACCCTGGACGCGCGCCCCAACAACCTGCCCGCTCAACTGACCTCGTTCGTCGGGCGCGAGGAGCAGATCGCCGAGATCAGGCAGCTGCTCGATCGCACGCGACTCCTCACTCTTACCGGGCCGGGTGGGACCGGAAAAACCCGCGTCGCGCTACAGATCGCGGCCGAGACATTGACCGACTATCGGGACGGCTGCTTCTTCGTCGACCTCGCTCCGATCACCGATCCGGCCCTGGTGCCCGCGGTCATGGCCCGGGCGCTGGGAGTGCCGGAAACGCCGGGGATATCGATCATCGAGGGTCTCCAGGCCCATCTGCGTGAGCGCGAGCTTCTCCTCGTGGTCGACAACTTCGAGCAGGTCGCGATTGCCGCGCCCGTCCTGGAGCAGCTCTTGACCGCTGCGCGGAGGGTCAAAGCGCTGGTGACCTCGCGTGTGGTGCTGTCCTTGCGCGGTGAGCACGAGTACTCGGTGCCGCCGCTACAGTCACCTGACCTCCAGCCTAGACCCGATCCGGATGACCTCAAACGATTCGAGGCAGTGCGGCTGTTCACGGAGCGCGCGCTGGCGGTGCAGCCGCGATTCCGGCTGACCGCCCAGAACGCACAGGCAGTGGCTGAGATCACGGCCCGGTTGGACGGCCTGCCGCTGGCCATCGAACTGGCGGCCACTCGCACGAAGGTCCTGCCTCCCGAAGAGCTGCTGGCTCGGCTCCAGCGGAGCCTGACGCTGCTGACCTCCGGGGCGAGAACGCTTCCAGAACGTCAACGCACGCTGAGAGGCGCGATCTCGTGGAGCTATGACCTCCTGACCGAGGCCGAGAGACGCCTGTTCACGCGCCTGTCTGTCTTCAGCGGAGGTTGGACGCTGGCGGCTGCTGAAGGTATCGCCCAGCCGGAAGAGCTGGGGCTCGATGCCCTCGACGGGCTCTCCTCACTGGTGGATAAGTCCCTGATTCGGGCTGACGAACCCAACGGTCGACCGCGGTTTTTGATGCTGGAGACGATTCGCGAGTTCGGGCAAGAGCAGCTCTCGGCCGCCGGCGAATTGGAGCTTGTGCGCCAGCGCCACGGCCAGTACTTTCTCGAGCTTGCTCTCGAGGCTGAGGCTCACCTGACCGG
>WNGD01000108.1_pt1 | contig 72598 bp, 64 predicted proteins | sample 5400671 | NCBI WGS metagenome assembly WNGD01 (sample SAMN13153369, study PRJNA577476) | soil metagenome | isolation source: 40 cm soil or saprolite under grassland replicate 2 | place: USA:California | collected 2016-06-15
AGATATGCAACAGTAATGTTGCACGTATTGTTCCCGGCACACGAACCCCCCTGAAACGACGGGCCGCCAGGGCGTGGAGGTCTTCGAGATCGCCGTCGGCGGGTCGAGTCGACTTAAGACGCCGCCGCCAAGCACGGGAGCGCCCAGGGCGATCCGAGCCAGGACGCCTACGCCTTCCTGGTGCAAACCCGTGAGCAAGCCATCGCGAGCGGACGGTTCCGCCCCGAACTGCAGGATCCACGAGGTCGCCCAGATCCTCTGGTCCTCGAGGCACGGGCTCGTGTCGCTGCGCATCGCCAAGGAGCACGATGATTGGGTCCAGTGGCGCGACGTCCAGGCCACTGCCACCCGGCTGCAAGACGTGATGTTCACGGGCCTGCTGCGACGCGGGCGCGCGAGCCTAGGGTTAACCTGAGGTGAGCTGCCGGGCAGTGCACCTGCCTGACGACAAGTACCCACAAAAATCCCCACACTGACTCTTGGCCCGGGGCGTATGCTTCGAGCTGGCTTAGGAAGGCCAGCAATCTCGGCCGTTCTTGACTCGGCGCGTGCGGCACGACGGAGGTTTAAAAGAGGTCGGAAGAACTTCCCGGGGTGGGTTGAGAAAGTCCAAGTAGCCTGCGAGTTTACGTGTCGCGGCGCCGTAGCCAAGTGGTAAGGCAGAGGTCTGCAAAACCTCTATTCGTCGGTTCGATTCCGACCGGCGCCTCTGTCGTTTTGAAACGTCTGGCGTTCCCGCGCCACACGCGATGCGCTGAAGCCGCGCGCTCGATGTCCGCCGACCTGTCTCTACCCCAAGACCACGAAACGCGTTAACCGGACGACACATTCAGGAATGAGGGTTGCAGCCCGGCGCCCACGCGGCGATCCGCGGGCGTGCGGACGGCTCGCCGCTTCCTCACATCCCGGGAGGCCCTCATGCATCGCACTACTATCGCAGGTCTGCTCCTGAGCTGCGGCGCCGCTTCGTTCTGGGCGTGCACCGACAAGTCACCGCCGACCGCGCAGGCTCCGTTCCCACCTGCGACGCCGGGCGTGCGGATGGACGTCGCGGCTCCGAGCTGCGAGCCGAAGACGCACCCCAGCGGACTACTGGTCGACAAGGTGACGACCCCGCCGTCATTCGGCATGGCCGTCCGCGATGACGGTCTCGCGTACTTCACGGAGTTCCAGAGCGGGGGCGTCGGCATCACCAGCACGCAGACCCGAACGGTCGATGGCTTCATTGCCACCGGAAGTGTGCCCACGGGCGTGGATTTCTCGCCCGACGGGAACACCGCCTACGTCACCAACCAGTTCAGCCAGAACGTCTCCGTCATCGACGTCGCGTCCGCACAGGTGGTCGCCACGATCCCCACGCCCGGGGGCGAAAACCCGTCCGTCGTGCGCGTGTCTCCCGACGGCACCCGGCTGTTTATCGCGACCGCGAGCACGACCGTATACATCGTGGATACCCAGACGCGGCAGGTCATCGGGAGCGTGCAAGTGGGCTTCGTGCCGAACGCCTTCGCCGTGCACCCCGATGGACGGATCATTTACATCAGCTCCGCGTTCGGCGGCTCCGTGACGGAGGTCGACATGTTCACGGGAGCGGCGCTGCGCACCTTCACTGTCGGCGGCATCCCCCAGGACATGGCCGTGAGCCACGATGGGCAGCGTCTCTATGTAGCCAACGAGTCCGCCGCGGTCCTGGACGAGATCAATCTGCAGTCAGGTCAGGTCACGGGAACGATCGCCCTGGCGGGCGGCCCGTTCGGCATCGGTGTGACGCCGGACGACAATCAGGCTTACATATCCCTTCCGGGCCCGGGCTTGGTGCAAGTGTTCAATCTGCAGTCGCACAAACTTTCGTTTACGTTCGACGTCGGCGGGAGGCCGCGCCGGATCGGATTCAGCCAGCGAGGTCACATCGGTGCGGTCGCCAACGAGGCGGGCTTCGTGACGTTCGTTCGCTGACCAAGCCGGCGCTCAGACGTACCACGGGCCTGCCCGGTTACCCGGACAGGCCCGATTGACCATCACAGCACCGCTACGCCGCTAGCGAAGCCGCCAACCCCTACCGTAGAACGGCCGGTAGTAGTACGGCCCACCGAACCGCAAGCCGACCGCGACGCGCGGCCCGTACCACGGATCCCACCAACCGGGCCCGTACGGAGAGACCCAACCGACATAGCGCGGCGGCGGCGACACGGTGTAGCTCGCGACGTCATAATCGAAGTGCTCCCCGGTTCCGTGCATTCGTTGAACCAAGTCCATCAACCCGGCTTCGGGATCGGCTCGCACGCCAGCGTCGTCGAGCGCGCTGTAATCCCAGCGCCCATTCTTGGCGAACTCGTCAAATTGGAACGGCGTCTTCGCGACCGCGGCGAGCACCGTGCCGTGGCCGCTCGTGTCGTCCACCACGAACGCCTCTCGGCCACCTCGACCCTTCAGCTCGTCCTTCTTGTCGCCCCGGATCTGCTGATTGCCGTCGGGATCTATCGGGAACAGCACGCGCACGTGCCCCTGCGCGTCGGCGCGCAGCACGACCAGATAGCCGTCCTGAGCGGCCTGGGCATAAACTTTCGCGCGGTCGCCGAACTCATAATGGCCGTCGGAATTGAACCACACGCGCACCGGGGGATCCGAAGCCACCGCGGCGGTCAAAGAATGGAGTAACAGCAGTGACGTTAACATACAGCCTCCTTCGCTTGCACCTGCAACGACGGCACGACCTGCATGTTCGAGAACGCCGCGGCCCATCCGAATGTGCCGTGCGCCTACGGTGGACTACGGGCGGTAGCCTGTGACTGCTGACCGATCCATTCGTTAACTTCTACGTGGTGTACCTGCTGCGCACACAGAGAGCGCCCGCGATCCTCTTTGCGCTCGCCGGTCAACTCGCCTCCTGGGGGCGCGCCCCGGCCGCGCAGCTCCCCGACTCGCAGCACATCCTCCGCTCCGCCCGCGCCGCGCAAGCCGACTTCGAGTCGATCCGGCGGCACAACCTCCCCAAAGAGCCCGGCCACGGCGCTGCCGACTGCGACGAGCGCATCGGCCGGTTCTGCTACTGGTACGACGACGACGACGAGACGCCGCGACCACCACCGCCTGAGTCCGAGGCGATCACCCGGGCGCGCGACCGCTTGCTCGGGACGCTCGATAGCGCGGCGCTGGCCCTCCCCGGCGCCGAGTGGATCGCCGGCCAACGGGTGCGCTACCTGCTTCAGAGCGGCCGCCCGGCCGAGGCGCTCGCCGCCGCTCGGACGTGCGGCGCCGCGCCGTGGTGGTGCGAGGCGCTGACGGGCCTGGCGCTGCACGTCGCGGGCGACTACGGTGCGGCCGACAGCGTGTATCGCGCCGCGCTCGACGCCATGCCGCCCGACGAGCGCTGCCGTTGGACCGATATCTCCGGGCTGCTGGACGGCGCCCTCGCGCAGCGCTATCGCCGGCTCCCCTGCGACGAGCGCGGCGCGTTCGAGCGCCGGCTGTGGTGGCTCGCTCAGCCACTCTACTCCCTCCCCGGCAACGACCGCCGCACCGAGCACCTGGCTCGCGCGACCATGACGCGCATCGAGCGAGACGCGCGCTCGACCTACGGCGTTCTCTGGGGCGACGACCTGCGTGAGGTGACGGTGCGGTTTGGATGGCCGACCTACTGGACGCGAAGCGAGCCCGCGACCCTGAGCAGCTTCGCAGATGTGCCGATCACGGGCCACGAGCCGGTACCCGCGTTTCATTTTCTGCCCGACGGGTCCGCCTGGGACGATCCGGGGGGCGCGAGCCCGCAAGTCTGGGAGCCGCGCGCCCCACGCGCCCGCGAGCACTACGCACCGCGGTACGCCACCACGTTCGGGCCGCTCGAGCACCAGGTGGCGCTGTTCCGGCGCCGCGATTCGTGTCTCGTGGTCGGGGCATACGACGTGCGCACCGACACGCTGTTCTCCCAGGACTCGCTGCAGGCGGCGCTCGTGCTGGCGCGGGACGAGCGCAGTGTCCCCGTGATCGAGCGCCGTCCCGACGCGAGAGCGTCAGACGTGATCGTCGCGAAAGCGGACTGCGCCCCCCAGCTCGTGAGCCTCGAGCTCGTCGCTCCGGCGCGACGCCACGTCGCCCGCGCGCGCTACGGGGTGGGCCCGCCCGCCGGCCCCGGCGCCGGCCTATTCCTCTCCGACATTCTGCTGTTCGATCCCCCCGACTCCCTGCCGACCCAGCTCGCGGCCGCGCTTCCCTACGTGCGGGGTTCGACCGTGGTGGACTCTCGCTCACGCCTCGGCCTGTTCTGGGAGATCGCCGGGCTCGACTCAGGGGAGGTGGTGACGACCGAGGTCACGGTGCAGCCGGTCCGTACGGGATGGCTGCGCAAGGCGGCGCAGTCGCTCCGGCTCGCCGGCCGGCGCGCCTCGGTACGGCTCGAGTGGCGGGAAGTCCCGGAACGGCACGGGTCCATGGCCGGGAGGGCGCTGGCGCTCGACCTCTCGGGCCTGCCGCCCGGCCCGTATCGCATCGAGCTCGTGGTGCGAGGGCCCAGGGGGCAGCGAGCCAGCGTGGCGCGCGACATCACCGTGCGAGAGCGGTGAGAACGCCCGGCGTGAGCTAACGTGCTCGTATGAAGCTGCCGATTCTCGTGTACCACAAGATCGACCGCATCCCGCCGGGCTCGCGCTACCCGAAGCACTTCGTGACGCCTGAGCAGTTCGCGGCGCAGCTCGCGTACCTGGCGCGCCACGGCTACACCAGTATCGGTCTTCCCGATTACCTCGCCTACCGCCGCGGTGAGCGGCGGCTGCCGCGCCGGGCCATCATCCTCACCTTCGACGACGGCTACCGCTCGACCCGCACGATCGCGCTCCCCCTGCTGCGCCAGTACGGCTTCAGCGCCACGATCTTTCTCGTGGCGGCGTACGTGGGGCAGACGAACCTGTGGGACGCAGCCGAGATGCAGGAGCCGCTGCTCGACGCGGGCGAGATCCAGGACATGCAGGCAGCAGGGATCGAGTTCGGCTCGCATACCGCCACGCACCCGCATCTCGCCGCGCTGCGGCCGGTCGAGGTGCTGCGCGAGCTGCGCACGTCGCGCGAGCAGCTGGGCGCGCTGCTCGGCAAACCGGTGACGGTGGTGTGCTACCCCTATGGGGAATACACCCGGGACACGCTGCAATTCGCGCGCGACGCTGGCTACGCGGCGGGCGTCACCCGACGACCGCGTATGAACACGGACGCGACCGACCTGCTCGAGCTGCGCCGCATCCCGGTTGCCTCGCTCACCTCGCCGGGACGGTTCGCCTGGGACTTGTTCCGGCTGCGCTGGCTGGCCGCGTCCTGACTCGGGCGACTAGCCTGGCACGGGCGCGCCGAGCGGCTCCGTGGCCACGGCCGAGACGACTACGCTTTCGCCCAACGCCGTGCCCGACCCTGCGATCGCTCCTTGCTCGCCGAAGTACGCCTCTTCGCCGTGCTCCGAGAGGTCGAGCCCGCGCAGCTGCGCGCGCACATCGGCCTTGATGCCCACCGTGGCCTTCACGATCGTCAGGATCACTGCGGTGCCGAGAGCAGCGAGCGCCACCGTCGCCAGCACCGCGACGAGCTGCACCCCCATCTGCGCAAAGTTGCCGGCCAGCCAGCCGTCGCCCCCCGCGGGGTTCGCGAGCTTGGTCGCGAACACACCGGTGAGCAGGGCGCCAGCCGCTCCCCCGAGGCCGTGACAGGAAAAGACGTCGAGCGAGTCGTCGAGCCGCGTCCTGGCGCGGATCTGAATGGCGGTATAGCTCACCACGGCCGCCAGCGCACCAATCACCAGCGAGGCCGGCGCTGTGACAAAGCCCGCTGCCGGCGTGATGGCGACCAAACCGACGACGAGGCCGGTCGCGGCGCCCACCGCCGTCGCCTTGCCCGTGCGGATCAGGTCCAAGCACGCCCACGTCACAAGTGCCATGGCGGCCGCCGTGTTTGTGTTCGTGAACGCGAGCGCGGCCAGGCCGTTGGCGGCGAGGGCCGAGCCGGCGTTGAACCCGAACCACCCGAACCACAGCAGCCCTGCGCCCAGCAGCACGAGCGGCACGTTGTGCGGGACGATGGCGGCGCGCTTGAAGTCTCTGCGGGGTCCGAGCATGCGGGCGGCGACCAGCGCCGACACGCCGGAGCTGATGTGCACCACAGTGCCACCCGCGAAGTCGAGCGCGCCCAGCTTCTGGAGCCAGCCCCCCGCGCCCCAGACCCAGTGCGCCAGCGGGTCGTAGATGAACGTCGCCCACAGCAGGACGAACACGACGTACGCTCGGAACCGCATCCGCTCCACGATCGCGCCCGAGATGAGCGCCGGCGTGATGATCGCGAACATCAGCTGGAACATGGCGTGCGCCTGCAGCGGGATGGTGGCGGCGTACGCGGGGTCGGGGTCGACCCCGACTCCGCGGAACCCCAGCCAGGCGAGCCCGCCCCACAGGGGCGAGCCGTGGCCGAACGCGATCGAATAGCCGAACAGCACCCACTGCACGCTGATCAGGCCGAGTGCCACGACGCTCATCATCATCGTGTTGAGGGCGTTCTTGGGCCGGACCAGGCCGCCATAGAAAAACGCCAACCCCACGGTCATCACCATCACCAGCGCGGTGGAGGTGAGCACCCAGGCGGTATCGCCCGCCGAGATCGCCGCGGCGTCGAGTGCGAGCAACGGCAGTCTCATGGCTCCTCCCCCCCGGCCCCCGCGCCGGCGTGTTGTACGTGCTTGAGCGCCTCGCGTTGTACCGCAGCGGCGTTCACCGCGGTGAGCGCTGCGTTGTCCACTTCGCCCGTGCGAATGCGGATGACGCGCTCGATCGGCTGGACGAAGATCTTGCCGTCGCCGACCTCGCCGGTGCGGGCCGAAGACAGGATGGCGTCAATGCACGGCTGCACAAACGGCTCCGAGCACGCCATCTCGATCTTCACCTTTTCGTGGAATTCCATGACGACCGTGGTGCCGCGGTACTGCTCGACGATCTCCTGCTCGCCGCCGTGGCCGCTGACGCGGGTCAGCGAGATCCCGGTGACGCCGGCCCGGAACAGCGCCGCCTTGACCTCGGCGAGGCGCTCGGGCCGCACGATGGTAGTGATGAGTTTCATGGAGCCAAGCTTACGCCTCCGGCGGAGAGTTGTCAATCAATTCTTGCAGTTCTGGCGCGATTCTTGTGACGACGCGCCGAGCATCCTCCATAGCAATCATCGTGCCGTCATCTGAATCATGCATAAGATGTCGACCAACCGCGACACCACTGCGTTCGCCCCAGGTGCCACCGAAAGAGGACGGTGGATCGCCGTGCTCGCGCTGCGGCCACCGGGCACGGGATTCGCCCTGGGGCCGGGAGTCACTCTGAGGGAGGCTTCCATGCGTACGGCAGCGTGCTTTCTCGCCACCGCGGGCTTGCTCGGAGTCACGGCATCCGCGGCCCGGGCGCAGTACCCCCAGCGGCGTGAGGGATTCTGGATCGGGTTCGGTCTGGGGTACGGCTCTGCCAACGTCACGTGCGACACCTGCGGCAGCGGCCCCCGCACGGGGGGCGTCACGGCGTTCCTGAAGCTCGGCGGCACACCCAGCCGCAACCTGCTGATCGGCGGCGCCATCAACGCCTGGTCGCACCAGAGCGGCGGCGCGACCGAGACGATGGGCAATGTCACAGCGTCCCTCTACTATTATCCCGTCGCCAGCGGCGGCCTGTTCCTCACCGGCGGCGTGGGGTTCTCCGACTACAACGTGGACACCAGTCCTTCATATGACGGGACGGGTTGGGGGTTCACGGCGGGGGTCGGGTACGATATCCGGGTCGGCCGCAACGTCTCGCTCACGCCCGTGGCCAACTTCGTGTACGGCGGAGTCGGGGACTTGAACGTGTCGGGCGGGGGGGCCCCGTTCGCCACCGGCTGGAAGCAGAACGTGGTCGACTTCGGGTTGGGCGTCACGTTCCACTGATAGAGGAGCCGCAAGCCCCTGCGGTGATGCGTCTTTGCCACACGCGACTGCGGTTCCGCTTTGCGAGCCGCGGCACCCGTTTTGCCCCCTCCTGTCTCGCTCCATCCACAACCTGAGGAGGGGACGCATGAGACGCTCCGTACTGGTCGCCCTGCTGGCGCTTGCCGGTGCGTGCCGCGAGCGGCCCGATGTGGCGGGCCCGCAGCGCGCGGCGCCGCGGCTCGAAGCCAATGTGCTGGACCCCGCGCTGTCGACGGCGCTTGCCAGCGCGGCGCCGACCGCCACTCTGGAGTTCATCGTCAACTACGATGAGACAGTCACCACGCGCGACGCCGTCACCAACTCGATGCTCAACTTCGGCGCCGGCGTGGTGCAGTTCAAGAACCTGGAGCTGCTCGCGGGCGTCGCCACGCCGGCGCAGATCAACGCGATCGCCGCCCTGCCCGGCGTCCAGTCGGTCTACTTGAACAAACAGCTGCAATACTACGGTCGCCCCGGCGGTCTCTACACGTTGCTGCTGCACGAGAGCGTCCCCACCATTCGCGCCGATGCCGTGCAGGCCATGGGGATCACGGGCAAGGGAATGGGGATCGCGATCCTCGACTCGGGGATCGACGGGCTGTACAACCCCGACCTCGTCTATCCCACCCACACTGTCCAGAACGTGAAGGTCATTTTCAACCTGAGCGACGTGGTGACGTTCAAGGGGCCGGCCCCGAAGCCGCTCAAGCAGGGCGTGGACATCTTCGCCGAGAACCTTCCCAACAGCGAGACGTCGGTCGGCCACGGCACTCACGTCGCCGGGATCACGGCGGCCCTGGGCACCGCGTCGGGGGGCTACTACACTGGCGTGGCTCCCGGAGCGAACGTCGTCGGCGTCGGCACCGGGGACGTGCTGTTCATCTTCTTCGCGCTCGCGGGATTCGATTACATCCTCGAGCACCAGCAGGCGTACAACATCAAGGCCGTGAACAATTCGTGGGGGACGAGTGGCGCGTTCGATCCCAAGGACCCGATCAACAAGGCGTCGAAGACGGTGCACAACCACGGGATCACCGTGGTATTCGCTGCGGGCAACGACGGCCCGGACCAAAACACGTTGAACCCCTACAGCGTGGCGCCGTGGGTGATCGGCGTGGCGGCGGGGTGCAAGCTCGTGAGCCCCGACCCGACTAACTCGGCAATTCATTGTGCCGATCAGACCGGACAGAACCGGGCGCCGATCCTCGCCGACTTCTCGTCGCGGGGCCTCGCCGGAGATCCGCTGTATCACCCCGACATCACGGCTCCGGGTGTGCACATCGTTTCGACGCGTGCGTCCACCGGAACGGTGCTCAACGGGCTCGACGCGAACCACGACTTTAACCTGACGAGCACTTGCGCCATCAGCGCGGCGAACGAGCCGTTCTACACCTGCGCGTCGGGCACGTCGATGGCGACGCCGCATGTCGTTGGCGTCGTCGCGCTGATGCAGCAGGCGGCAGGCGGGACCCTCACGCCGGACCAGGTGGCGAAGGCGATCACCAGTACCGCGCGGCCGCTGCCGGGGTTCGCGCTCTGGGAAGTGGGCGCCGGGTATCTGGATGCGCTGGCGGCGGTGAACGCAGTGAAGCGCTAGCCCGCCCGAGCGGTCTTGCTTCCAGAGCCGGGGCCCATGCGGGCCCCGGCTTTCGTTCATGGTAAGACCAGATAGACTCGATCCTGGTCCGCGCGGACGCGCACCGGAATCGGCGACCCCGCCGCATCTTTGACCGAGGGTGCCGGCTGGCCCTGGTGCGCTTCCACGGCCAAGGCTTGACCGGGGGGGAGCTCGCCGCGCCGCAGGTTGAGAACGATCTCAACACCGCCAGCGGCGTTCCGGTGCAGCGCCGGTCGCAGCCGGGCCCGGTCCCGCCAGAATCGCGCGACGGCCCCCATGTCACCGATCCACGTATCCTCCCGGCGATTCGCCGTAAGCAGGCGGCGCTCGGTCTCGAGCTTGTACGTGACGTCGGTGGGATGGATCAACAGACAGGTGATGGCGCCGTTTTCGGTATTGGCCCGGATCACCTCCGTCCAGTCGCGCAGTGCCTGTTCGACGGTCCCGGCCGTGAGGAAGTTTCGAATGCGTAGCTCGCCGCGCGAATCGTCTAGCGCGACCGGCACGACGACAATCTTGCTGTGCTCGCTGCCCAACGCTCGTCTACGGAACCCGAAGTACGGAAAGTTGGTGAGCACGTACTGCGCTGAGACGCTCGAGTCGAAGAAATAGCCGGCCTCTTCGAGCACCCGGAGCAGCTCGTCGGGGTACAGCAGATAGCCTGCCCGGAACCCCCGCGTCTGCTGTTTCAAGTCCCGATCGAGCAGTTGCTTGCTGACGAGCACTTCCCCGAACACCGTGGGACGCTTCGGGTCATAGCGCGCCGAGTCTATCGCGGGAGACCCCGTGGGGAACCGCTCGAACGCGAAGCTGTGACTGACCGAGTGCGAGCCGACGTCGGACCCCAGCGCTTTCACCTGTCGAATCCACTGCACGCGATCGGGGGTGTAGTACCCGATGTCCGTGGAGTCCGTGAAGTACTTGGTCGTGACGAAGAACGTGCTGCGCACGCCTAAACCGGCCTCCATTTGGGCGAACGTGAGCGCATTGCGAAACGCCTCCCTGGCATCGACGTCGTGTGACAGGCACAGCCCCGTGCGTTTGCCCTCGGGCACGGTGTGGACCAACAGAAAGGGATGCACGCTGTCCTCGTACAATCCGCGGAGCAGCAGGCGGAACACGTCCCCCGATGGCTCGAACCAGTTGATCCAGCGACGTGCCGCCTCGAAGCTGCGCGCCAGACGGGGAATCAACGTCGTCTCCTTGAAGCCGAGCCCGAGGGCGTAGGCGAGGCCGCGGCCATACGCGGTCACGGTGAGGGCGGCCGTTCCATTCTCGTACCGTGCCAGCACCTGGGTCCCCGGAATGACGGCGTACTCGGTGGACCACACCGTTTCCGAGTACAACTTGGGATCGCCCAGGGACACGGTTTGCTCCTCCGGACGATTCAGGTAGCGCAGCGCCGGATCGACCGGGGAGGGGGTCGCGAAGCTGACGCGAAAGTTGATGCGGCTGGTGGTTGCGCTGGCGATCCCGAAGAGCGGGAAGAATTTGTTGCCTTGCACCTGGGTCGCCAACACGACTCCGCCTCCCTCGACGTACGCGTATAAGGTCTCGCGCTCCGCGGGGGTCAGTTGTGTGTTGAGCAAGATGCCGCCGATGAAGACGAGCGGCCGCCGCGTGGCCACCGCCACGTCCGACGTCGCGAGGAACGGAATCCCCAGGAGCTCGAGACAGTCGCGCAGCGCGAGCTGCTCCTGGAGCGCGTCCCGGCTCGAGCCTACCTCGAGCACGGCCACGCCCCACTCCGGCGCTGGTGCCCTTGCTCCGGTGACGGCGAGCCACAGCGCGGCTCCCGCCAGCAGGCGCGTCACTTCCACAACTGCAGCGCGATGGGGTTGCCGGCCAGGGCCTCCGCCACCAGCACCAGCCAGGCGGACGCCGCCACGCAGGGAACCTGGGTCATTTCGTACTGCAATTCCTGCGAGGCGCAGCGCAGGCCGCCGTTGGCCGCCTGCAGCGGTGCGAGGCCGGCGACGATCTGCCGCGCGCGCGGCGACTGTCCCATGCGGAGATAGGCGAGCGCGACGCCCAGCGTTCCCTCAGACCAAACGATGGGGAGCTCGCGCCACTGCTTGCGGGGGCTCTCATGGAAGAAAAACCTGCCGACTTCCGGGTCTCCATAGATGGCCTGTTCAGCGTAGGGGCGATACCCGCTGGCGTCACCGTGCTTGCTGACGTAGTAGCGGTCGGCCGCGGCGAGCGCCTGCTGCGCCCGTTGAGGCTCGCCGGCGGCCAACAAAAACAGCGCCCCCCAGGCGGCGCAATCGAGCGCCTTGTCAGGATCAGCGTCTCCGAGCGGCGCGAAGCCCTGGTTGAACTGCCCCAGCGAGTCGTTCCAGGCGCTCTGCAGCAAGCCGCGCCGAATACGATCGGCCGCCTGGGCCCAGCGGGCCTCGCGGGTGAGGTCCGCCAGCTGGTGCAGGAAAAACCAGGCGCTGATGTTGTTCTCGGTGCTCACGGCCAGCATCGGCTCGTCCCGATACAGCTCGACCACCTCGTCGGTGGTCGCACGGTAGGCGAGCTGCAGGATGCCCTGCCCCATCCGCAGCAGGCCATCGCGCGGGTCGCGCGCGTCGTTCACGGCGAGCGAGAGCAGGTAGCCGGCGAGGCGGGTGGCCGCCTGCAAGAAGATGGTGCGCTCCCGTTCGCATCCCCGGTCGCCGGCGCAGCCCGGCGCGTGAGTCAGGAAGAAGGTGAAAGCGTATCCCACCCATGCCACCGCCCCCGCGCGGACGAGCGCGCTTTCGTGATCGGTTTCCTGCGGCCAATCATTGGCGGTGTTGTAGCCAAACCAGAGGCTGCCGTCGGGTCGGACCAAACGGGCGAGCGCATGCAGGGTGAACGCCGCCCTGTCTCCGTCACCGGTGGTCAGGAAGACGAGTGCGGCCAGCGCGTCGTCGTACGTGGCCGAGCGGTGAAAGCGCCGCGGGAATTCGGCCGGCGCAAGGTCGTAGCTGATCACCAGCCGGCGGCGGCTGGGGTCGGGGTCGGGGACGAGACGATTGGGGATGATTTGTCCCAACAGCCAGGGCCTGGTCGCGGAGACCCAGCGCGGTGGAGCGCCGTCCGGTGTGGGTGCTCCCTGGGCAATCAAACCTCCGCGCGGCAGCAATCCGCACACCACAACGCATGAGGCAGAGGCAAGCAGCCGGAGATACATGGGGCCGGCCGAAACCTAAGGCCGCTCAGTCCCGCAGGCCACCGCCGCTATTGCACTGGGGTCTGCCGCCCCTATCATGGGGGCGACTATGGCGGCCAAGAGTTGGTGCTTGATCATCGCTGGTCTGTGGTGGCGCGCCGGCCTGCTCGCCGCGCAGCTGCCGGCAGCCGACGAGGCGTTCCGGCGGGGGCGGCTCGCCGAAGCACGGGCCGGTTATGAGCGAGCGCTCGCCTCCGACTCGCTCAACGTGCGCGCCTTGTATCGTCTCGCGATCCTGGACGGCTGGGATGCGAAGCTCGATCGCTCGCTCGCGCGGTTCACGAAACTGCGCCGTCGCGAGCCGCGCGACCCCGACTTCATGGTCGCGCACGCGCGCGTGCTCTCGTGGGCCGGGCGGACGCAGCAGGCCTTGGCGCTGTTCGATTCCGTGCTGGCGCGGGCGCCCGATCGGGCCGACGCGTTGGCGGGACGCGCGCGGGTGGTCGGCTGGAGCGGGGACCTCGATCGAGCGGAGCGGTTGTGGCGCGCCGCGCTCTCGCTGCATCCCGACGATGCCGAGCTGCTCTTCGGGCTCGCGCAGACACTGTATTGGAACGATCAGCCGGCGCTCGCCGAGGCGTACCTCACGCGAGCGCGCCGCGTCGCGCCGGGGGACAACGAGGCGCGGGATCTCGCGCGCACCCTGCGCGCGTTGCTGCGGCCGGACGTCCGGACATCGGTCGACGGCGCCGGCGATAGCGACCACAACGACTTCGTCGCGCAGGATGCCACGGTCACGGGCGCACTCGGCCCAGCTGTGCGGGGGACCCTCCGGGCGGGGTGGCGGCGCGCCACCGATCAGGCGGGCCATGGCTCGAGCTACGGCGGCGGCGGGTTCGTCGTCGCAGCGCTGGGTCGTCGCGTGGAGCTCCGCACGGGCGCGGGGCTCCGGTGGCTCGGCCCCGACATCGGACCGTCGCGCACCCCGGTGACCGCGGAGGTCGGGGTCGGGGTGCGGCCCGCCCGCGACGTGTCCCTGGGCCTGTCATACAGCCGCGCTCCGTTCGATGAGACCGCCGAGCTGATCCGCCGCGGCTTCGTGCTCGATGCGACCGAGCTCGAGTTCGAGCTCGCTCCCGGTCCACGTTGGTCCATCTCGGGAACGGTGGGGGCCACGTGGATCTCGGACGGCAACCGGCAGCTGCACGCGCTGGGCGGCGTGCTCGTCCGGCTGCTGCCCGGCTTGCAGCTCGGCCCGTTCGGCCGCGTGCTGGCGTTTCGGGCGACCCCGCTCAACGGCTACTTCGCCCCGAATCGCTTTTCGGTGCTGGAGGGGCGGGCCGTGTACTCGTGGCAGCGGCGGGGGTGGGGCGTGCGGGCCGACGCAGGCGTCGGCACGCAGCAGGTCTCCGACACGGCCGGCCACCAGACCGAATGGCACTTCGGGGTGGCGCTATCCCGCGGCTGGGGGGCGAACAACGAGGTGGCGCTCGTGGGCTCGATCACGAACTCCGCGGGCGCCACCTCGACCACCGGCACCCGCACCGAGCGGTTCAGGTACCGCACGCTGGGGCTGCGGTTCCGTCAGGGGCTGTGACCTCCTCCCCCCCGATCACCCCGGGGCTGGCGCCCGGGGGTCAGTCTCACCCTTTTAACTCCGGGGTTGCGCCCGGGGTCAGTTAACCCATTAACCCCGGGCTGGCGCCCGGGGTCAGCCTAAGCCATTACCCGGGGCTGGCGCCCGGGGTCAGTCTAACCGATTCACGGCGCCCTTTCCCAGGGCGCGGAGCAGGCGGACCGCGTGCGCCTGCTCGCGGGCCGGTAACGCTGCCACGGCCCGTCGCATCGCCGCCGCGTGGGGCGGAAAGATACGGGCGATGAGCCGTCGGCCGGCCGCCGTCAGACCCAGCAGCGTCACGCGGCGGTCGGTGGCGCTGGGCCGGCGCCGCACCAGGCCCCGGTCGCACAGCTTGTCCACCACGTAGGTGGTGCTCGAGCTCTCGACCAGGATGCGCCGCTGCACCTCGCACACCGGCAGCTCGCCTTTGTGGTACAGCACTTCCAGCACACCGAACTCGGTGGTCCCGAGCCCGAAGCGGGCGATGCTGGCGCGCGAATGGCGCTCGACCGCGTCGAACGCCCGGGCCAGCACGATCCACAGCTTGAGGGGGGTAGGGTGGGCCGGTGATGGTTTCATGTCGCTCCAGGAACCGTGGCTCCAGGGGAAGTGTTCCCACGTTGGTAGAGATCGAATATCTCGATTTCGAGATAAATTGTCCGTCTGCGTGGGAGGTGTCAAATGTTGGCAGATCTGGGACTGTTGGCTTTGCGGCTGACGCTCGGGGCGGTGTTTCTGGCCCACGGGGCGCAGAAGTCGGTGGGCGCGTTCGGCGGTCCGGGCTTCGCCGGCGCCACCGGGTTCATTGGGAGCATCGGGTTCCGGCCGGCGCGGCTGTGGACGGCGCTCGCGGTGGGCGGGGAGCTCGTCGCCGGCGCGTTGTTCGTGCTGGGCTTTGCGACGCCGCTCGCCGCGTTGCTGGTGCTCGGGACCATGGCGGTGGCGATCGCCAAGGTGCACGGGCCCAAGGGGTTCTTCATTCAGAACGGTGGTTTCGAGTACAACCTGGTGCTGATCATCGCCGCCCTGGCAGTCGCGGCGCTCGGGCCGGGGGCGTTCTCGCTGGACCACGCGCTGGGGCTGGTGCGGTAGGTCGGGCTGTAGGGTCGCGGCATGCCGCGCCCCTACTAGATTCTCCCCTGCTCTCACCGGACAGGGAATCTGGACCGGCTGGTTCCGAAGCTCGTCACCACGCTCAAGGCGTACACCCGCGAGCAGTGCTTCGCCGACGCGGTCGCAGGGGTCATTGTCGGCATCGTCGCTTTACCGCTCGCGATCGCGTTCGCGATCGCGAGCGGCGTCACGCCGGAGCGCGGGCTCTTCACGGCGATCGTCGCCGGGTTCCTGATCTCGGCGCTGGGCGGGTCGCGCGTCCAGATCGGCGGGCCGACCGGGGCCTTCGTGGTGATCGTCTACGCCATCGTACAGCGCCACGGGGTCGAAGGGCTCGCGGCGGCGACCATGATGGCGGGTGCGATCCTCGTCATCTTCGGCGTCGTGCGCCTGGGCGGCGCGATCAAGTTCATCCCCTACCCCGTCACCATCGGGTTCACGAGCGGCATCGCGCTCATCATTTTCTCGAGTCAGGTGAAGGACTTCCTTGGCCTCCGCATGGGGGCCGTCCCGGCCGATTTCGTCGGGAAGTGGCAAGCCATCGGCGCCCATCTCGACACGATCGATCCCTGGGCGCTGCTGGTGGGGCTGACGGCGCTCGCGATCATCGTGGGCTGGCCGCTCGTGAATCGGCGGGTGCCGAGCCCGTTCGTGGCGCTGATCGCCACCACGGCCATGGTGCAGCTGCTGCACTTCCCGGTGGAGACGATCGGGTCGCGCTTCGGCGCCATCAACGCGGCCCTGCCGGCGCCCGCCCTTCCGGCGGTGACGCCGCAGCAGCTCCCGGGGCTCCTGGCGCCGGCGTTCACGATCGCGCTGCTCGGCGCGATCGAGTCGCTCCTCTCGGCGGTCGTGGCCGACGGTATGATCGGTGGCCGGCACCGCTCGAACATGGAGCTCGTGGCGCAAGGGGTGGCGAACATCGTGGCACCGCTGTTCGGCGGAATCCCCGCCACCGGCGCGATCGCGCGCACGGCGACCAACGTCAAGAACGGCGGCCGCACGCCGGTGGCGGGGATGGTGCACTCGGCCACCCTGCTCCTCATCACGCTGTTCTTCGGCCGCTGGGCCGGACTGATCCCGCTGGCGACGCTCGCGGCGATCCTGTTGGTCGTCGCCTACGGCATGAGCGAGTGGCGCACCTTCAAGGCCGAGTTTCGCGCGCCCAAGAGCGACGTCGTGGTGCTGCTCACCACCTTCCTCCTGACGGTGCTCGTGGACCTCACCGTCGCGATTGAGGTGGGGATGGTGCTCGCCGCCTTCCTGTTCATGCGGCGCATGGCGGAGGTGGTGAACATCAACGTGCTCACGCACGAGTTCCACGATCCGACGGATGACTTCGAGAACGATCCCAACGCCGTGCGGCGCCGCGTGGTCCCGCCCGGGGTGGAGGTGTTCGAGATCACGGGTCCGTTCTTCTTCGGCGCCGCGGAGACGCTGCGGGACCGCCTCGGTGCCATCGCCGCCCATCCCAAAGTCCTCATCATCCGGCTGCGACACGTGCCGGCGATCGACTCGACGGGCCTGCACGCGCTGCGCGAGCTGGTCAAGCGGAGCCGCCGGGAGGGCACGCTGGTGCTGCTCGCCGACGTGCACGCCCAACCCGTGGTGGCGCTCGAGCGCTCCGGGCTGTACGACGAGCTCGGCGAGGAGAACGTGCATGGCAACATCGACGATGCCCTGAACCGCGCCCGCGCCCACCTCGGCCTGCCGCCGCTGCCGCGGCCCGGGTTCGCGACCCCCACGGTGGCCCGGGAGAAGTAGGTCCACGTTGCGCGGGTGCTCCCCGCCGGGATAGCGTACGGGAACGATGAAGCAATGGCTCGAAACCCGCGAAGTGCTCGACCGCCTGACGCTGCTCGTCCGGGCGGGTGGGCGCGCCGCACTCGCGACCGTAGTCCGGGTGCGTGGCTCGGCGTACCGTCACGAAGGGGCGAAGCTGCTCGTCGCCGAGGATGGCAGCACCACGGGCAACGTGAGCGGCGGCTGCCTCGAGCAGGACGTGCGTGAGGTAGCGCTGCAGGTCATCCGCGCCGGGCGGTCCGAGCTCCGCAGCTACTGCTCGAGCGCCGACGAGGTCGCTGCATGGGACCTGGGGGTGGGGTGTGAGGGAGAGGTTCTCGTGTCGGTCGAACCGGTGACGGCACCCCGGCCGCGGGAGCGGGAGCTGCTGGACGGGCGGGAGCCGTTCGTCGTTTGCGGTGTCATGCCGGGGAAGGGGGAAGGGGGAAGGGGCAGGCTCATCGTCACCCAAGATGCGACCGAGGGCGACCTCGGTTCGGCTGACCTGAACGCCCGCGCGGCGCGACAGGCTCGTACGTTGCTCGGTAGCGAGCAGTCGGGTCTGCACGAGATCGGCGGCCGCAGCGTGTTCTTCGACGTGTTCCTGCCCCCTCCGCAGCTGGTGCTGTGCGGCGCCGGCGACGACGCGCGCCCGCTCGCCCGCTTCGCCGCGGACGTAGGATTTCGGGTGGTGGTCGTGGATCGCCGCCCCGGCTACCTCACCGTCGAGCGGTTTCCGACCGCGGCGCGACTGGTCGCGAGCGACGGCGCCGAGCTGCTCGAACGGCTGGCGCTCGACGCCGCGAGCTACGCCGTCGTGATGACGCACAACTTCGCGGACGACCAAGCGTACCTCCGAGCGCTGCTGGACACGCCCGCGGCCTACATCGGCATGCTAGGGCCCCGAGAGCGCACCGAGCGCATCGTGCGCAACGTTCGCAACTTGGGCGCGGCCGGGCCGGTCGATGAAGCACGGATCTTCGGGCCCGTCGGTCTCGACATCGGCACCGACGGCGCCGAGCAGGTGGCGCTCGCGGTGATCGCCGAGGTGCTGGCCGTGCGGTCCGGGCGGCGGGCCGACTCGCTGCGTGAGCGTCCCACCCCGATCCATGCCCCGCCAGACTGAGCGACCCCGCGTCGCGGGGGTGATCCTCGCCGCCGGCGCATCGCGCCGCATGGGAGCGGGGCGCAACAAGATGCTGCTCCAGCTCGAAGGCGAGTCGCTGCTGCGGCGCGCCGCCCGGCGGGCCGTCGCGGCCGGGCTCTCGCCCGTGATCGTCGTGCTGGGCCACGAGGTCGATCGAGCCAGGGCCGAGCTGAAGGGCCTGGCGTGCCAGTCCGTCGTGAACCCCGACTTCACCGGGCCAACGAGCGGGTCGTTGCACAAGGGCCTCGAGCAGCTCGGTCCTGACGTCGTCGCCGCCGTCGTGATGCTGGGGGACATGGTGCTGGTTACCGAACAGATGCTCGGCGGCCTCGTCGCGGCGGCGCGCGGCACCGAGGCGCCGCTCGTCGTGTCGCGTTACGGCGACGTCACGGCCCCGCCGCTGCTGTTCCGCCGGGCGCTGTTCGGCGAGCTGCTGGCTTGGAGCGGGGAAGGGTGCGGCAAGACGGTCGTGCAGCGTCACCGCGACGAGGCGGTGTACCTGGACTGGCCGGCGCAGGCCCTGGCGGATGTGGACACCCCGGAGGATTTCGCGGCGGCGCAGCAGCTCGAGCCGACTTGACGCGCCTCACACTGGGAATCTCCGCACCGGGCCTGCTCGTCGCGGCGTGGATCGGCGCCCAGGGAGGGGAGGCGCCTCGCGCGACTCTGCTGTGGGGCGGCGATGCCGAAGGCGGTGCGCCGTTCGTCGAGGCTGACCCCGCCGATGCCTCGCAGGTCCGCGGATTCGACGTCGAGGTGGCGGAGACGATCGCGCGGGGGCTGGGCCGCCGGGCCCGCTTCCTGCAGGTGCAGTGGTCTTCCATCGATCAGTCGGTCGAGCGAGGGGACTGCGCGATCGGCTTGTCGGGGATGGAGGATACTCCGGCCCGCCGGGCGCGCCACTCGGTCACGGTCCCCTACTTCGAGTTTCGGGAGGTCCTGGCGGTGCGACCCGAGGACCGGGGTCGTTTTTCGCGCCTCGCAGACCTGCGCGGCCGGCGCGTGGCAACGCTCGGCGCTACGGTGGCCTACGACATCCTGGTGGCTGCCCGCGATTCGCTCGGCCTCATCCCCGTGTCGTACGACGACGACGTGCACCCCTACTCGGATCTCATAGCGGGCCGTGTCGACGCCGTCGTCCTGGATCACATCATCGCGCAGCGCGCGCTGCGCCGGCGGGGAGGAGCCGGATTCGTGATCCAGCCGCAGGCTGTGGCCGCCGGCCGCTACGTGGGCGTGCTGGCCAAGGGCGATTCCGCACTGCGCGACTCCGTGGACGTGGTGCTCCGCACCGCGATGCGGGACGGAACCCTCGAGCGGATTTTCCGGCGCTGGGACGTCTGGGATCCGGGCCAGGGAGCGCTGTTCCGGCGGGTGGCGGGGCGGGGGGAGGACATTGCGGTTGAAGTAGGGGCGCAGCATGCTGCGCCCCTATGGCCAGGCGTGTGGGCCTATCTCCCCTCCCTCGGTCGGGCCGCGCTGATCACGGCCGTGGTGTCGGCGCTGGCCATGGCGGTGGCGGTCGTCGTGGGTCTCGTCGTGGCCTCGGGTCGGGTGTACGGCCCGGGGCCGGTGCGTGCCGTGATGACGGCCTACGTCGAGGTGATCCGCGGGACGCCGGTGCTGCTCCAGCTGTTCGTCCTCTATTACGGACTCGCGGGGCTGGTGCGGCTGCCGGCGTTTCTCGCCGCGGTGCTGGGACTCGGGCTGAACTACGCCGCGTACGAGGCCGAGATCTACCGCAGCGCGCTCGAGGCGGTGTCGCGCGCCCAGCTCGAGGCGGCGCGTACGCTGGGCTTCTCCGAGGCCCAGATCCTGCGCCTGGTTCGCGGGCCGCAGGCGCTGCGGTACGCGCTGGCGCCGATGACCAATGATTTCGTCGCCCTGCTCAAGGACTCCTCGCTCGTCTCTGTGTTGACCGTCGTCGAGCTGACGAAGCAGACCGCCATCTACGCGACGAACATCGGGAGCTGGATCGTGCCCGGCGTGCTGTGCGGGGTCGTGTATCTGGCGATGTCACTGCCGCTGGCGCAGCTGGGGCGGCGGCTCGAGCGGCGCTGGGGCGTGGCGTGACGGGGGAGGAGGGGGCGACGCGGGGGGCGCTGCTCGCCGTCAACGAGCTGCGGCTCAACTACGGCGCCCGGGAGGTGCTGCGGGCCGTGACGGTGGAGGTGCGGCGGGGAGAGGTGGTCGCGTTGATGGGTCTCTCCGGCGCCGGCAAGACGTCGGCGCTGCGGGCCGTGGCCGCGCTGCAGCGGTTCCACGGCGGCCGCATCGTCGTGGACGGCTTCGCGCTCGAGCCCGGGCCGGCGCCACCGGAATCGCGTCTCAAGCCGCTGCGGCGTCGCGTGGGGCTCGTGTTCCAGGGCCACGCCCTCTTCGAGCACCTCACGGCGCTCGAGAACGTGACGCTGGCGCTCACGCACGTGCTGGGCCGGCGACGTGAGGAGGCGGAGGAGGCGGCCGGCCGGCTGCTCGCAGCGCTCGAGGTGGGCGGCCGGGCGGGCGCCCTGCCGCGCGAGCTGTCCGGTGGCGAAGCCCAGCGCGTCGCCATCGCACGGGCACTCGCTCCCGATCCGGCACTGCTGCTCATGGATGAGCCCACCGCGGCGCTCGACCCGGCGCGCCGCAGCTCGCTGGGCCGAACGCTGCGCCGGCTCGCGGCCGACGATGGCGGGAGGGGTCTCTTGATCGCGACGCACGACGCCGCGTTCGCGCGCGCCCATGCCGACCGGGTGGCGATTCTGGCGGAAGGCGTGGTCGTGGAGGCGGGATCCCCGGTGGAGGTGCTCGACCGGCCGGGGCACCCTGCGACGCGCGCGCTGCTCGCTGCGGGCGACGGGTGAGGCCGGTTCGCTACCCGGCGTGCTCGCTCGGCGTCCCCGGCAGCCGCGCTTCCCACTCCTCCAAGGAACGGGGCCAATCTTCCTGTAACAGGCGGGACAGCGCCCGATCGGCGAGCACGCGCCCGCCGGTCTGACACGTCGCGCAGTAGTTCACCTCGTTTTCGGCGTAGCGGATCCGCTGAACCGGCGAGCCGCACACCGGACACGGCTTGCGATACCGGCCGTGCACCGCCATCTCCTCGCGGAACGCCGTGACTCCCTCGGGGAAGCCGTTCCCCGTCGCTTTGCGCAAGCGTTCGATCCAGGTGAGCAGCGTGTCTCGGGTGGCGTGGTGGAGTCGTTCGACCTCCTCTGCGGTGAGCTGGGTGGTCAGCTTGAGCGGCGACAGCTTGGCCGCGTGCAGGATCTCGTCCGAGTACGCGTTCCCGACGCCGGAAACCAGTCGCGGATCGGTGAGGGCGCGCTTGAGCGTGTGAGACTCGCGCGTGAGCGTCGCTCGGAACGCGCCGAGGTCGGCCGCGAGCACGTCGATACCGCCGGGGTCGTGGGCGGCGAGGCCCGCCGCGCCGCGCGCGAGATACAGCGAGGCGCGGTGCTTGCTCCCTGCCTCCGTGAGAAGCAAGGTCCCGGCCGGAAAATCGAACGCCGCGAGTCCCAGCCGTCCCGGGATCGGCGCGCCGGGCTGTTTCCACCGCAGCCGGCCCGCGATCATGAGATGCAGGATGACGAAGTAGTCGTCGTCGAAGCCGAAGACGATGCGTTTGCCGAGTCGCGCGACGCGCCGCACCACGCGGCCCGCGAGCTCCTCGGGACGGGGCTCGATCGATCGGAGCAGAAACGGGCTCGCGATGCGCAGCCGCTCCAGGCGCTCACCCACGACGCGGGATTGCAGCGCCTCCAGATACACCACGATGTCGGGGAGCTCGGGCATGGGCGGGTGCGTCCCTTGAGGACCGGCATAGGATCGCAGCGCTGGAGCGGGCCCACCAGGCCCCTGCTCGCTCGCCGCCACGCCGTTTAGCTTGCATGTCGATATGACCGCCACCCTGACCGAGAGCCCCGCACTCCCCGAGCGTATCGCGGGACTGGCGACGCTGGCGCGCAACCTCAGTTGGAGCTGGAATCACGAGGCCCGCGCGCTGTACCGCTCGATCGACCCGACCCTGTGGGGCCTGACGCGCCACAACCCCTTCGCCCTGCTGCGGCGGGTCGACGCCGCAAGACTGAACGCGTGCGCCGCCGATCCCGAGTTCCTGCGCCAGTACGACGCCCTGATGGAGCGGGCCGCGCGGGAGGCATCGAACGCGGGCACGTGGTTCGCCACCACGTATCCCCATCTGACGGGCCGCACGGTGGCCTACTTCTGCGCCGAGTTCGGGCTGCACAACTCGGTGCCGATCTACTCGGGCGGCCTGGGGATCCTGGCGGGGGACCAGTGTAAGGCCGCATCCGACTTGGGCGTGCCGCTGGTGGGTGTCGGGCTGCTCTACACGCGGGGCTACTTCGACCAACGCCTCCGGCTGGACGGCTGGCAGGAAGACGCCGACGAGCGATTCGACGTGTCGCTCACACCCCTCGAACGGGTGCTCGGTCCCGGGGGCGCTCCCGCCGTGATCACCGTTCCGACGGGCGGCCGTGCGGTGGGCGTGGGTGCCTGGCGGGTGATGGTCGGGCGCGTGCCGGTGTACCTGCTCGACACCGACCTGGAGCAGAACGATCCCGCCGACCGCGAGCTATCGCACCGGCTGTACGGCGGCGCGCACGACTTGAGAATGCGGCAGGAGTGGATCCTCGGTGTGGGTGGCGTGCGCGTGTTGCGCGCCTTGGGCCTCCAGCCCGCCACGTGGCATGCCAACGAAGGGCACGCCGCGTTCATGCTGCTGGAGCGGGTACGCGAGCTGGTGGCGCAGGCGACGCCGTTCGATGAAGCCGTCCGTCGGGTCCGGGCGACCAGCATCTTCACGACTCACACCCCCGTCCCCGCCGGCCACGACGCGTTCTCGCTGGAGCAGGTGGTGGCGAGCACGGGCCCGATCTGGGAAGAGATGGGGGTGAGCCGGGACGCCGTGTTGCGGCTGGGGCACCATCCGGTGCGCGACCACGGTCAGTTCCACATGCCGGTCCTCGCGATTCGGTTGTCCCAGCAGGTCAACGGTGTCGCGCGCCGCCATGGCGAGGAATCGCGACGCATGTGGGCTGGCCTCTGGCCGGGCCGGGACCCCGCGCGCGTCCCGATCGGCCATGTGACCAATGGCGTGCACCTCGCCACGTGGATGTCCCATCGCATGACCGACTTGCTCAACGCCCACCTCGGCCCTGATTGGCCCGACCGGGTGGACGAGCCGGGATTCTGGGACTCGGTCCTCGGTCTCGAGAACGCCGCTGTGTGGCAGACGCACCGCGAGCTGAAGGGGACGCTGCTGCGGGCGATCCGCGACGATGCCCGGCGGCGTTGGGCGGATCAATGGAAGGAAGCGCTGCACCTGGTGGGCGCGGGAACCCTGCTCGAGGAGCGCGCCTTGACGATCGGTTTCGCCCGGCGATTTGCGACCTACAAGCGGGCGTCGCTGATCTTCCGCGATCTCGACCGGTTGCAACGCCTCCTGGCCAACCCGTGGCGGCCGGTCCAACTTGTCTTCTCCGGAAAGGCGCACCCGGCCGACGAGCCCGGCAAGCAGATGCTCAAGAGCGTTTACGCGCTCACGCGCGAAGCCCGGTTCGAGGGCCGGATCGCTTTTCTGGAAGACTACGAGATGCACCTCGCGCACAACCTGGTGCAGGGCGTCGATCTGTGGCTCAACGTGCCGCGCCCCCCACTCGAGGCGTCGGGGACGAGCGGCATGAAGGCCGGGCTGAACGGGGTCCCCCAGCTCGGCACCCTGGACGGATGGTGGGCGGAAGGGTACGATGGCCGGAACGGCTGGGCCATTCCCGCTGCCCCGGATGGGGCGGACGCCGCCGCCGACGCCGCCGACGCGGAACAGCTGTACCGCTTGCTCGAACAGGAAGTAGTGCCGCTGTTCTACGATCGCGACGCGCGCGACGTGCCGCTCGGGTGGGTAGACAAGATGAAGCATGCGCTGCGTGTGGCGGGCCGGCACTTCACCGCCCAGCGCATGGTGCGGCAATACGTGACCGAGTATTACGTCCCCGCGATCACGGGTCAGCTCCCGGGAGACGATCCGCCGGCTGCGTGAGCCAGGCCCGTTGTCTGGAAGGGAGCAGGCTACGACCACCCGAGCACCGAAGCCCGCGCGTGCCCGCACGAGGAGCCGCCCCAAGGCCGGACCCGTCGCGGCGCCACCCGCGCCCACCCCCGCAGCGGAGCGGATCGGCGTCGTCCACTTGACGGCGGAGTATTGGCCGTTCGCCCGCACCGGCGGACTGGGGGAGGCCGTGAGCGGGTTGGCGACGTTCCAGGCGGCCGCCGGCATGCCGACGACCGTCGTGCTGCCGTTGTATCGTCAGGTCCGGGCGACGGCGCCGTCCTTGGAGCGCGCGGGGCCGCCGTTCACCGTCACGTTCGCCGACCGCACCGAGACCGCGTGGCTGTACCGCGCGCAGGACGACGCCGCTCAGGGACCGCAGGTCTTCTTCATCGAGCACCCCGACTTCTTCGACCGGGCGGGGATCTACGGCGACGACAGCGGGGACTACCCGGACAACGCCCTGCGGTTCGCGTTCTTTTGCGCGGCCGCGCTGACGGTGCTGCCCCAGATCGCGCCCGAGGCTCGGGTGCTCCACGCGCACGACTGGCACACCGGTCTGGCGCCGGTCTATTTGCGCACCGTGTTCGGCGGCGAGTCGCTGCACCGGCGGTTAGGCTCCGTGCTGTCGGTGCACAACGCCGGATTCCAGGGGCATTTCCCTTCCGAGACCCTGGCCGCGCTGGGTCTGCCGGGTGACTTGTACAACCCGCGGGTGTTCGAGTGGTACGGCCGGATGAACATCCTCAAGGGCGGACTGACGTTCGCCGATCTGGCCGTCACCGTCAGTCCCACCCACGCGCGCGAGCTGCTGACGCCGGAAGGCGGGTTCGGTCTGCAAGAGAAGTTCATCGAGCTGGGCGACCGGGTCGTGGGGATCCTCAATGGGATCGATGCGACGGCCTGGAACCCCGCGACGGATCCGCACATCACCGCGAACTACTCGATCGACGATCTTGCCGGCAAGCGACGCTGCAAGGCTGCGCTGCAGCAGGCGTACGGCTTGTCGCAAGGCGCCCATACGCCGCTTTTCGGGATGAGTGCGCGCCTGGTATCGCAGAAAGGGCTGGACATCGTGCTCGGCGCCGACCTGCTCGGCAGCTCGGACGCCCAGTTCATCTTCCTCGGCTCCGGGGAACACCGTTACCACGCGGCGCTCACCGAGCTCGCCGCGGCCAACCCGGAGCGTGTCGCGGTCGAGTTCGCGTTCACCGATCACCTGGAGCACGGGCTGCTCGCCGGGGCGGACTTGCTCCTCATGCCGTCGTTGTACGAGCCGTGCGGGCTCACGCAAATGCGAGCGCAGCGGTACGGCACCATCCCCGTCGCTCGCCGGGTTGGGGGGCTGCACGACAGCATCGCGGATGAGGAGACCGGTTTTCTGTTCAACGCCTACGAGCCGGCCGCGCTGGAGCAGGCGGTGCAACACGCGCTGGGCGGCTATCGCGACCGCGCCGCGTGGCGCACGATCATGCGGCGCGCCATGGACCAGCAGTTCGGGTGGGACGGCTCGGCCGCCCGCTATCTGGACGTTTACCGGCGCGCCCTCGCCCTTCGCGCCACGGCCGGCTGACCGCGCGGATGGATTTCGTCCTCGCGCTGCACAGTCACTTGCCGTACGTGCTGCACCACGGCCGGTGGCCGCACGGCAGCGACTGGCTGTGCGAGGCCGCGCTCGACACCTATCTCCCGCTGGTCGAGCAGCTGCAGCAGCTGGCGGAGCAGGACGTCCCGGCGCCCGTGACGATCGGCTTCACGCCGGTGCTCGCCAATCAGCTGGCGAGCGCGGCGTTCGCCCAGGAGCTCGAGGCGTTCTTCGACCAGCGCGAGGCCGCGTGCCAGGAAGCGCCCGCCTCCCTCGCCGCGACGGGCGACACGGCCCTGTTGCCGCTCGTGAGCTACTGGCAGACCCGGTTTCGCCGCCTGCGCGATCTGTTCCACTCGCTTGACCACGACCTGGTGACGGCATTCCGCCGCTTCCAGGACGCGGGTCGGCTCGAGATCATCGGTTCGGCGGCGACGCACGGATATCTTCCGTTGCTCGCTTCCGACGAGAGTATCCGACTGCAGCTCGTGGTGGGACGGAACGAGCACCGGCGGCTGTTCGGCCGCGATCCCGTGGGCTGCTGGCTCCCGGAGTGCGCCTATCGGCCGCGCCAGGGGCGGCGGCCCGGCATCGAAGAGCAGCTCGCGGCCGCCGGGTTCCGGTACTTCTTTACTGATGCGCACCTGGCACAGGCCGGCGATCCGCTGGGGAGTTATGGGGAAGTGCCGCTGGGCGCGGAGCGATTCGACGCCGAGCGACCCGCGGGCAAGGCAGAGCCCGCGAAGCGTACCGTGCGGTCTCCGTACCAGGCGTATCGGGTGACGCCGCCTCGCGCCAAGCAGAGCGTGGCGGCGCTGGTGCGCGACCCCCGATCATCGATGCAGGTCTGGAGCCGCCACCATGGCTACCCGGGCGACGAGTGGTACCTCGAGTTCCACAAGATCCGCTGGCCCGGCGGGCTCAAGCTGTGGCGCGTGACCGGACCCGACGTGGATCTCGGAGCGAAGCGGGCTTACGAGCCCGCCGCGGCGCTCGGCCGGGTGGGTGAGCATGGCCGTCATTTCGCGCATTTGCTGGCGGGCATCGCGTCCGAGCAGGAGGGGGAGCGCCGCGCGGGGAAAGGGGTCATCGTCGCGCCGTTCGATACGGAGCTATTCGGTCACTGGTGGTTCGAGGGCGTGGACTTCCTGGCGGCGACCTACCGCGAGCTGCGCCACCATGCCGGCGTGCGCCCGGTGACCGCGGCGCAGCACCTGGCGAGCCACCCCGCCGGCGTTGCGCTGCGTCTCGCGGAGGGCTCCTGGGGCGTGAACGGCGATCACACGATGTGGCTCAACGACCGCACCGCGTGGACGTGGCCGCGGCTGCACGCGTTGGAAGGCGCCTTCTGGAAGGCGGCGCCCGCGGCCCTGGCCGCTCCCGGCGCCCGGCCGGTGCTGGCGCAGGCGGCGCGCGAGCTGCTGCTCGCCCAGGCCTCCGACTGGCAGTTCATGATCTCGACGGGGGCGGTCCCGGATTACGCCGAGCGCCGGTTCAAGCTGCACTGTGACGACGCCGAGCGGCTGGTGGCGGCGCTCACGTCGGCATCGTCCGACGGCGTGCGGCTGGCGGCGGAGCTGGAGCAGCGCGACGGCCTGTTCCCGAACGTCCTCGAGGCGGTCGCGGAGGTGCTGGGCGCTTGAGCGTCCGGTCGATCGTGATCCACGGGCACTTCTACCAGCCGCCGCGCGAAGACCCGTGGCTGAATCAGGTCGCGGCCGAGCCCTCCGCGGCGCCGTATCACGACTGGAACGAGCGCATCGAGCGGGAGTCCTACCGCGCCGTGGTCGCGGCGCGCGTGTACGCTCCGGACGGGCGCATCGCGCAGATCGTCAACACCCTGGCCTCGATCAGCTTCAACTTCGGCGCGACGCTGCTCGAGTGGCTGGAGCGCGAGGCGCCGGCCACGTACGCGGCGGTGCTCGAGGCCGACCGGGCGAGCCGCGCGCGGCACGCAGGGCACGGCAACGCCATCGCCATGCCGTACCACCACGTCATCATGCCCCTCGCGTCCCGGCGCGACAAGGTGACCGAAGTGCGCTGGGGGATCGCGGACTTTCGCCGTCGCTTCGGACGCGACCCCGAAGGAATGTGGCTCCCCGAGACGGCGGTCGATCCCGAGACGCTGGACGTGCTGGCGGCCGAGGGGATCGCCTTCACGATCCTCGCGCCGCATCAGGTCGAGCAGGCGCCGGCGGACGGATCGGCGGGACGCTACCGGACCTCGGGTGGTCGCTCGATCGCGCTGTGCGTGTACGACGGCGCGATCTCGCACGACGTCGCGTTCGGACCGCTGCTCAAGGATGCCGCAGCGTGGGCGGAGCGGTTGCTCGCCCCGGGCAAACGGGGGAGCGAGCGCCGGCTCGTGGCGGTGGCGACGGATGGTGAGACCTACGGCCACCACCACAAGTTCGGCGAGGTGGCGCTCGCCTGGGTGCTGCGGGACCTGGAGCGACGCCGCGACGTGCGCGTCGAGAATTTCGCCGCCTTCCTGGCGCGGCACCGGGCCGAGCAGGAGGTGAAGCTCGTGGCGCCCACGTCGTGGAGCTGCGTGCACGGAGTGGAGCGGTGGCGCGCGGACTGCGGCTGCCGCATGGCGCCGGAGCGGCCCACGCAGCAGCGTTGGCGCGCGCCGTTGCGCGAAGCGCTCGACTGGTTGGCGGGCCAGCTGCACGCGCGCTTCGAACGGGAGGGGGGAGCGCTGTTCGACGATCCCTGGGCGGTGCGCGACGCCTACGGCACGGTGGTCGGCGGCGCGAGCGCGGGCATCGCGCAGTTCGTGGCGCAGCGGCTGCGTCCCGGTGCCGATCGCGCGGCGGAGCAGCGCGCGCGGGAGCTGCTCGAGCTCGAGCGCAACGCGCTGAGGATGTTCACGTCGTGCGGCTGGTTCTTCGACGATGTCGCCGGGATCGAGACCATTCAGATTCTCCGCTACGCGGCGCGGGCGATCGAGCTGGCCGGCGCGGATGCGTCGCGCCTCGAGGGGGGAGTGCTCGAGCGGCTGGCGCGCGCGCAGAGCAACGAGCCGGGAGAGGGGAACGGGCGCGACGTCTATTTGCACCACGTCAAGCGGCGGGTCCCGGTCGAGGTGGCGTCGCGGACCGAGGCGCACGGCGGTGATCCTGGGGGCGATGCGGCGCGGGCCCTGCTCCGCGCCGTCCTGGCGCTCGAGCACGACCACTCCCCCCGCGCCATCGCGGCGGTCACCGAGCTGGCCGACCGCGCGCAGCGCGACGGCGGCCACATCCCGTTCGATGCCCAGACCGCGTTCTACCGGATCCGGACGGCGGCCCCTCCCGAGCGGGCGGCCCAGCTCGCCTCCGTTGCCTGGCGGCTCGGCTTCGCCGACGGGGAGGGGGAGGGGGAGGGGGAGGGAGCGCTGCGGGGAGGCGGAGCGTAGGTGGACCCGCTGCGCTTCGTATTCGGCGTCCACTTCCACCAGCCGGTGGGGAACTTCGACCACGTGTTCGAGCAGCACGTGCGGGACGTGTACCGCCCGCTGCTCGAGCGCCTGGCCGAGCGGGAGTTCTTCCCTATCGCGCTCCATATCTCGGGCCCGCTGCTCGAATGGCTCGAGGCGCACGAGACCGCGTTGCTCGACCGGATCGGCGGGCTCGCAGGCGACGGCCGGCTCGAGCTGCTGCTGTCGGGCTTGTACGAGCCCGTGCTGGCGTCACTCCCGCGGGAGGACCGCGTCGAGCAGATCCGCTGGATGCGCGAGGCGGTGGAGCGGCGGTTCGGCGCGAAGGCGCACGGCGGCGGGCTGTGGCTGACGGAGCGGGTGTGGGAGCCCGAGCTGGCCGCCGATCTGGCGCAGGCGGGCGCGCGCTACGCGTTCGTGGACGACCGCCATTTCCTCGTGACGGGCTTTGCGGCCGATCGGCTGCACGCGCCGTTCTGGACCGAAAGCGACGGCAAGCGCGTCGCGTTGTTTCCGATCGACGAGCGGCTGCGGTATCTGATCCCCTTCCAGCCGCCGGCGGACATAGCGGCGTACCTGCGGCTGCTGCGGGAGCGTGGGGCGCCGCTCGCCGTGTTCGTGGACGACGGCGAGAAGTTCGGCGGCTGGCCCGGCACGAAGGAATGGGTGTACGAGCGCGGCTGGCTGGCCCAGTTTCTCGACGCGATGGGCGCGCTGGTCGCGAGCGGCGAGATCCGTCTCACGACGCCGGCGACGGCCCTGGCCGACGTGCCGAGCGGTGGGCTCGCCTACCTGCCGACGGCGTCGTACCGAGAGATGGAAGGCTGGGCGCTGCCGCCCGACGCCGCACTCAGGCTGGCGCGACTCGAGCGCGACCTCGGCGAGGAGCGGCTCGCCGGTCCCGACGGCGCCTTGGTACGGGGGGCGCACTGGCGGAATTTCCTCGTGCGCTATCCCGAGGCGAACCGAATGCACAAGAAGATGCAGGCGCTGTCGGCGTTGTGCCGGCGCTCGGGGGATCCGGCGGCGGCGCGCCGGGCGATCGGCCGCGCGCAGTGCAACGACGCGTACTGGCACGGCGTGTTCGGCGGGCTCTACTTGCCGCATCTGCGGCACGCTGTCTGGCACCAGCTCGCGCTGGCCGAGGGCGAGCTGCGGCGGGGCGCGCCGCTCGCCGTCGAGCGCGTAGACCTGGACGGTGACGGGTTCGAAGAGATCTGGATCCATGCGGCGGCGTTCTCGGCCGTCGTGAGCCCTCGCCGCGGCGGTGCGATCGAGGAGTACACGCGCTTCGGCAACGGGGTCAACTACGCCGCCGTGGTGACGCGGCGCTTCGAAGCCTATCACGCGCTGGCGCGGGAGGAGGCGGCGCACGCCGCCGCGCGCGTGCCCGACGGCGGGGATGGAGGGGGGGGCGAGGGCGGCGCGCCGAGCATTCACGACATCGAGAAGCGGGTGCGGCTCGATCGGCTGCCGCCCGTCGATCGCGACGGGCGGGCGCTGTTCGTTGACCGCGTGCTGCCCGGCGACCTGACCCTGGACGTGTATGCGAGCGGCGAGTACGAGCCGGTCGCCTCGTGGGCGGCGGAGCCGGTCACGGCGGAGGTGCGCACGACGGGCGAGGCCGTCGAGGTCACGTGTCGGGCGCGGGGGCTCGAGAAGCGACTCCGCTTCGCCTCCGGCGGCGGGCTTACCGTGACCTACCGCTGGGACGCGGCCGGCCTGCCGGCGGCCGCGTGGTTCGCCCCCGAGATCTCGCTCGCGCACCCGCTCGAGCTTATGTGCGCACCGGAAGCCGATCTGTGGTCGTTCCCCATCGCCACGGTGTCGAAATCGGAGCGGGGGCTGGACGAGACAGTGCAGGGGCGCTCGCTCACGCCGCGCTGGCCGGCGGCGCTGGGCGAAGCGCGAGTCGAGATCCCATGGACCCGGTGATCGCGAAGGGGACGTGTTTTCCCGCTTTCGCGTTCGACGTGGCGCGCGCGATCGACCTGGACGCAGCCGAGCGCCGTATCCTCGCCGGAACGGAGCGCCAGACCGTGAAGCAGCGGCGGCGCGCGCCCGCGAACTTCGAGTACCGGCCGGCCCCGTTGCGCGTCACGCGGCAGGGGGAGGCGCACGTGCTGGGCGCCTACCGCACGTCGCCGACGCTCGAGCTGGTGCTGTACGACTTCGGCGCGATCTCGGCGAGCTACGCGGTCTCGATCGAGGGACCGCTGATGGGACTGCCGGCGCTGGCGTACGAGCTGTGGGGGAACGAGCGGCTCGTGGCCGATGCCCGCCGGCATGTGGAGGAGCTGATGGCGACCGTGGGGGACGCGGCCGTGCGACCACGCGTCGCCGATGTCGTGGAGGACTACTCGATATTCCAGATCGAAGCGTTCGCTGCGCCCTGTCCGGCGGCCGCCTTGTGGACCGAGCACGCGCACACCGTCGCGCAGGTGCTGCGGGCGGAGCCGCGCACGCTCTCTCAGCAGGAGGTCGCGGACGCCACGACCTCCCGGCTGTCGTTCGGTCCCGACGACGCGACGTTCATCGACACCGACGCGACGCTGCTGTTCGATGCCGAGGGCGACGACGTGCGGGCCGTGCTCGAGTTCGCCAACATCCAACTGCTCGAGATGCGGTTCCTGGATCAGCAGCTCGACGACGTGCTGGAGCGGGCCTACGAGCTGCTGCAGCCGCGGCCGACGCGGATCGGCGCCCCGGGGCGTGAGGGCCCCGACTTGCGACGCCTGGCCCGGCTACAGCTCGATGGGGCGATCCTGTTCGAGCAGGTGACCAACGCGCTCAAGCTCGTGGGCGATCAGTATCTGGCGCGGGTGTACTCGCTCGCGTCCCGGCGCTTCCATCTCGGCGAATGGGACGCGAGCATCACCCGCAAGCTGCAAACCATCGACAGTATCTACGCCAAGATGGCGGACCGGACGGCGAGCCGGCGGATGGAGATCCTCGAGTGGATCATCATCGTGCTGATCGCCGTCTCCATCATTTTGTCGGTCGTCCCGGTGCTGCCGCGGCATTGAGGGGCGGGCGAGCGATTTCTCATCCCCGCCGACGCGTGACGTTCCACTGCCCGGTCTGCGCGTCGCCAGAGCCAGCCCCGCGGGTCGAGTAGGTGCCTTCGATCGTATCGCCGTCCAGTCGGCCTTCGAAGGTCGTGAAGAGCCGCGCCCCAGTCTCGGGGTCGGCGTAGGGTGCGAGTGTGCCGGTCACCCGACCGCCCGTCACCCGCACGAACCTGATCGTCAACACCGCGCTGCGGGGCCGCGCGTCAGTGCCCGCCGCTGCTTGGCCGTTCCACGCCTGGAGCGGACGACCCCAGCCGCGGGGAATCATGATCACGTCGCCGAAGGCGCTGTCGCTGCCGGCGGAGAGTGTGAAGGAAATGCTGCCGCTCCGGCCCGTGGCGGCGCTTGCATACGACCCCTCCCACTGCCCCGCCAGTGCGGCTACGTCCCGGGCGGTCCCCGCCAGGGGCACCGCTGGCTGGTGAGCGGCGGCGCAGGCCGTGACCAGGGCGGCAAGCGCCGCGCGCAGGGTTCTCGTGCGTGAACTCATCTGAGGCTCCGTTGTCTGGGTAAAGCAAGGCCTTCGCCGCGGCCGGACGTCACCGCACCCGCGGCTGGAACATCGCCCGCACGACGGCCGTGGCATCCACGGCGATCAGCAGCCCTTCCATGGGAAGTGATTGCACGCCGACAACGATGCCGGCGGGCGGATTCCGGGCCGGAAGGAACTCCGCACCGGCCTCCCGGATGGCCGCGAAGTCGCGCGGTGAATAGTTCACGACGTAGATCGTGAGCTTCGCGACGTCGGCGGGCGCCGCTCCTCCGATCTTCAGGACGAACGCGAGGTTGGCGAACGCCTGCCGGGCCTGGGCGCGCAGGTCGCCGGGGCCGACGATCTGCCCCGTCGAGTCGAGCGCGACCTCCCCCGAGACGTAGAGCGTCGAGCCGGCGCGCACCGCGTGCGTGAACCCCGGGAGCGCGGCGAGCGTGCCCGGGTTGATGTAGCGGGGCTGCGTCGGCTCCAGGCCTCCCGGCGACCCGAACCTGCCGCCCCGGCCCGCCTCGCTTCCCCCGCCCCCCGGAGCCCCCATGCACGCGGCCAGAATAATGGCTGCCGCGCTGGTGACAGTGGCGCGCACGCACCCGCTCCCTTCGTTCAGTTCGGAATGCAACGGACGGCTGGACCCTAGCTGGAAAACTACGGCGACGGCCGACGGGGCGCTGAGTCCGTCTTCGGGCTGTGATCGGCCGGTTTTCGGGTTGTCAGCATCGCCCGATGACCCCCCGTATACACCAGCATGAGCGCGTTGCCCGACCCGGACCCACCTGGCCAGGCAAGGGTGGACGAGCCCGCGCTCGTTGCGCGCGCGCTCGCGGGGGATCGGGCGGCGCTCGGTACGCTGGTGGAGGCGTATGCGGGGTCGGTGCGCCGCATCACCCGCGCGATTCTGGGAGATGTGGACGACGCCGAGGACGCAGCGCAGGATGGGCTGCTGGCGGCGCTGGTGAAGCTGGACCGCTACGACCCCGCCCGCCCGTTCGGCCCGTGGCTGTTGCGGATCGCGGCCAACGCGGCGATCGACCGCCGCCGCCGGCGCACGGTTCGACAGGCGCGGGTGTTGGGGGACGATGTGGCGGCGGGCGACCCGCTGCCCGACGCCGAAACCGAGCGCCTTGCGCTCGGCGCTCGGCTCCGGGCGGCGCTGGATGAGCTGCCGGAACATTACCGGGCGGCGGTCGTGCTGTTCGACGTCGAGGGCTACTCACATGCGGAGATCGCGGAGATCCTGGGGTTGGCGCCGGGGACCGTGCGATCGGCCGTGTTTCACGCCCGGCGCAAGCTGCGGGCGCTGTTGGACGACTTGAAGGAGGACCGGTGAGACAAGAGCCCCTGTGGTCTCCGGACCACCATGATTCCGCGCTCGGCGAGGCGCTGTGGGCCGCACTCACCCCGCGCAACGACACGGCGGAGTTCGTGGCGCACGTGCTCGCGCGCGCCGAGGCGGCCGGCGTGGGGACCTGGCGGGCGGTGCTGGGGCGGTGGAGCCGCCTGGCCATCGCGGCAGCGGTCGTGCTGACGTTCGTGGCAGGGTATCTCGCCGGCAGAGAGCGCGAGGTCGCAACCTCGTTCGACACGGTGTGGGTGACGTCCGCCACCGGGAGCGAGGCGGCCGCCGAGCTGCTCGCGACACACCGCGCGCCCGACCCGAGTGCCCTTTTCGCCTCGATGTTAGCGAACTGAGGTGGGTGCCATGCTCCAGCAATCCCGATTTTGGGCGATCACAGCGCTCGTGGCGACATTCGCGGCAGGCGGGTTGTTCGGGTGGGTGCTCGGGACGCGGGCGCACGGTGGGCCGCGGGGCTGGGCGTTGCGAGGAGGAGGCCCGCCGGGACCGGACGGCATGATCGGCTTCCTGAGCGAGCGGTTGGACCTTACGGCGACGCAGCGCGACTCGGTGCGAGCGATTCTGGAGCGACATCGCGCCGACCTCGAGAAGATCTGGCGCGCGGTCCATCCGCAATTCGATTCGGTGCGGTCGAGAATGAGCGCGGAGATCAGCGCTCAGCTCACGCCGGCGCAACGGACCCGCTATGCGGACCTGGAACGGCGCCTCGACCGCCCACCACGGTTCGGCGGTGGCCCGCCGTGGGGGGGACCGAGACCACGACCTTGAGAGGGGAGGTGCTCCTCCAGAGGGAGCCTAAACCTGAATCAAAGGAGGTGGTGCGCGACGGGCGATGCGGAACGGGCTCTTTGACGGAAGGGCCCGTTTCTGTGTTGGGTCACCCCACCACCACCGGCTCCCGCTCCAGGCGAACGCCGAAGCGCTCGTACACCGCTCGCTCGATGGACTGGGCGAGCGCCAGGAGCTCGGTGGTGGTGCCGCCGTGATTCACCAGGGCGAGCGCGTGGCGCGTCGAGATTCCCACGCCGCCGTACCGGTATCCCTTCGCGAATCCGGCGTGCTCGATGAGCCACGCGGCGGCCACCTTCACGCGCCCGTCGGCGGGGAACGTCGGGATGCCGTCGACCTCTCCGGCGGCGTGCCGGCGCCGGGCGAGCTCGTCGAACGCTGCCGTTGAGAGCACCGGGTTCACGAAGAACGAGCCGACCGACCGTGCGTTCGGGTCGGTGGGATCGAGCACCATCGACTTGCGGCGCCGCAATTCCACGACCGTGTCCCGCACGACGCGCGCGGCCTGGCCGGGCTCCAGGCGCTCCAGCGCGCCGTGCCGGCCGATAGCCTGCGCCAGCTCCGCGTAGCGGATCTGCGGGAGGATGTCGCGCCGCAGGCGTAAGGAAACGTCGAGGACGACGTAGCGATCGCGGTCGCGCCCCTTGAAGCGGCTGCCGCGGTACACGAATTCGCATTGGTCGCGCGTGAACACGACCTCGCCCAGGTTGTCGCGCTCCAGGCACCGCACCGACACGAGCGTGTCCGCAATCTCCTGACCGTACGCGCCGACGTTCTGGATCGGCGTCGCGCCCACCGTGCCGGGGATTCCCGAGAGGCACTCGATCCCGACCCATCCCCGCTCGACCGCCTGGCGCACCAGCGCGTCCCACGCGACCCCGGCCCCGGCGACGACCTCCACCCCGTCCGCCGCGTCGCGGTGCGTGACGCCGCCGATGGCGACCTTGAGAACGAGGCCCGGGAATCCGGCGTCGGCCACCACGAGGTTCGAGCCCCCGCCGATGATCTGCACGCTCAGGCCGCGTGCCCGCGCGGTGGTGAGCGCCTCGCGCAGCTCCGCCTCGGTCCTGCATTCGAGGAAGTAGCGGGCCGGGCCGCCCAACCCAAGGGTGGTGTAGGGTGCGAGGGGCACGCGTTCGCGCAGGGAGATTGTCATGGCTCGAGCTAAAACATGAACCCGGCGCGCACATACAGCGCGGTGCGCTCCGGGCTGCGCGCCGCGGCGATCGAAATGGTGTTGGCGCGGCGGTGGTGCCAGGCAAACCACAGCCCGCCGCCCGCGGCGCCGTGCCAGCGGTCGGACGATTCGCCCGCGACCCAAACGCGGCCTCCGTCGGCGAGCCCGAATGCGCCCACGTCCCCGGCGGAGAGGCGGGCGACTGCCACCCGCAGCTCGGCGTTCGCGTAAGCGCCCGAGCGTCCGGCAAACCGCTGCTCGGCATAGCCGCGGACGGTCGTGCCTCCGCCCACGTAGACCGCTTCCGTGAAGGGCGCCGTGCCGCGCACGGTGGCGCCCCCCGCCCGCAGCGCGAGGGTCGCCGGTGCGGCGTCGCCCGGCGACAGGTACGTCGACGCTTCCGCCGACACGATGCCGAATGATTCGATCACATCCCAGGCAGCGGGGTAGGCCTGAGCGGCCAACCGCAGGTACGCGCCGCTGGCCGGGGCGGCGGGTGCGTCGCGCGTGTCGAGCTCCAGCACGAGCCGCAGGCCGACCTCACCGAAGTCCCCGGCGCCGTAATACGGTCCCGAGCTCCCGAGCACGGCCCCCGGATCGGAATGCGTGCTGGTGTAGCGTGCGAGCGGGCCCAGAGCGAGGCGGACCCGCGGAGCGAGCGGCACCCACACCGTGGGCGCGAGCAGAAACTGCCGCGGCCGCACGCGGTAGACGCTGTCGGGCTGCGACGCGTCACTCGTGTTGCCGAAGCCGTAGAACCGGATGAGCTCGAGCCCCGATGCCAGCGCCTCCACGGAGAGGATCGCGGGTGCGAGCGGTCGCCGGAATTCTCCGTCGGCCCGGGCGCGAAACCGCTCGGCGCCCGCGGCGTACTCGGCGGTCACCATCAAGCGTGTGCTGGCGGGGAGCGCCCGGAACCCGTAGCGGGTATGGGCGAGCCCGGTGCCGAGCTGAAGGCCAATGTCCGGGGAGTAGCTCACCCCGTAGAGCGGCACTGTGCGTGGGCGCCAGACGTCGGCTTGGCCCGTGGCCGGCCCCGGGCGACTGAGCGCAGCGGCTCCCAAAGCCGCTAGTGCGAGGAAATCCGCCCTGAATCGGTCCATCGGGGGGGAACATCCTCCCCCTGCGCTGCTAGAGCAACCCTTGGGTTGACACATCAACGTAATTTGATATGTTAGTGGTCATGGCGACGACCACGCTTCCCGACATCGGCCGAGCGGCCCGCTGGTTCCACGCGCTTTCGGACGCGACCCGGCTCGAAATCGTGCGGCTGCTCTCGCACGGCGAGCGCTGCGTGTGCGAGCTGCAGGACGTGCTCGACGCCGCGCAATCGCGTCTGTCCTTTCATTTGAAGACCCTCAAGGACGCGGGGCTCGTGACCGACCGGCGCGAGGGGCGGTGGGTCTACTACGCGTTGAATCGCGAAGCGCTCGACGAGATCGCAGAGTTCGCGTCCGAGGTAAAGCCGGGCAAACACGCCGGGAGCTGCGTCCGCGCGTGCTGCGGCTAGAGAGGGATCATCAGATGAAGGACGAGCAAGTCAAAGAGAGCGTGAAACAGAAGTACGGGCAGGCGGCGCTGCGCGTGCTCGGCGGCGAGCGCGGCGACTGCGGCTGCGCCTCCGATCCCGTCAGTGGGAACCTTTACGGCGCGGCCGAGACCGCCGCACTTCCAGAAGGGGCGGTGCGCGCATCGCTCGGCTGCGGCAACCCGGCCGCGTTGGCCGAGCTGCACGCCGGCGAAGTGGTGCTCGACTTGGGCTCCGGCGGCGGGATCGACGTCCTCTTGTCCGCCCAGCGGGTGGGACCGACGGGCAAGGCCTACGGGCTCGACATGACCGACGAGATGCTCGCCCTGGCGCGCGCGAATCAGCACAAGGCCGGTGTCGCGAACGTGGAGTTCCTGAAAGGGGAGATCGAGCGCATTCCGTTGCCGGACGCATCGGTGGACGTAGTCATCTCGAACTGCGTGATCAACCTTTCAGCCGACAAGCGCCGGGTGCTCGCCGAAGCATTCCGCGTGCTCAAGCCGGGGGGCCGGTTCGCCGTTTCGGACGTGGTGGTGCGCGGAGCGCTTCCCGCGGCCGTGCGACGCGACATGGAGCTGTGGGTGGGGTGCGTGGCCGGCGCCTTGGAGGACGTCGAATATCGGCGCCTGCTGGCGGAGGTCGGGTTCGAGGGGATCGGCATCGAGCCGACCCGGATCTACGAGTTCGACGACGCGCGCGCCGTCGGGGGTGAGCTGATCAGTGCATTCGTGCGGGCGCACAAAACGCTCGGATAGCGGATGTTTCGCGTCCTGTTCCTGTGCACCGGCAACTCCGCCCGCAGCCAGATGGCGGAAGCGCTCCTCAACTGGAAGGGGAAGGATCGGTTCGAGGGGTACAGCGCCGGGTCCCGGCCCGCGGCGCAAGTGAACCCCTTGGCGATCGCTACGCTGCGCCAGCACGGCATCCCCTGGGCCGGCCACGCGCCGCGCGGCATCGACGGCCTCGAGCACGAGCCGTGGGACTTCGTGGTGACGGTGTGCGATCGCGCCAAGGAAGCGTGCCCGATCTTCCCCGGCCAGCCGATCCTGGCGCACTGGGGCATGCCGGATCCCGCGGAGGTCGACGGCGATGGAGTCACTAAGCGGGCGGCGTTCCGGGACGCGTTCGTGTTGCTGAGCCGGCGGATCGATCTGCTCCTGGCGCTGCCGCTCGAGACGCTCGAGCAGCTCGCGCTCGAATCCCAGGTGCGGGCGATCGGCAACGCTAGAAGCTAGGCGCGAAATTCAAGCGAAAAAATGCTGCGACGCTGCAACAGTTGAAAAGTGATGACGCTCGGGCGACAGTTGATTGAGCGACACAACGGGGTCAGCCCGGCATGTTGCAGCCCACCAACTTCTCCGTCTTGATGGTCGACGACACCACGGCCATTCGTGAAGCCATTGCGCGCTCCCTGACGCGGCGCGGATGCCGAGTCACCACCGCGACCAACGGTGTCGAAGCCTTGGAGATTCTCCGGAAGCAATCGTTCGACGTGATCATCACCGACCTCAACATGCCGGATCGCGGGGGCCTGTGGCTGTGGCGGCAAGCGCTCGTAGTGCGACCCGAACTGCGCGGCCGGTTTGTACTCGTCGCATCCGAGCCTCTACCGGAGCCACGCAGCTTGGCGTTGTTCCTCGAAACCGAGCGCTTCGTGCTGAAGCCCATTGCACTGGAGATGCTGTGGCATCACGTCGAGGACGTCTTCACGCGTGCCGCCACGACCGAAACGGGGGCGCACGCCGAGCCGCGCGTGAGTGGGGCTCGGAGGGCTGAATCCGCACCATAAGCGTCCGCTTAGGACGTCGTTTGGCGCAGCTGCCGCAGCACGTACTCGAGAATCCCGCCGTGCCGGTAGTACAGCAGCTCCTGCGGCGTGTCGATCCGCACCATCGCGCGAAACTCGACCGGCGTGCTATCAGCACGGGCGGCCTTGACCGTCAGCTCCTTGCCACGCGGGAAGCCCTCGGCCAGCACGGCGGCGAGGCCGGTCAGGTCGAAGGTCTCCTTTCCGGTGAGCGCCAGCGTGGCTGGCGTCTGCTCGGGTAGGAACTGCAGCGGCAGAATCCCCATACCCACGAGGTTCGAGCGGTGAATCCGCTCGTAGCTCTGCGCGATCACGGCGCGCACGCCTAGTAGCCTGGGACCCTTCGCTGCCCAGTCGCGCGACGACCCGGCGCCGTACTCCTTCCCGGCGATCACGATGAGCGGGACGCCCTCGGCCTGGTACTTGACCGAGGCGTCGTAGATCGTCATCTGCTCGCCGTCGGGAAGGTGCAGCGTTACCGGTCCCTCGGTGCCGGGGGCGAGCAGGTTCTTGAGGCGCACGTTGGCGAAGGTGCCGCGCACCATCACCTCGTGATTGCCGCGGCGCGAGCCGTACGAGTTGAAGTCCTTGGGTAGGACGCCATGCTCCACCAGATACTTTCCGGCCGGGCTCGTCTTGCGGATCGAGCCGGCGGGCGAGATGTGATCCGTGGTGATGCTGTCCCCCAGCAGGCACAGCACGCGCGCCCGGTGGATGTCCTGGATCGGTCCCGGGACGGGCGGCATGCCGTCGAAGTACGGAGCCCGGCGGATGTAGGTCGAGTCGGGTTCCCAGAAGAAGCGGTCGCCCGCGGGCACGGGCAGACCATTCCAGCGCGCGTCCCCCTGGAAGACCTCGCCGTACTGCTTGTGGAACATCGCCGACTTGATCGAGGTGCGGATGACCTCGTCCACTTCCTTGGCCGACGGCCAGATGTCTTTGAGATAGACGGGCTTGCCGTCCTTCCCCTGGCCGAGCGGCTCCTGTTGCAGGTCGAGATCGATCCGCCCGGCGAGCGCGTACGCGACGACGAGCGGCGGCGAGGCGAGATAGTTGGCCCGTACCTCCTGCTGGATGCGCCCTTCGAAGTTGCGGTTGCCTGACAGCACGGCGCACACCACCAGCTCACCCTCGGCGACCGCGGCGGAGACGGGCTCGGGGAGTGGACCGGAGTTGCCGATGCACGTGGTGCAGCCGTAGCCAACGAGGTGGAACCGCAGCTGCTCGAGGTAGGACATGAGGCCCGCCTGGGCCAGATAATCGGTGACGACCTTGGAGCCCGGAGCGAGGCTCGTCTTCACCCACGGCTGCGACTGGAGGCCCCGCTCGACGGCCTTCTTGGCGACGAGCCCGGCGGCGATCATGACCGAGGGGTTCGAGGTGTTGGTGCAGCTGGTGATCGCGGCGATGACGACCGAGCCGTGCCGCAGCTTGCAGTCGACTCCGTCGAGCTTCAGGTCTACGTGGGTGGGTCGCGGCGGCGCCGCGACGGCGGTCCCTCCCCCGAACGGATGGCCGCCTTCGGCTTCCCAGTGGTTGCGCACGTCGGCGGGGAGCGCGATGGGCGAGCTGGGTTTGACGAGGGTCGGCAGGGCGTCGAGAAACGCCCGCCCCACCGCGCGCAATGCGACCCGGTCCTGCGGTCGGCGCGGGCCGGCGAGGCTCGGCTCGACGGTGGCGAGGTCGAGTGACAGCGTGTCCGAGTACACCGGCTCCGGGGCGTTGGGGGAATGGAATAGCCCCTGCGCCTTCATGTACGCCTCGACGAGCGCGACCTGGTCGGGCGTGCGTCCGGTGAACTCGAGGTAGCGCAGCGTTTCCTGGTCCACGGGGAAGATTCCCACGGTGGCGCCGTATTCGGGCGCCATGTTGCCGATGGTGGCGCGGTCGGCGAGCGGCAGCGTCGCGATGCCCGGGCCGTAGAACTCGACGAACTTGCCCACGACGCCCTTCTTGCGGAGCATCTCGGTCACGGTGAGCACCAGGTCGGTTGCGGTGGCGCCCTCGGCGAGCCTTCCCGTGAGCCGGAACCCCACGACTTGGGGGATGAGCATCGAGACCGGCTGGCCGAGCATCGCCGCCTCGGCCTCGATGCCCCCGACGCCCCATCCCAGGACGCCGAGCCCATTGATCATGGTGGTGTGAGAATCCGTCCCGACCAGGGTATCGGGATACGCTTGCGGTATCTGACCTGTGCGCCTTGGCGACTTGGCGTCTTGTGCGGGGCCCTCCGTTGTAAACACGACTCGTGCCAGGTACTCGAGGTTCACCTGGTGCACGATGCCCGTGTCCGGCGGCACGACGCGGAATCCCTGGAACGTCTGCTGCGCCCAGCGCAGCAGGGCATAACGCTCCCGGTTTCGCTGGAACTCGAGGTCGGCGTTCACCTGAAAGGCGCCCGGCGTTCCGAACTCATCCACGATCACCGAGTGATCGATCACCAGCTCGGCGGGCAGGAGGGGGTTTACTTTCTTCGGGTCGCCGCCCATCGCCTGCATCGCGTCGCGCATCGCCGCGAGGTCGACCACGGCGGGGACGCCGGTGAAATCCTGCATCAGCACGCGTGCGGGCATGAACGCGATCTCGTCGTCGGGGACCTTCTTCGGGTCCCAGCGCGCCAGCCGTTCGATCTCCTCCGGCCGGACCGTGCGCCCGTCTTCCAGCCGCAACAGGTTCTCGAGCAGGATCTTGAGGGAATAGGGGAGGCGGCCGATCGCGAGCCCGCGCTGCTCGAGCGCGTCCAGCCGAAAGATCTCGAAGCTCCGGCCGCCCACGGCGAGCGGGGCGCGCGTGCCGAAACTGTTCGACGTCGTCATTCCACCGCCTTCACGTCCACGACGAAGTACTCGGTTTCACCGAAGCACGTCGTGGGGATGCCCAGGTGCTGTTCGTATGTGAGTGAGACGCGTTTGCCGATGGACTGGTTGATCCGCGCCGCGACCGCATCGTCCCGCACGGTGAAATAGAACTTCTCCGACATGGTCCCTGGGATCGACACGATGGCCAGCTCTCCTTCCCACGTCTTACAGATCCAGCCCTTCTTGGAGAATTTCTGGACGTATCCCGCGCGCTCCCCCTTCGAGTAGCTCCACGTCAGGGCGCTCCACGTGTACAGGGCGAACAGCACGATGGGCGCGAGCACGACCGCGGCGATGATGAGCTTGGTCTTGCGCGTCAACGTGAAGCTCACGCTCGGGAATCTACCCGGAAACAGGCCCACTCAGTAATCTGCCTCGTAGTGCTCCGTCTTGTATGGCACGAACCCGCGCTTCTCGTAGTTGGGCAACGCGTGGGGGTGGTCGAGCGTGCAGGTATGGAGCCACACGCGCGCGGGACCGAGTGCCCAGGCGTCGCGCACGGCGCACGAGAGCAGATGCTTGCCGAGGCCGACGCCGATCGCGTCCGGTGCGAGTCCGAAGTAGGCGATCTCCACCGAGTCGTCCTCCGGGACGCGTCGCAGCTCGTACCACCCGGCCAGCGCGCCCCGGCGCCGCGCCACGTACAGGATGATCTCGGGCTGCGCCAGGTGCGCCTGGATCTCGGCGTCGGTCCAGTCCCAGCGGTCACGCCAATGGTACGCCTCGCCCACCGTGCGGTAGCACTCGCGGTACAGCTCCGGGGTGGGATGGGCAACGCGCTCGATGGCCAACTCCGGGAAGGGCCCGAAGGCGGACCGGAACTGACCGGGCGTGGTCAGCTGGAGATATGTACGCGTGGCCTCCATGGAGGTAATCTTATGTCGTCCACACATCACGAAAAGCCATGACGTTCAACCGCATGGGCACCGTCCCGTTGCCGCTGGCCCTGCACCTCGCGAGCTACACCGTGCTCGGGCTGTTCTGCTTCTTCGCGGGGGCCTTGAATCTGATCGACCCGGGCAAGATCCCGCACGGCATCATGTTTCTGTTGGTGTGCGGCTTCAGCTGGGGCTACGTGTTCGGGATCCTGATGGCACGCAAAGAAGTAGTGACGCTGGGATTCCTCGCGAGCGCCGCCTGGCTCGTCGCCGCGCTCGCCGGGGCGGCGCGCTTCGGCTTCGACTGGCGACTCACCGCCCTGCTCGTGGGGCTGGGCGCGTACGGATTGGTGACGCTCGCGATCTACCGCAATCGCATCCTCGAGCACTGACGGCGCGGCTCAACCGATCGCGGCCGTCGACACCTGCTCCGGGGCCGCCGGCAGCTCCACCACGAACCTGGCCCCGCCGAGCGAGGAGTCCTCGAGCCACAGCTTGCCGCCGACCTCGGTCACGACGCGCTGGCAGATCGCGAGGCCGAGCCCGGTGCCCTCGTCCGGTCCTTTGGTCGTGAAGAACGGGTCGAAGATCCGGCCCCGAATTTCGGGCGGGACGCCGGGCCCCGAGTCTTCGACCACCAGCCGCACCCACCCCTCCCGCGCCAGCGTCGTGAGCTGAATGACGGCGGGCTCGCGGCCCTTGACCACGTGCTCCGCGTTGGTGACGAGGTTGATGACCACCTGCTGTAGCTCCTGCCCCAGGCCGAGGACCGCCGGCGCGGACTGATCGAGCCGGGTGCGAAACTCCACGTTGTCCGCCCGCAGCACGCGTTGGCGGATCTCCGCGACGTCGTGGACCAGGTCGTTGATCTGCACCCGCGTGGGCGTCGTGTCGGCCCGCCGGGCCAGCCGCAGCAGGCTGCGCACGATGCGGGCGGCGCGGTCCACCTCGCGGGTGATGGTCATGGCCGTGGTGTTGGTGTCGGGGTCCTTGCTCGAGCGGCCGAGCAGCTCCGCCTCCATGCGGATCGCGGCGAGGGGGTTGTTGACCTCGTGCGCCACGCCGCTCGCGATCTCGCCCACGGTGGCGAGCTTCTCGCGGGCGATCAGCTCGCGCTGCGCGCGCAGCTCGTCTGTCCGGTCGTACAGGGCCACCAGCAGGTTGTCGCGTCCCACGCCCGACAGCCCCGTGATGGTGCAATCGCAGATGCGCCGGTCCCCGGTGGGCTGGGTGACGAGCACGCGCCCGTGCCACGGCGCGCCGGTCTGCGGCCGGGCGAGCACCAAATGGAGCGAGATCTCGCTGGGCGACAGCCCCAGCGCCTCGAGGTGCAGGCCGAGCGCCTGCGACTCGTTCGCGATGCCGAACAGCCGACACCCGGCCTGATTGACCTGCTGGATGCGGCCCTCCCGGTCCACCAGGGCGAGCGGGAGCGGGCTCGAGTCCACCATCGCGTGCGCCCGCTCCGCGGCGGCCCGAGCGCCCGTCACTGCTTCGGAGAGCTCGAGGCCGCCGGCGATGTACGCCGCCACCGCGGCCAGATATTGCAGGTCGACCAGCCCGAACGAGGGTGGCGTCACGTTCTCCGTGCCCGGCTGCTCGTACCGGACCACCCCCACGGCGCCCGCGACGCCGCTCGACGTCTTGAGCGGTGCGATCATCGCCCCGCGTGCCGTGCCCGCGGGGTTGAGCGAAGGCTGGGTATCGGGCTCGGCGAGGATGTTGTCGGTGAGGAGCGGCTCGCCGGTGCGCACCACCCTGCCGGTCGTGCTCGTCGTCAGCCCGATCTCGAATCCCTGCATCTCGGCGGATTGACCGACGGTCGCCGCGATCCGCAGCATGTCGCTGTCCCGCTGCCGCAGTGCGACGAACGCGCCTTGCGCCTCGACCAGGCTCACCACGCTCTGCAGCGTGTACTTGAGCAGCAGATCGCGCTCCGGTGCTGCCAGCAGCCAGCGCGACAACTCGACCAGGAACGTCCCGAGCCGCCGCTCCCGTTCGAGCCCGGCCCGGCGCGCCACCATGACCGCCAGGTGGGTCGCGATCTCCAGCGCCGAGCGCAACACGTCGGCCGGGAAACCTTCAGGCACGCCCCGGAACGCGGCCCGCACGTGCCGCCCCTCGGCATCATGGTAGTCGATAAAGAAGGGCTCGCCGCTGGCATCGGGCGCGCCGGCCTGGGCGGTCCCGGACTCGTTCAATCCCTGGTAGTCGAGCTGCACGTGGGCGCCGCCGGCCCAGTCACTCAGGACGCCGGTCGCCGCCTGCCAGAAGGCCCGGGTCTGCTTGGCGTTTCCGGCTTCGGTCAGCAGCCGCCGAATGGGATCTATCACACTTACAAACTACGTCACGGAACAACGTCGCGGGAATACGTCGCGAGACGGCGTCGCGGAACGTCGTGGACCACGGTTGTTCGCGACGATCCTTCGTGACGCCCTTTCGTGACGTCTCTTCGTGACGGGGTCTAGGGTTCAGGAACCTGCGGGCGTTCCCGAAGTATGGACACCACACTGGATTTACTTTCCGAGCTGCACGCTGGCGATCTCCCGAATAGCAGTTCGCACCTCCCTCCGGCGGCCGAGGCCGAGCTGCTCGACGCCTACTCTCGCGCCGTGGTCGGCGCTGCTGAGCGGGTCGGACCCGCCGTCGTGAGCGTGGAGGTGCGGCAGCGCGTCGAGCGGCGGGGCCGCCCCGCCCGCGAGCTACCGGGCCACGGCTCGGGATTCGTGTTCACGCCGGACGGCTTCATCCTCACGAACAGCCACGTCGTGCACGGCGCCACGCGCATCGACGCGGCGTTTGCCAGCGGCCGCCGCCTGCGGGCGGAGCTCGTCGGGGACGACCCGGACTCCGATCTCGCCGTGATCCGCGTGGACCCGGTGTCCCTCGCCGTCGCGGAATTCGGCGACTCGAGCGCGCTGCGGGTAGGGCAGCTCGTCATCGCCATCGGCAATCCGCTCGGCTTTCAGAGCACCGTCACGGCCGGCGTGGTGAGCGCGTTGGGGCGCTCGTTCCGCTCCGTGACGGGGCGCCTGATCGACGACGTCATCCAGACCGACGCCGCGCTCAACCCCGGCAACTCGGGCGGGCCGCTGGTGGACTCCGGGGGGCGCGTGGTCGGGGTCAACACGGCGGTGATCCTTCCGGCACAGGGGATCTGCTTCGCCGTCGGGATCAACACAGCCAAGTTCGTGACCGGCCAGCTCATCCGGCACGGCAAGATCCGGCGCGGCAAGATCGGCGTGGCGGGACAGAACGTGTCGCTCGCGCGGCTCGTGGTGCGGGCGCACGGCCTCGAGGCGAAGAGCGGCGTGCTGGTGACCGGCGTTGACGCCGACAGCCCGGCCGCGCGGGCAGGGGTGCGGCCGGAAGACATCATTGTGGGGCTCGACGGCAAGCCCGTGACGGGGATCGACGACCTGCACCGGCTGCTCGCCTCGGATCGAATCGGCGCAGCGACCACGATTGTCCTACTGCGCCAGGCCGAGAAGCTCGAGCTGCCGATTACTCCGGCAGAATCGACGACGTAGGGTTCTAGCCTCGAATGGCGCCCGGGAAGCGCGCCGGATCGGGTGTGAATCCGGGGAATACAGTCGCGAGCTCCTTCGCGCCGAGGTGACGCGTCAGGATCTCGCCGAACAGGTCGCGAAAATCCGTGGTGACGGCGACGTCGCGACCCTCGAACCGATCGGCCGGGTCGAGTCCGGGCCAGCGCCCGAGCATCCTACCCCCGTTCACCGGGCCCCCCAGGACCAGCATCGCGGTCGCGTGCCCATGGTCGGTCCCGCTGTTGCCGTTCTCCCGCACCGTGCGGCCGAACTCCGACATCGTGAGTACCACCACGTCCCGCAGCCTCTCGCCCAGATCCTGGGCGAAGGCCGCGAGCGCCTGCCCAAAGTCGGCGAGTCGCGCAGCGAGCTGCCCGTCGCTCGATCCCTGATTCACGTGCGTGTCCCAGCCGGTGACGTCGGCGAACGCCAGCTGGAGCCCCACGTCGGCCTTGATGAGCTCGGCGATCTGCATCATCGCCTTGCCGAGCCGGCCGCGCGGGTAGTCCGCGCCGTTCCCGGGCCGATACTGATCCGGACTCACCTGCTTCAGCATCTGCACGGCCTCGAATGCCTCCTGAGAGGACGTCGAGAGCAGCCCGGTTGCCGAGCCGGCGTACAGCTCTTCGAATGCGCGGGTGAGCCGGTCGCGGGCCGCCGGCTGGGGCGCCCTAAGCCCGAACGCCTGCAGGTCGTCGATCGCGAGCGACGGCGCCGAGCCGGCGAGGATGCGCGGCAGCTGCGGCCCGAACGCCACCGCGCGGAACGGCGTGTCCTGGTGCTCGCGGTCGTGCTGGCAATAGCGGTTGAGCCAGCCGTCCGCCGTCGCCTTGATACCGGGAGTGCCCGACTCCATGTAGTCTTGGGCGTCGAAGTGACTGCGCGTCGAGTCGGGGGATCCGATCGCATGGATGGCGGCGAGACTCTTGTTCTCCCACAAGGGCTTCAGGGCGGCGAGGCGCGGATGCAGCCCGAAATGCCCGTCCAGGTCCACCACGTCGGATTCCGGCACAGCGATGCGGGGGCGCTCGCGATAGTAGAGCGGGTCCCCGTGCGGCACCACCATGTTGAGCCCGTCCACGGCGCCGCGCTGGAAGAGGCAAACGAGAATTGGGCGGATAGACGGATAGACGGGTAGACGAGTCGTAGCGAACGCGGCGCGTGCGAGAAACAGCGGGTCGAGGCCGAAGCTCACGAGGGCAAGGCTCCCACTCTTCACGAATACTCGTCTCGAGATCGTCATTGTCTCTGAAACTCCGGTCCGCCGATGGCCAGTCCGATCGCCAGCGCGCGGGCCTGTAGGGGATCGCTGATGTCCGATAGCTGACGTCTGATGACGGCCTTCGTGTTCTCCGACATCGTGCCGCTCAGCACCGCGGCGTCGGCCTGCGCGATCAGCCGCTCCGCGTCCGGCGTGGCCGGCACGATCGAATCGAGGCTCACTGTCACGCCGGGCAGTCGTCCGGCGGCGAGCGCCACGGCGGCGTTCATCCGGTCGAGCAGGGCCCCGCTGTTCACCCACGCGTCTTCCCGTTCTGGGTACCCGTCGGGCGCGACGTGGAGATACAGCGGCTCGCCGAGGCGAGCCACCACCTGGGCCAAGCGGGGCGTCGTGTCGGGCTCGCCACCCACGGCCCGCGCCGCGCTCACGACGAACTCGAGCGGCGTCTTGATCTTGGCGCGCACGTTTTCCGGCGCCCAGAAATCGGGCGACCGGAAGATGGCGCGCAGCACCGCGCGGATGTCGCCGTCGCTCTGCTTCCAGGCGGTCACGGCGTCGTCCACGCAGCCGTCGGGTGGGTCGTCATTTACGAATCGCTGGCACAGCTGGCGGCTCACGTGATGCATCGTGGCCGGATGGTTGGCGAGCAGCTGGAGCAGGCGCACTCCCTCGTCCATGCCGTGGCCGGCGGGGAACGTCACGCCCAGCACCACCTTCTCACCGTAGTCGTGTGCCCAGTCGTGGAACTCGAAGTCCCCGCCCTGCTGCGGTCGCCGCACGCTCCAGCCCGTGAATATCCGCGCGACGTCGATCACGTCCTGCTGGGTGTAGCCGCCGTCCACGCCCAGCGTGTGTAGCTCGAGCAGCTCGCGGGCGTAGTTCTCGTTGATGCCCTTGGGTCTCTGCGCGAGCGCCTGGCGGCGCAGCGAGTCGGCGCGCAGCGGATCGCGCCCCGCACCGAACGGAGGCGGGCGGCCGAACATGGGGCGCGGGCCGAACAGCGGCCGGGCGCGTAGCCGCATCGCCTGCGGCGGCGTGGAGCCCGGCGCCACGCTCTCCCAGTTGTCGAGGTAAAACAGCATGGCGGGGCTCTGGGCCGTCGCGATCAGCAGGTCCGGGAACTTCCCCAGGGCGCGCGGCCGGATGGTCTGCTCGATGTAGGACGGCGTGAGAAAGCGGTCGGCGCCTTTGGCGAAAAAGACGTTGAAGTGATTGGCCCAAAAGTCGACGATCACCTCGTACAGCTGCCGCTCGGACAGGACGGCACGAATGACGGCGAGCTCCTGGAACTCACCCGCCAGGCGGCGGCCCCGTTGCTCGAGCGGTCCTCCTGGCTCGGGTTTCTGGGTCATGCTATCCGTTGCGGATGCGCGTTTCTGCTCGCGGCGCTCGCGCTGGGCGTCGAGGTAGATGCCCGCCAGCTCGCCGGCGTCGTAGTCGAGGATCTTGAACCGTCGTTCGCGGGCGGCGAGCGGACCATCATCGAGTTTGCCGGGCGAGAGCTGCCGGTCGATCCACCGCATCACCCCGTCGGCGGCGACCCGGTCTACTTCGCCCGGCCGGGGGCCGTAGGCGAGGCGGCTCAGTACGTGCAGTGCGGAGTCGTGGGGGGTGAGGCCGGGCGCTTGCGAGGTCGCTCCCGCGGGGGCGACGGCGGCGAGCGCCCCACATAGATACGCGAGGGTCCGGGTTTTCATCCGGTTATATTGACGCACTGTCTCTGAGGGAAGTTAAGGTCGTGACGGCGCCACGTTTCACTCCGCACGGTATCCCCACGCGACGCAACAGCTTGCTGGCGGGTCGGGACGGCAAGCCCGCCACGTGGGGCGAGCGGCTGCAGGCCCTCAAGTACGTGCCCCCGCTCCTCAAGCTGGTGTACGAGACGCACCGCGGCTACACGGTGGCGATCCTCGTGCTGCGGGTAGTGCGGTCGTTCATCCCGCTGGCCGTACTTTGGATCGGCAAGCTCATCATCGACGGCGTGATCGCGGCGGTGCGGGTGCGGGCCGGAGGCGGCGCCATCGACTGGTGGCATCTCGGCGGCCTGGTGGCGCTCGAGCTCGGCATCGCGGTGGCGGGGGAAGGCCTGGCACGGCTGTCCTCGCTGCTCGAGAGCCTGCTGGGCGACTTGTTCTCGAACCGCATCAGCGTGCGCCTGATGCAGCACGCCGCCACGCTCGATCTCGCGCAGTACGAAGACGCGGAAACGTACGACCACCTGGAGCGGGCACGGCGCCAGACGGTGGGGCGGATCGGCCTCATCGCGCTGCTGCTCTCCACGGGGCAGGACCTCATCACGCTCGCCTCGCTCGGGGGCGTGCTGCTGGTGCAGCTCCCCTGGCTGCTGTTGCTGCTCGTGGTCGCGGTGCTGCCGTCGTTCTTGGGGGAAACGCACTACGCGGCGCTCGGCTACTCGCTGCTCTTTTCGTGGACGCCGGAACGGCGGCTGCTCGACTACCTGCGCTACGTCGGGGCCTCGGACGAGATGGCGAAGGAGGTCAAGCTGTTCGACCTGTCGGACTTCCTGGTGGGCCGCTACGCCAAGCTGTCGGACGAGTTCTACGAGGCGAACAAGCGGCTCGCTGTGCGGCGGAACCTCGTTTCGACGCTGTTCGTGACGATCGGAACCCTGGGTTACTATGCCGCCTACGCGGTGATCGTCTATCTCACAGTGTTGGGCAACTTCACGATCGGCGCGCTCACGTTCCTGGCGGGCTCGTTCCGCCAGAGCCGTGACCTGATTCAGCGGGTGCTGCTCTCGCTCTCACAGGTGTGGGAGCAGAGCCTCTATCTCTCCGACCTGTTCACGTTCTTCGACGTGCGCCCCCGGGTGACATCCCAGCCCGGAGCGCGGCCGGTGCCGGTGCCGATCCGCCAGGGCTTCGAGTTTCAGGACGTGGGGTTCCGCTATCCCGGGTCGGACCGCTGGGCGGTGCGGCACCTCTCGTTTACGTTCGAGCGCGGCGAGCGGATCGCGCTGGTGGGCGAGAACGGGGCGGGAAAGACGACGCTGGTGAAGCTGCTGGCGCGGCTGTACGACCCGGACGAGGGCCGCATCCTGCTCGACGGCGTCGACCTGCGGGACTACGACCTGGGCAGCCTGCGCACCAACATCGGCGTGATCTTCCAGGACTTCGTGCGCTACGACTTCGTGATGAAGGAGAACATCGGCGTCAGCCAGATCGAGCGGCTGGAAGACGAAGCGCGCATCCGTGAGGCGGCGCAACGCAGCCTCGCCGACGCGGTGGCCGGGCGGCTGGAGCACGGCTACGACCAGATGCTGGGCCGCCGCTTCGATGGCGGCGTGGATCTGTCGGGTGGCGAGTGGCAGAAGGTGGCGCTGGGGCGAGCGTACATGCGCGATGCCCAGGTGCTGATCCTCGACGAGCCGACGGCGTCGCTCGACGCCCGCGCGGAGTACGAGGTGTTCTTGCGGTTCGCCGAGCTCACGCAGGGGCGGATGGCGGTGCTCATCTCGCACCGCTTCTCCACGGTGCGGATGGCCGAGCGGATCCTCGTGCTGCAGGGCGGGGAGCTGATCGATCAGGGAACACACGGTGAGTTGGTGGCGAGAGGCGGGCTGTACGCGGAGCTGTTCGGGCTGCAGGCGGCGGGGTACCGCTGACCGTCACACCCGCTCGTCGTCCCCGAAGGTGTAGCACCACGCCTCTCCTTCGAGCACCGTTTCGCCGGTCTGCCGGGTGACTGTGATGCGCAGCCGGCAGACGGGCTTCGTCGCGTGCACGCTCACCACCTCCGCATCGGCCGTGATCGTGTCTCCGACGTACACCGGAGCCGTGAACGTCCAGTTCTGGCTCAGGAACACGGTGCCGGGCCCGGGGAGGTCCATGGCCACGAGGGCGTGCAGCAGGCCCGTCGTGAGCCCGCCCTGGACCACCAGTGTCTTGAACTTCGTCTTCGCTGCGAACGCCGCATCGAAGTGCAGCGGGTTGTAGTCGCCGGTGAGGCGCGCGTACGTCGCGACGTGCTCAGGCGAGAGCGTGAGGCTGCGTCGGGCCTTCTGACCGACGGCGACCGTCATCGCCCGGGGCCGGGTGCCCGGTGTGACCGCTCCAGGGACGCGACGAACGGCGCGAAGTACTGTTTCCACGCCGCCGCCACGGTGTGGGTGCCGTGGCCGCGCGTCACGTCGCTCGTGGGAATCAGGACGAAGCGGCCCGATTTCACGCGCCGCATCAGCCGCTCCACTAGCCCGAGCTCGGGCGGATTGATCAGGTCGTCCGCGGAATTGATGGCAAGGACCGAGGCGGTGATGCGCCCGAGATCGGGGCTCGGGTCGTAATCGCGCGACGCCGCGAACTGGTACAGCATGTCGTTCGCGTCCGCAGTGGCGAGCCGGTCGCGCAGCCAGCGCGCGATGTAGGCATCCGCCGAGTCGCGCGTCGGCGCGGCACGCTGCAGCAGGAGCGGGCTCGAGCCCATGAGAAACAGGATCTGCAGGGCGGCGCCGAGTCCCGGCGGCTGTTGCGCGTAGTCGCCGCCCCGCCACTCCGGGTCGCCCCGGATGTCCTCGATGATCATGCTCCGCATCATGCGGTTCCGCCCGGCGATCTGCCTCGGCGCGCAGGCGAGCGGCACGACGCCGTCCATGAAGTCGGGATGGCGCTCCGCCCAGAGCCACGCGTGCATGCACCCCATCGACGTGCCCACGACCAGCAGCAAGTGATCGACGTGCAGTCCCTCCGTCACCAGGCGGTACTGCGCCGCGACCATGTCCCCGTACGTGTAGTGCGGGAACCGGGCCTTGAGCCCGTCGCTCGGCTTGCTCGACAGTCCGTGGCCGATGTTGTCGGGCAGGATGAGGTAGTGGGTGGCCGTGTCGAGCGGCTGGCGGGGGCCGTACAATTCCCCGGCGAAGAGCGGCGACAGAAACTGGCTGCCGGAGCCTCCGGTGCCGTGCAGAACGAGCACGGCGTTGCGTACGACCCCGCGCGCGTCGCGCTCGGGCCGACCCAGGGTCCGATAGTGGAGTCGCAGGACGGGCAGGGTCTCCCCGCTCGCGAACCGGAAGTCCGAAATCGCGAGGCTCGCGGTGTCGCCCTGAAGCGCCGCGAGCAGCAGCAGCAGCAGCGTCACCGTGTGGTGATGACCTGAATGGCGCCGTGCATGTGTCCGGGGCCGAAGCGGGCTTCCGCCTCGGACGCGCTGTAGTGGCGGATGACGACGGCGGCGTTCACCTGGACTGTCCGGAGCGTCTCCGGCCCCCCGAGGCGGCTTTGGTCGACATACACGACGACATCCCCTTCGGCCTCGGGACGGAGCGTCGTCGGGTTACGACGGAACCAGGCGGGTCGCAGCGCGTGCAGCGCTTCGAACAACGTGGACGCCGTGGCGACGCGGCTGAGCTCCTCCAGCGTCACGACGTCGCTCGAGCGAGTAGGAGCCGGTTCATGCACCGTCGCCTGGCCGCCGGCGCCGCCGCAACCGCCGAACGCGAGCGCCGCGACGACGGCGAGCGGCAGGGGGGTCGATCGAGCGTACATTGCGTGCTCCTGCGGTGGTTGGTGCATCGAACTTACCCGTCGGGGAGCAAGGGAGCGAGTCTGCCTTGAGTCACGCCGCATCGCGCCTGCGGATCCTCGCGGCGGCGACGCTGTTCTCGACCGGCGGTGCGGCGTTCAAGCTGTGCGCCTTCACGGGCTGGCAAGTCGCCGGCCTGCGCGGCGCCGTGGCGGCGGTCGCGGTGCTCGTCATGGTGCCGGAGGCGCGCCGCGCCTGGACCTGGCGCGCGGCGCTGGTGGGCGGGGCATACGCCGTCACGACCATCCTCTTCGTCCAGGCGAACAAGCTCACGACCGCGGCCAGCGCGGTGTTCCTGGAGGATGCGAGCCCGCTCTGCATCTTGGTGCTCGCACCCTGGCTGTTGCGCGAGCCCGTGCAGCGACGCGACCTCTGGGTTCTGGGGGTTGCGGCGCTGGGGATGGCGCTGTTCTTCGTCGGTGTCGAGCCGCCGCGCGCCACCGCCACCAATCCCCTGCTCGGCAACGTCCTCGCCGCCGCGAGCTCCGTGACGTTCGCGTTGGTGGTGATCGGCTACCGCTGGATCACCCAGCGGCCCGGGGGCTCGGCCGCGTCCGTGGCCGCGGCGGCGGTCTCCGGCAACGTGCTCGCCTTCGTCGTGTCGCTGCCGTGGATTTTTCCCGTGGCCGGCGGTCGCGCCGTCGACTGGGTGATCGTGTTGTACCTCGGAACGGTCCAGCTCGGCCTGGGTTACGTGCTGCTGTCGCAGGCCATGCCGCACGTGCCCGCGCTCCAGGCCTCGTTGCTGCTGCTGCTCGAGCCGGTGCTCAATCCGATCTGGGCGTGGTGGATCCACCGGGAGACGCCGAGCGCGTGGTCGCTGGCGGGTGGCGCGCTCATCCTCGGCGCGACGGTGGTGCGGATCTTGGCGGAGGCGAGAGAACGACGCGCCGGAGTAGCCGCGTAACGGGCTACTCCGGCGGTGCGGCGGTCAGGGGGTGCTGTCCTTCTTCTGTTGCTGATGCTCCTGATCTGAGTGCACGTCTTTCCGGTCCTGCCGCAGGTCGCGGCGGTCGGCGTGCGCGTCCCGCACGTCATGGCGACGATCGCGGCGGTCCTGGCGCACGTCGCGGCGATCGCCGCGCAGCTCGCGCCGGTCCTGACGCGCGTCCTTCAGGTCACCTTCCTTCACGTCCTCACGCACGTCGCGGCGGTCCTGCCGGATGTCCCGGCGGTCCTGGCGAATATCCTTGGTGTCGTGCCGGATGTCTTTACGATCGCCGTGCAGCTCGCGGCGGTCGTGGCGCACGTCCTTGCGGTCCTTCTTTATGTCGGAATCACCCGCAGCCTGTGCTGACACGACGGCGGGTACGCTCAGGGCAAGCGCCAGAGCGGTCAAAAGCGCGAATCGGCCTCGCATAAGAGTCCTCGGTAGAGGTTCACGGATGAGACTAGGACGATGGGCGCGACGTTAACAGACCACCGCGGCCTTCAAGGTGACCCGCGTCACACTGCACGCGCGACGTGGCATGCGGGGCGTAGATTGTAGCCCTGATGCCCGCGAGCCGCTCCCGTCTCGGCGTGATTTTTCTCACGGTGCTGATCGACCTGATCGGCTTCGGGATCATCATGCCGATCCTGCCGCTGTACGCTCAGCGTTTCGGGGCGCAAGGGATCGGCTATGGGGCCCTCGTGTTCATCTTCTCGGCGATGCAGTTCGTGGCGACGGCGCTGCTCGGGCGGTTGTCGGACCGGATCGGCCGGCGGCCGATCCTCCTCACGACGATGGTGTTCAATGCCGCCGGCTACGTGTTGTTCGCGCTCGCCCCCTCCTACGCGCTGCTGTTCGTCGCGCGCGTGATCTCGGGGTTCGCGAGCGGCAACATCTCGGCGGCACAGGCGTACGTCGCGGACATCACGTCGCCCGCCGAGCGGGCGCGCGGCATGGGCACGATCGGCGCGGCGTTCGGGATCGGGTTCGTGCTGGGCCCGATGATCGGCGGACTCGCGGACCACTACCTCGGGCACCTCGCCCCCGGGCTCATCGCCGCCGGGCTCTCCCTGGTGAACTTCGTCTCGGCGAGCCTGATCCTGCGCGAGTCACTCGCCGCCGAGCACCGCCGGGAGCGGCCGCTGTTCGATCTTGGGCACATGAGCGAGGCGCTGCGGCGCGAGCGGCTGCGGCCGCTCATGCTCGTGTGGTTGCTCGCGCCATTCGCGTTCGCGGGGTACACCGTGGCGCTGCCGTTGCACGCGACGCAGGCCCTGGGCTGGGGCGCGAAGGAGCTCGGCTGGCTGTTCGTCGTGATCGGGATCATCGCCGCCGCCGTGCAGGGGTTTCTGTTCGGGCGCCTCGAGCGGCACACCGGGGCCCGCGCCTTGCTCATCGTCGGGCTGTTCGGGATGGCGGCGAGCATCGCTGCCGTGCCGTACGCGACGAGCAGTCTCCAGCTTTACGCCCTGACGGTCCCGCTCGCGTTCGCGAACAGTCTGTTCGCGCCGGCGGCGTCGGGGCTCGTTTCCATCTACGCCGACCCCACGGAGCAGGGCACGATCCTCGGCGCGGCGCAGGCGTTCGCCGCGCTCGGCCGGAGCCTCGGTCCCCTCGCCGCCGGATGGACGTATGACGGGCTCGGACAGCGGACGGCGTTGTTGGTGGCGGGAGCGATCATGCTAGTAGCGGGAGTAAGCAGTATGCAGTTACAGGATATGCAACGGCTAGACGCGCAGACGCACAGCGGTTAATAGGCGCACGGGAACAGGAAGAACCAGCGTCTGTGCGTCCAGCTTATGCCTAGCCTACAGCCGGTTGTCCGCCTCATATTCTCCTGTCCCCTACCGGAGTGAAGTGCGCCCCATGCGCGTGTACAAGACACCGGAGATTCGCAACGTGGCGGTCGTGGGCCACGGCGCGAGCGGCAAGACCTCACTGGTCGATGCGCTCGCGTTCGTGGCCGGTACGAGCAAACGCCACGGCGCCGTGAAGGACGGCACGGCCCTCACCGATTACACTCCCGACGAAATCGAGCGCAAATACTCCATCAATCTCGCGCTGGCGGTCGCCGAGTGGATGGACACCAAGCTCAACCTCATCGACACGCCCGGCTATCTCGACTTCACGGGGGAGGCGCTGGCGGGCGTGTACGCCGCGGACGGCGCCGTAGTGGTCGTCTCGGCCACGGGTGGGGTCGAGGTGGGCACCGAGAAGGTCTGGGACTACTGTGAGGGGCGCGGCATCCCGCGGCTGTTCTTCGTCTCGTTGATGGACAAGGAGCACGCCGGCTTCGAGCGGGTGTACGAGCAGATCAAACGGCAGCTCACGCCGAAGGTGATCCCGGTGGAGATCCCCGTGGGCGAAGGCCCCGACTTCCATGGGATCATCAATCTGTTCTCGAAGAAGTGCCACCTGTACAAGAAGGGGACGAAGGCGGGCGAGTACGAGGAGGTGGACGTCCCGGCGGAGTACGGTGAACGGTTCGAGCGCTACTCGAAGGAGCTGATCGAGCGCATCGCCGAGACTGACGATACGCTGCTCGAGCGCTACCTGGGCGGCGAGGAGATCGGGCGAGACGAGGCGATCGCCGCCATGAAGGCGGGGATGGCGCAGGGCGAGGTGTTCCCGCTGTTCTGCGGCGCGGCGGAGCTGACCTACGGGACGCGTGCCCTCCTGTCCAAGATGGTCGAGCTCTTTCCCGCGCCCCACGAGCGTCCTGCGGTGGAGGCCCAGAAGTGGGGCAGCGCCGAGCGCGTCACGCTGCGGGCGGAGGACGGCGGCCCATTCGTCGCGCAGGTGTTCAAGACGATGTCCGAGCCGCATGTGGGAGACGTGACCTACTTCCGCGTCTACTCCGGCACGGTGCGCAACGGGCAGGACGTGTACAACGCCCCGCGGTCGGCGGTCGAAAAGCTGAACCATCTGTGCGTCAGCGTCGGGAAGGACCGCTTCGAGATCGCCGAGCTGCACGCCGGCGACATCGGGGTGGTCGCGAAGTTGCGCGACACGCACACGAACGACACGCTATCCACCCGCGAAGCGCCGATCGTGCTCCGCAAGATCCCGTTCCCGGAGCCCGTCATCAGCGTGGCGATCGAGGTGAAGCAGCGCGGCGAGGAGGAGAAGCTGTCGAACGGCCTGCACAAGCTGCACGAGGAGGACCCCACGTTCCAGCACGAGTACAACGCGGAGCTGCAACAGATGCTGATCCGCGGGCTGGGCGAGCGGCATCTCGAGATCATCGTGGGCCGGCTGGCCCGGAAGTACGGCGTGCACGCCGTGACCACGAAGCCGCGAGTCGCCTATCGGGAGACGTTCCGGGGGAAGGCCGAGGGCCAGGGGAAGCACAAGAAGCAGACCGGCGGCCGCGGCCAGTACGGCGACTGCTGGATCCGCATCGCGCCGCTGCCCCGGGGCTCTGGGTTGCAATTCGTGGACGAGATCGTCGGCGGCGTGATCCCGCGCCAGTACATCCCGGCGGTGGAGCGCGGCATCCAGGAGGCCGCGGCACGCGGCCCGGTGGCGGGGTATCCGGTGGTGGACTTCAAAGTGGAGCTGTACGACGGCTCCTATCACGACGTCGACTCCAACGAGATGTCGTTCAAGATGGCCGGCATCCTGGCGTTCCGGAACGTGAGCCCGAACTGCAAGCCGGTGCTGCTCGAGCCGATCCTGGAAGTCGAAGTGTGGACGCCCGACGAGTATCAGGGTGCCGTGATGGGCGACCTCTCCTCACGGCGGGGCCACATCATGGGCACTGAAAAGGACGGCCGGCTCACCAAAGTGAAGGCGCTCGTCCCCGAGGCCGAGCTCGACCGCTACGCCACCGCGCTGCACTCGCTGACGCACGGCCGGGGGACGTATCGGGCGAAATTCCACGTGTACCAGGAAGTGCCGCCGGAGGTCGCGCACAAGCTGGTGGAGACGCGCAAGAAAGAAATGGCGGAGGCGAAGGCCTCATGAGGCCGAGCACGCTGTGCGCGTGGCTCGCGGTGACCGCGGCCTGCGAGCCCATGCCCAGGAGACCAGCCGCGTCCCAGACCCCGGGAACGCCGGCGGACTCCGCGGCCGTCCAGGTCACGCCGGTGCCGCCGCCTGCCACTCCCCCGCCGCCGGCGGCCACGAAGGTCGCCGCCATCGCGGGATTCCTCACGCCGGAATCGGTGCTGCACGACACGGCGCAGGACATCTATTTCGTCTCGAACATCAACGGGAGCCCCACGGCGAAGGACAACAACGGCTTCATCAGCCGCGTGCGGCCGGACGGAGCGGTCGAGAATCTCAAGTTCATCGAGGGCGGCCACAACGGCGTCACGCTCCATGCCCCGAAGGGGCTGGCGTTGCTGGGGGATACGCTGTGGGTGGCCGACATCGACGTCGTGCGCGCGTTCGACGCCAGGACCGGGGCCTCCCGCGACAGCGTGAGCCTGGCGACGCTGGGCGCCGTGTTTCTGAACGACATCGCGATCGCGCAAACGGGCGCGCTCTACATCACCGACACCGGCATCAAGTTCGACGACGTGGGCAACGTGCTGCACCCGGGGCCGGACCGGGTGTTCCGCGTCGGCCCCGATCGCAAGGTGACCGTGGCGGTGCGGGGGGACACCCTGGGCCGGCCGAACGGGATCGCGCTCGACCCCGTGGGCAAGCGCTTCGTGATCGTCGAGTTCGGCGGACGATCGGTGCTCGCGTGGAAGCCGGAGGACAAGGCACCGAGCGTGATCGCCAAAGGGCCGGGCGGGTTCGACGGCGTCGTCATCGCCGGCGGCAAGATCCTCGTGTCGAGCTGGAGTGATTCCACCGTGTCGAGCTACGAGACCGGTCAGGAGGTGAAGCTGATCACGGGCGTGCCGAGCCCGGCCGACATCGGGTACGACTCCAAGCGCAACCGCGTGCTCATTCCGGTGTTGTCCGCGAACCGGGTCGAGATCTGGCAGCTGCCGTAAGCCGATCCCCGATCCACCACGTGTAGCGATCACGCGACAGGGTGGCGAGCCTAGGCATCTCCGATGTCGCGCCGGTTACGCCGTGGCTGCACTCGGCAGGGCGCACGCGTTTTGCAGCGACGGCGAGTACGTCCATGTTCGCCCCCGGCCACACGCGCCCCCCGCGCGCCCCCATCCGCCTCATGCTAGTCGACGATCACGCCGTCTTCCGCGCCGGCCTGCGCGCGCTGCTGGAGAAGCAGCCGGGTGTGGCCGTCGTCGAGGAAGCCGGGCGAGGCGACGAGGCGGTGGAGCGGGTTCGCGCGGTCCGACCCGACGTCGTCCTCATGGACCTGGCCATGCCGGGGCAAGGAGGGCTCGAGGCCACGCGCCGCATCGTCGCCATGGGGACCGGTGTCAGGGTGCTCGTCCTCACGGGGTTGCCCCAGGAGCAGCAGCTGCTGGACGTGCTCGAGGCCGGCGCGCGCGGCTTCGTGGACAAGGCCGGTCCCGTGCAGGATCTGACGCGCGCCATTCGGACGGTCATGCGAGGGCGCCGCTTCTTGGGAGCGGACGCGGCCCGCGTGGTGGTGCTGCAACGATATCTCCGGGAGCGTCAGGTCGCGGGCGTTCCGGGGAAGCGCTGGGGAAAAAGCGAAGGGGGGAGGGGCGAGAGCGCGAACCCCTAACCGACGAGGATCGGCTCCTCTGCTTCCGGCTGCTTGTACACGTACCGCTGTCCAGCGTAGTTCCGCAGCACCACTTCCTCATCCGTGACGGACTCGACGTATTGCGGGAGGAGCGGGATCTTGCCGCCGCCGCCCGGCGCGTCGATCACGAAGTGCGGCACGGCGAGCCCGGACGTCCAGCCCCGCAACGCCTTGATGATCTCGAGCCCCTTCTCGACCGTGGTGCGGAAATGCTCCGCGCCCGCGACCTGGTCGCACATGTAGATGTAGTAGGGTCGCACCCGAGCGGCCAGGAGCTTCTGCATCAGGCGCTTCATCACCGCGGCGTCGTCGTTCACGCCCTTCAAGAGCACTGTCTGGCATCCCAGGGGGACACCGGCGTCCGCCAGCCTCCCGAGCGCGCGCACTGCGGCCGGCGTGAGCTCGTCGGGGTGGTTGAAGTGTGTGTTGATGTAGAGGGGGTGATACTTCTTGAGGATGGCGCACAGCTCCGGCGTGATTCGTTCCGGCAGGTGGCACGGGATGCGGCTCCCGATCCGGATGATCTCGAGATGGGGAATCGATCGCAGCCGCTTGCAGAGCTCCTCGATCCGGCGATCCGAGAGGAGCAGCGGATCGCCGCCGGACATGATGACGTCGCGGATCTCGGTGTGCTCCTCGAGGTAGCGGAACGCCGACTCGAGCCGGGACAGCGGGATCTTCGCGGGATCGCCCACCTTGCGGCGACGGGTGCAGAAGCGGCAATAGGAAGCGCACACCGGAGAAACCAGGAACAACGCTCGGTCCGGGTAGCGATGCGTGATGTTGGGAACCGGGGAGTGCGCGTCCTCGGCGAGCGAATCCACCATCCCGTCGTGTACTTCGAGCTCCTGGAGGTCCGGGACGTATTGCCGCCAGATCGGGTCGCCGGGAGACTGGATGAGATCCACCATGGCGGGCGAGATGCGGAACTCGAAGTTCTCGGCCGCCTGGCGCAGGCGCTCCAAGTCGGGGAAGTGCTCGGGCCCGAACCGGGCGACGAGCGCTTCCAGCGAGGCGAGGCTCTGGTTACGCAGTCGTTCTTGCCAGGACGCCATCCACCAAGTCCTTGAGGTAGATCACCAGGTCGTCGGCCGGAGCGTAATACCCCCGGAGCCGCGCCGCCTGCGCGTACCCGCGCCGCTCGTAGAACGTGCGGGTCGGCGCGTAGTCGTCGCGCGACGACGTCTCGACCACGATCAGCCGACCGCTGGCGGCGAGCAGCGCTCGCTCGACCGCGTCGAGGAGCTGCGTGCCGACGCCCTTCCCCTGCCAGGTCGGATCGACGACGATCCAGTACAGGTCGTAGGTGCCCTGTGTTCCCGGCGTGGGGCCCCAGCAGGCGTACCCCACCAGGCCGTCATCCGCGTACGCGCCGAGAAATCGGTAGTCGTCGTCCCCGGCGAGGCTCTCGTCGAGCAGCTCGACCGCGAGCGCGACCTCCTCCGGGCGGAAGAGGCCCGTCGCTCGGGTGAGCCGTTCAAGCGGTGCGCGTTGCGCGCGCCCGACGGGGCGGAGCGAGCAGCTCACGGGCCGCGGTAGCGCCCTGGGCGTCACGCAGCGCCACCTCCGCGATGCGGCGCACCAGCTCCGCGTAGTCCCAACCCGCCGCCTTCGCCATGCGGGACAGGCCGGCATCGTCGTTCAGGTCGGGGTTCGGGTTCACCTCGAGGACCCAGACACGCCCCTGCTCGTCCAGCCGCAGGTCCACGCGACCGTAGCCCTTGCCCTGCATGACGCGCCACGCCGCCTCCGCGACTTTCGCCAGCCGCTCCGCGAGCTTCTGGGGAATCGCGGCCGGGCAGATGGGCACGCTGCCCAGGTCGTCGGGCGATCCGGGTTCCCACTTGCCGGCGTACGTGAGGATCGGCCAGGCGCCTTCGGGCATGCGGGCGAAGTCGATCTCGGCGAGGGGGAGGGTACGGGTGCCGACGAACCCCACGTTGAACTCGCGGCCCGAGACGTATTCCTGCACCAGCACTTCGTCGAACTGCTCCGTCATCGCGGCGACACGGGCACGCAGCGCCTTGCGATCGGCGACAACCGAGCCGCGGTCGAGCCCGGCGCTCGCGTCTTCGGCGGCCGGCTTGACGATCGCGGGCAGCGGGAAGTCGTCGTCGATCTTCCCCTGGGCGATGGTCCAGCGCGGGATCGGGAGACCGGCCTGCGCGAGCAACGCATTGGCGACCGCCTTGCGACGGCAGGCGGCGATCGTCCACAGGCTCGCGCCGGTGACCGGGACGCCGGCGAACTCGAGCGCCCCGACTACGTGCTCCTCCCACTCGCTCTTGCCGTGCACCCCCTCGCACAGGTTGAAGACGAGGTCGGCCCGCCGCGCCACCGCGAACCAGCGCAGATCGTGCCGCACCGGAACCTTGCGGATCTCGTGCCCCAGTGCGGCGAAGATGGTGCCGATCTCGTCCACGGCCTTCATCACGCCGCGGATATCCTCGGGGGTCCAGTCCGCGGCTCCCGGGTCGTACAGGATGACGATCTTCATGCCGATGCCGCGGCCTCATGTAGGGGCGCGGCATGCCGCGCTCCTACGGTCGTCGCCGCGAGATCTCGTCCCGTCAACCGCCGCCACGCGACGCGAACGACCTCCTGGATCAGTTCGTCGTAGCCGAAGCCGGCGGCCCGTGCGGCCTTCGGGAAGCACGAGTTCATCGCGGGATCGGGGATGATCCCTGGCAAGGGGTTGAGCTCGAGAATGTTCGGCACGCCGAAACGATCGACGCGGATGTCGACGCGACACCAGTCGCGGCAGCCGAGCGCCTGGTAGGCGTCCAGGGCGGTGCGCTCGATCTCGGCGTACAAGCCCGCGGGCACGAGTGCCGGACACTGGAAGATCGCGAGCGGGGCTTCCGGCCGGTCCCACACCCACTTCGCTTCGTAGCCGTAGACGGGCGGCGCGCCCGGCGGCAGCGCCGAGAAATCGAAGCCGATCACCGGCAGACAGTACGCCGCCGCCCCGTTACCGAGGATCGCCACGGTGAACTCGGGGCCCGGGAGGTACGTCTCGACCAGCACCGGCTCCGCATAGCGCTCGAGTAGGAACCGCACCCGCTCGCGCAACCGCGCGGGCGTGTCGCATAAGTTGTTGCTGAATACGCCTTTACCAGACCCTTCGGCGACCGGTTTGACGAACACAGGGAACGGCAGCCGCACCCGCTCCAGCTCCTGCGGCGTCTCGACGCATACGAACGGCGCCGTGGGTACGCCGCGGTAGGCGAGAATCTCTTTGGTGCGCGCCTTGTGGAGTGACAATCCGAGTGTGAGCGGATCCGAGCCCGTGTACGGAATGTTCAGGTACTCGCAGATCGCGGGCACCAGCGCCTCGCGACTCTGGCCCCGCAGTCCTTCGGCCATGTTGAACACGAGATCGGGGCGGGCGAGTGCGACCTGCTGCGGGAAGGATTGATCGGCCTCCAGTCGGACGACACTGCCGAGGAGACCGAGAGCCTGCTCCACCGCAGCGATGGTGGATGGGTCGTCCCACTCGGCGAACGCGTCGTTGGTGCTCGAGGGCTCGGCGGCGGAGTTCGCGGGGTCGGGCTTCTGGTTGTAAGCGAGACCGATGCGCATGTGGTCTCGGGTGACCTCCTACAAAAAAAGGCCGCTGGTGCGGTCCGGGAATCGACAACGCGCTGCCGAGTAGACAATACGACGCGCCGGTGCGATGCGCAATAGGGAAATGCGGATTTTTTTCCGACGTCGGACCTCAAACTTTGTGATACGCGACGCGCGCTGCTTCCTGTGTGTCGTCGGCGACGTAGATCTCGAAATCGGAGAACAGCGCGGGGGCTTCCCGCTGCAGCGAGCGCAGACACGCGATCGCCATGCGGCGGATCTCGAGCTCCGCACCCTCGCCGCACCGCAGCTCGAGCATCGTGCGCCAGGCGCGCGCGTTGCCCGAGACGACGATCTTCACCTCGGTGGCGTTCGGCAGTACGCTGCGCGCCGCTTCACGCGCCATCTTCCGCCGGTGCCCTTTGTCCGTAACCCACTCGTACCGCCGCATCAGCCCGTCCACGGCGCGCACGTACGCCGCTTGGGCGTCGGCGACCTCCCGTTCCCACTCGCTCTCGAGCGTCGCGTCCCCGATGATGGCCGGGGGCATCACGAACGCCGCGTGGGACTCGTCCACGTAGCGCTGCGACAGCTGTGAGTAGCCGAAGCCCGCCCGGTGCCGCACCAGCTCGTGCGAGCAGGAGCGCGAGATCCCCTCGATCAATAGCACGTAGACGGCGTGCTCCAGCACCGAGCCGTGTCCCTGCTTCTTGATGTTCTCGATGTATTCCGCCGTGCTGCGGTTCGCGGGGTTGTGTTGGCTCATGTAGCAGATCCGACCGGCGAACTCCGCGAGCCGCTCGCCGGAGGAGGACTCGCCGCGCCACTGCACGCGCAGGTGCTCAGGCTCGAGGAACTCGGGACGGGCGATCAGCGTGACACGGGGAGCGCGGAAGATTTCCATGGGGCCAGGGGTCAGGGGCTAGGGGCTCGAGGATCGGGCCAGCTCCAGCTTCGGCGTGGCCCAGCCGGCGGTCCGTTCAATCTCGCGCAAGCGCGCGGCAATGTCGTCGGGAATTGGGGCCACGTCCGCACCGACCTTCAGATCGACGAGCGGCGCCCACTCGGGCGAGGGGAGTATAACACCGGGATTGAGGATCAACCCGGGGTCGTAGGCCCGCTTCACATCTCGAAACAGCGACATCACCTCGGGGCCGTAGAACCGCTCCAGCAGCCCGGCGCGCAGCCGGCCGTCGCCGTGTTCCCCCGAGGGCGTGCCTCCCAGCGTGACGAGCAGCTCCGTCACTGCGGTGAACAGGCCCGCGAGCGCCTCACGCCATCCCGGGATGGTCGTGTCGGGGAGGGCGTTCACGTGCACATGGCCGTCGCCCGCGTGGCCGAACAGCGCTACCGGCACGCCGCAGCGCCCGGCCGCCGTGCGAACGCCGGCGATGTACTCCGCCAGCCGCTCGAGCGGCACGCAGCCGTCCTCCACGACCTGGAGCGAGCGCCGTGACGGCGGGAGCCGGGCGAGCGCGGGACTGGCGAGCTTTCGCACGGACCAGAGCCGCTCCAGCCCGCCCCGATCCACCGCCGTCGCGACGTGCGCCGTGGAGGCCTTGAGACCGCGGACCGCGTCGCCCACCACGCCGCGCGCCGCCGCTCGAGTGTCGCGCTCGAACTCCACCAGCAGCAGCCCTTCGAGGCCGGCGGGGAGGTCGAGGCCGTCGCCGCCCACCAGCTCGAGGAACGTGCGGTCGAGCAGCTCGACGGCCGACGGGTTGAGCGCGATGAGGAAGGGCACCGCGTGGCCAAGCGCTTCGAGGCTGGCGAAGCCGAGTGCCGCTCCGGCGACGTCCGGAGGGATCGGCTCGAGCCGCCACCGCACGGCGGTGACGAGAGCGAGCGTCCCCTCGGCGCCGATCAGGAGATCCAGCTCGTCACCCGACTCGACGTAGCGATCGAGCGCGTAGCCGCTGGAATTTTTGCGTGTGTGCGGGAAGCGGGCCTGGACGAGCTTCCGCTGATCGGGTGACAGAACGAACCGCTCCCCTTTCCCCTCTCCCCGTGTCACCCGCCGCGCCGTCCCGTCCGCCTCGACGATCTCGACGGCGTCCACCCAGGCGCGCACGCTGCCGCAGCGCACCGAGCGAGGCCCCGCGGCGTTGGTCGCCGTCAGGCCGCCCGAAGTCGCGAACGCCGCCGACGACGGGTCGGGGGCGAGCCGCAGGCCGAACGGGCGGGCGGCGTCGCCGATCTGCGCCGCCGTGACCGACGCGCCGACCCATACGGCGCGGTGCGACCAATCGGGGGCGAGCCAGTGGAACCCGGAACTCAGGTCCACCACCACGCCGCGCCCGACTGCTCCGCCCGGCATGCCACTGCCCGACCCGCGCGGCACCAGCGGCGTGCTGGTGTCCGCCGCCCAGCGCACCAGCGCTTGCAGCTCTTCCACTCCTCGCGGCAACGCGACGCCCGCCGGGACGATGCGGTGGATCCCGGCGCCCTCCGAGTATGCGGCGCGGGCACGCTCGTCGGTGGTGAGGCCGGGGAAGGGGGAACGGGAAGGGGCCACGTGAGGCACGGTGGAAATTACCACGCGCGCTGTCAGCTTGACACCGCCGGACGCCCGGGTGATGCTTGACGGTCATGCCCGCCGACGCGCCGCGCGCCCAGCTCATCCACATCGAGACCGATCGCCGCTTGGGTCACGAATGGGACGAGTGGGACGGCAAGCCGCTGCCCGGCAACGGTGACTTCTCCTCACCTCCCGGGCTGTTTTTCCGGCTCGCCGCGCTGACCCTGGCGGTGGGCCTCGGTGCGATCGGAGCGCTGATCTTCCTGCTCGCCCCTCGGCTCGCGGCCGTGCTGCCCGCGCTGCCGGCGCTGCTGTGGGGCGCGCTGGCGGTCGCGGCCGGCGCGGGCGCGCTGTGGTTCGCGCTGCTGCTCCTTTCCTTTTATGGAGGCGTGCTGCTGTTGCCTGAGGGGCTGCTCGAGCGCGGGCCATACCTGCACGTCATGAGTCTTACCTCCTACCTCGCCCGCCTGCTCGGTCGGCGGGACTGGGCGGAGCACGCCGCGATCGACGTCTACAACGCCCTCGCCGAGCGCCGCCGGCGCACGGTGGGGAAGGGCGAGCTGCTGGTATTGATCCCGCGCTGCCTCTCCAAACAGGCCCTGGATGGCGTGCTGGCGATCGCCGGACGCTATGAGGTGCCGGTGTTCGTGGCGACTCGGGGGCAGCTGGCGCGGCGCGTCATCCGCGAGCGGCGCCCGCGGGCGGTGGTGGCCGTGGCGTGCGAGCGCGACATGACGACGGGCCTGAGGGACGTCGCCGGCAAGCTGCCGGTGCTGGGGCTCACGATGCGGCTCCCCAACGGACCGTGCCGGGACGCCATGGTGGATCTGGACGTCATGGAGCGCTGGGTGCGGAGTTGGGTATCCCAAAGCGCTTCTTGAGCGCCGCTACGAGCGAGTCGGCGATCGCGCGTCCCGCGTGCGTCTTGGGCACGACGACCTCGAGATCGCGCTCCGTGCGGGACGGGTCGTAGCGAGGCCGCGAGACCGTTTCCACGGTGAGTTGCGTCTGTCCCGGCACGTAGGGATCCGCCCAGCAGCGGATCTTCACCGTGGCGGCGAGATCGGGGACGTCCCCGGCGCCCCGAAATGAGCGGCGCGATCGCATATCGTACCACGCCGTCTCCACATATCCGTCGCGCACGTTCACCCGCTCGACCTGCAGGCTCTCCGCCGCCACCAGTACCGCGATCTCGGGCGTCACCCGCGCCGGAGGGGCGTCGAGCACGAGCCGGGAGGCCTGCGGGTCGGGCAGGAAGTCGGGTCGCGTGGTGACGGGAGTGCAGGCGGCCAGAAAACAACAAAACCAATTGCGGATTGCGGATTGCGGATTGCGGATTAGAGAGGTAGGCGTCCAACCGCGTGATGACCTCCCATTGTCAATCCGCAGTCCGCAATCGACAATCCGCAATCGCATCAGTGTTTATGCGCCGGCGTACCGGGGCCATGCCGATGCGTGGAGTCGGCCAGCGAGTCCGCATGCTCGTGTTCGTCCTCCTCGGCCTCGCCGGGATGATGCTGATGTCCGGCCTCGCGGTCGCGCATTTCGGTCTCCATCGTCGCCGCCGGAATCCCCGCCGCGTGCTCGAACACGAGCTTCCCGCCGATCCTCCCGGTCCACACGATACCGACCAGCCCCGCGACGCTGAGGAGACGCAGCGCCGCCTGCTCCACGCCGCCCAGCCGAGCGCGGCGGAGCAGCCTCCACGCCAGCACGACGGTGAAGATGCCCATCGTGACCAGGGCGAGCGTCTCGTGCGTCTCCATCAGCTCGTGGATCGCCTCGCCGTGCTCGATGACGTCCTCGGCCTCGAGCCCGGCGAGCACGGCCACCCAGCCGCCGGCCACGCCGGCCCACAGCGTCCAGCGCGCGGCCGCCTCGAGGGAGGAGCGTTTCGTGCGCCACGCGGCGAGGTCGAACAGGACCGTCACCAGGAGCAACGCAACAGGGAGATCGTTCACCGCCGCGTGGAAACGGGGCCAGTCGTATCCGAACATTCCAGTCCTCTGGTCGGTGGTGGAGGGCTGCGGCGCGGGTCAGATGCCCAGGTCGACGAGCGTGGGCGGATCGACGGAGTAGTCGTAGAAGCCCTTGCCGCTCTTGCGGCCGTTCAGGCCGGCGATCACCATGTGCTTGAGCAGCGGGGGCGGCGCGTAGCGTTGCTCGCGGTACTCGGTGAACATGATCTCGGCGATCCTGTAGGTCGTGTCGAGCCCCACCAAATCGAGCAAGGTGAGCGGGCCCATCGGATAGCCGCAGCCGAGCTGCATGGCTTTGTCGACATCGGGCACGCTCGCGACGCCGCGCTCGACGGCGCGGATGGCGTCGAGCAAGTAGGGGACGAGCAGCAGGTTCACGATGAAGCCCGAGTTGTCCTTCGCTGCGACGGCTTCCTTGCCGAGGGACTTCGCAAACGCGAAGGCGCGACGGAACGTCTCCTCGGAGGTCGTCACGGTGCGCACCACCTCGACGAGCGGCATCAGCGGCACCGGGTTGAAGAAGTGGAGCCCGACGAAGCGATCGCCGCGCTGGGTCGCGGCCGCCATCGCCGCGATGGTGAGGCTGGATGTATTGGACGCGAAGATCGTTGCCGGACCGGTCAGGCCGTCGAGCTCCTTGAAGAGCGCGTTCTTGAGCGCCAGGTCCTCCGTGACCGCCTCGATGACGATGTCGCAGCTCTTCAGGTCGGCGGTCGCCGTGGTGAAGCTGAGGCGCTTGAGCGCGGCCTCGCGGTTCGCGGCCGGAAGCTTCCCCTTTTCCACGAGCTTCGCGAGCGACTTCTCGATGCCCGCCCGTGCGCGGTCCCAGATCTCTTTCGATACGTCCCGCACCAGCGTGTCGTAGCCCGCGGTCGCGGCGACCTGCGCGATCCCGCTGCCCATCAGACCGCAGCCCAGCACGCCTGCCCGCTTGATCTCGGTCATTGCGCCCCGCGTGTGCTCGGGTGGTCTAGGTTCGGGGCCGCGCCCCGGGAGTGTCGAAGGCCTTTCGGAGTTCTTCCGCGATGCGCACGAGGGGGTTGACCCGTGGGCCGGGAAGCGCGTGCTCGGGGCGGATCTCGCCGCGCTCGAGGCGATCGAGCACCTGCTCCAGGCCGACCTGGATGCGCTCGTTCTGGGCACGGTGGCGCCGGGCGACGAGGATCGCGGCGATCCCGAGCACCGCTCCCCCGGCGAACAGGATGGGTGAGATCAGCGCGATCGGGACGACAGCGCCGAGGGCCGCCGCCGCGCCAGCCGCCGCGGCGAGCGTCCCCGCACCGATGAGGCGTGCTCGACGCAGGTTCTGCACGTTGGCCACGAGCTGCACATGACAGAAGCCGGGCTCTAGCTGGGTCACCTGGCCTGCGACCTCCGCGGCGCGCGCCAGGGCGTATGACTTTCCCTTGGTGCCGAGCGCCCGCTGGATCGACGCGAACGCCCCGACTTTAGGCTCCCAGCTGGTGCGGTCGGCGTGGCGCCGCTTCACTTGGAGCAGCTCCTCGTCCTCCATCCATGCGCCCAGGGCCTTCAAGATCGCGGCGCGATCCCCCGGGGCGACGCGGGCAGCGGAGAGCCGGGTCGGTCCCGCCAGCCAGGGGAGGGCGCCCCGCCCCTCCTCCACGACGCTGCGCGTCTGCTCTTCGAGCAGCGCCTGCTGCAGGTACCGCGGGGGGATACCGACGTCCTGTCCCAGCGCGAGCACCTCGTCCTTCGTCAGCCCGTCGCCGATGTCGCGCTCGGCCGCCTGGAGCTCGGCGGCGCGCTGGATGATCCGCTCGAGCGCGGCGCGGCTGATGAGCTCGGCGGGCATCGCTAGGCCTGGACCTTGGTCTTCGCCGGCGCGGCGGAGACGGACTCGCCCGAGGTCCGCTCCGGCAGCGCCGGGGGCGTCGCCCGCTTGGTCACCAAGTCGAAGAATCCTTTCAACAAGTCGATCGGGATCGGGAAGAACGTCGTCGAGTTGTTTTCCGACGAGATCTCCGTCACGGTCTGCAGGTAGCGCAGCTGGATGGCGGCGGGCTCCGAGCCGATGATGCGCGCCGCCTGCGCGAGCTTCTCGGAGGCCTGCAGCTCCCCTTCGGCGTTGATGATCTTCGCCCGGCGCTCCCGCTCCGCTTCGGCCTGCCGCGCCATGGCGCGCTTCATCTCCGGGGGCAAATCCACGTCCTTCACCTCTACCGCCGTGACCTCGATCCCCCAATTCTCGGTGCGTTTGTCGATGATGTTCTTGAGGATGTTGTTGATTTTCTCGCGGCTCATCAGCAGCTCGTCGAGCTCAGTCTCGCCCAGCACCGAGCGCAGCGTCGTCTGGGCGAGTTGGCTCGTCGCGTACAGGTAATTCTCGACGCCGATCACGGCCTTGACGGGATCGCGCACGAGCATGTACAGGACCGCGTTCACCTTGATGGAGATGTTGTCGCGCGTGATCACGTCCTGCGGCGGGATGTCCATCGCGACGACGCGCAGGCTGACGGTCTGCGTTTTCGCGAACAAGGGCGGCACGTAGATGAGGCCCGGCCCCTTCGCGCCCCACGAGCGGCCCAGAAAGAAGTACACCGCGCGCTCGTACTCGCGAAGCACCTTGAGGCCTCCGAACAGGTACAGCGCCAGCCCGCCGAGGACGGCGGTCACGATCATGTCCATCGAGAGCTCCTCCTCAGGCCGGGAAGGCTTCCACGATCACCGCCGCTCCCTGGCCGCCTCCAATGCAGGCGGAGCCCAGGCCGAAACGCTGCCGCCGGCGCCGCAGGGCGTGGAGCAGGTGGATCGTGATGCGCGTGCCGGTTGCAGCGAGCGGGTGGCCGATCGCGACGGCACCGCCGTCCACGTTGGTCTTGGCGCGGTCGAGCCCCAACTCCTTCTCGACGGCGAGGTACTGCGGCGCAAACGCCTCGTTCACCTCGACGAGATCGAGCTGCTCGAGCTTCATCCCAGCCTTCTGGAGCGCTTTGCGGGCCGCGGGCGCCGGGCCGATGCCCATGTACTTGGGCTCGACCCCCGCCACGGCCCACGCCACCAGCCGGCCCAGGGGCTTCAAGCCGTGGGTCCGCGCGAAATCCTCGCCCGCGATCACCGTGGCCGCCGCGCCGTCCACGATCCCGGACGCGTTGCCGGCGGTGACGAGCCCATCCTTCTTGAAGTAGGGCTTGAGGCCGAGCAATACCTGCAGCGTGGTGTCCGGTCGCATGTGCTCGTCCTTGCGGTACTCGACGGTCTGCCCCTTCTGCTTGATGGGGACCCCGACCACCTCGTCCTGGAAGACACAGGCATCCCACGCTTGCTTGGCGCGCTGCTGCGATGCGAGCGCGACCTCGTCCACTTCCTGGCGGGTGAGCTTGTAGCGCTCGGCCAGGTTTTCCGCCGTCTCGGCCATGGAGAGTCCGCACTGTGGGTCCTTGAGCGCCTCCCACAAGAGGTCTTCGAGGGGAGCGGCGGGGCCGAGCCGCAACCCCCACCGGGCGCCGCGCACGACATGGGGGGCCTGGCTCATGGACTCCGTGCCGCCCGCGAGCACCGCGTTGGCCTCGCCCAACAGGATGAGCTGCGCGCCCTGCGTGATCGCCTCGAAGCCCGAGCCGCACAGCCGGTTGACCGTCACGGCGGGCACCTCGATCGGGAGGCCCGCCTTGAGACCGATGTGGCGGGCGCAGTAGATCGCATCCGCCGAGGTCTGGAGCGCGTTGCCGAAGACGGTGTGGCCCACCTCGGCCGCCGGCACGGCAGAGCGCTCCAATGCATGCTTCGCCGCCACCGCGCCAAGCTCGTTCGCCGAGAGGTCCTTGAGCGAGCCGCCGAACGAGCCGAAGCCCGTGCGGACGCCGGAGAGGAAGACGACGTCTTTATGGGAACCCTGGGTTTTCATGGGGGAAGCTCCGCGTGAGTACTCTCAGACCGCGGAATATGGGCGCCAGGGCCGCTACGCGGTAGGCCGGTAACACGAAGCGGGAGAGACGGATATGCGCCGTCCCTCCCGCTGCGCCGAGCGCTCAACGGCTCAGTGGATGAAGCTGACCCAGCCCATCTCGTTCGCGACAATGGCGAGCGTGCCGCTCGCGCTGAACCCGATGTAGCGGGCGTTGCCTCCGGTCCGAACGGAATCGCGCAGCACGCGCGTCGTACGGTCGAACACGTACACCTTGCCGTCCGCCAGGGTGCTCACGTACACCTGGGCGTTGTCCGGTGTGACGGCGACATCGAAGGCGTTGCGGCGCTGCGGAGTGCCGACCGAGTACTCGAGGAACGTCGCGCCGCCCGTCGGCAGGTCCCGCAC
>WNGD01000647.1_pt1 | contig 72468 bp, 58 predicted proteins | sample 5400671 | NCBI WGS metagenome assembly WNGD01 (sample SAMN13153369, study PRJNA577476) | soil metagenome | isolation source: 40 cm soil or saprolite under grassland replicate 2 | place: USA:California | collected 2016-06-15
GTGCCGATGATCAGCTCCAGCCGGTGCTGGGTGCCATTCACGACGCCGTCGATGGTCACCCGTTGCTCGGCGCCGTGGGTGTAGTTCAGCCGCAGATCGTGCCGGTCGGCGTCCCACACCGAGCTGACCCCTCCGCCCGGGACCGTCACCACGGGCGGCGCGTCGTAGCGCAGCACGGTCTCGCCGTCCTCGCCGGGGCGGCCGTAGAGGACCGCGACGTCCGTGGTCCCGACCGCCGCCTGGGTGAGCAGCTCGGAGGTCGAGTACACCAGCCGCTCGGACCCGAGCGCGTCGTTGGCCAGCAGCATCTTCGCGTCGCGCCCGTTCAGCCTGATCGCGGTGCCGGGCTGCTGCGGCACGCTCGGGTAGACACTGGTGCCGGCTGGCGGGACGTCGATGGCGTCGACCACCACGTAGTGCCCGCTGGCGCTCGGGTTCTGCTGGCCGGTGACCACGATCTGCAGCGTGTGGGTGGTGTCGTCCAGGTTGTCGGCGGCGTAGAGGACCTGGTGCGTCGCCTTGGAGGGGCCGTACCCGTCGACGGTGGCGACCTTGGCGCCGTCCAGGAAGACGTCGGCGATGCCATGGTTGGCGTCGAATGAGGAGATCCAGCGCACAGCGGTCCCGGTGAACGTCACCGACATGCTGTCGCCCGCGGTGTTGCTGAACGATTCGGTCCGCAGGTAGTCAGCGGCAGTGTAGTTCTGCTCCGGTCCCGCGTGGGTCCAGGTGCCGGCGTAGGCCAGGGCGGGGTCCCGGTCGTCGTAGGTGTAGCTGCCCCTTGCGGCGAGGTCCACGGCGATGTGGGTGGTGTCGTCGGAGGTCGAGGTGCTGTTGGTGTGGCGCAGCACCAGCACCTGGGTGTGGTCGTCGGGGTTGACCCGCGCCTGCTCCACGACGGCGCGGTTGGATGGTGCCGTGACGGCCGCCTGGCTGGTCTTGGCCAGCGGCGCGACTGCGTTGAAGAAATAGCCGAGCCGGTGCACCTCGTCGTATTTCGGTCCGAGGCCGCGCTGCTCGCTGATGGCCGCGCCGTAGTCGTAGGAGGTGTAGACCTGGCTCGGGTCGGGGATCCAGCCCCAGGACGTGCCGCCGTAGGTCATGTACAGGCTTTGCATGGTCGCGCCGACCGCGACGTTGTTGGTGTAGAAGACCCGCTCGAAGTCAGGGCCGGTGAGCTGCCGGCACTGGTCGTAGCCGGGGCCGCCCCACGGGTCGAATGACCCACCCTGGAACTCCGGCGTGAAGATCGGCGTCCCGTCGCGGAACCGTGGCAGCCCGCCGACACCAGCCCAGTTGGTCGGGTTGGAGCAGTTGAAACCCTGCGGGTAGGAGTCCTGGCCGGGCAGGTCGACCGCGCCGGTGCCGGTGGCCCAGGTCGAGGGACCGCAGCAGTGGTTGTGCGTCAACGGCACGGTGATCCCGTCGGAACGGACCAACCTCTCGGTATGGTCCATGTAGGCGGCGTCGGTGTTGCTGCCGTACTCGTTCTCGACCTGGTACAGCAGCACCGTCCCGGTGCCGTTGGTGAGCTGGTGCCGGGCGATGATCGGATCGATGTGGTGCAGCCACTCGTCACTGGCCGCCTGGAAGTCCGGGGCGCTCGACCGCGCAGGTCCACGTCACGGACGCCAGTGAAGTCGTACACCCCTGGTGCCGGCGAGTGATAGCCCCAGTCGAAATAGATCGAAGTCGCGTTGAAACCGGACGCCTTCATCTTCTGCAGCACGTCCCGCCACAGGTCCGGACTCGGCAGGCGCCAGTAGTGGAACTCACCGGACCACAGGTACAGCCGCTTGCCGTCGACCATCAGCGAGTACTGGTCGAAGGCCACCGTATGGGGGATGAGCCCACCCGCGTCCGCAGCCCGCGGCTGGACGACGTCCACCGCCGTCACCGCGACGCCGGACCCCAGGACCATCGCGCCCACGGCGAGCGTGGCGAGAAACCTTCGCATGGTCATCCTCCTCACCCCTGGAACCGATGCGAAGTCGTACTAATTTACCGACTCAACACGTTAAAACAGTTACATACAGAAATCAACGGAAATCAACAAGAACCTGCAAATTCACCCCTCCGGACGACGGCTAGGCGATGGTGGTGCAGCGGGGCGGCTGCAGCACGCTGGTCAGCCGAGGGTCCAGGTGACCGGGATAGAGGGGTCGGGATCGTAGGCGCAGAAGCTGCCGGTGCGGACGCTGCGCTGTAGGTGCTCGCCGAGGGCGGGTTGGTGGGCGGCGATGCGGCCGATCGCCGTCCGCAGCGCCTTGGTGACGCTGATGCGGGCGCGTTCGGCGTTGGCTCGCGCTTGGCGGTCTCGGCCGGCGAGCCCGGTGACGGCGGCGAGGTGGGCGGCGAGCTGCTGTGCCTCGGTTCGGGCGCGTTCGGCCCGGACCAGGTCGTTCCAGGCCTCGGCCTCGGCCACTTCCTCGGCGAGTTCCTTGAGGCGGCGCCGGTAGGCGGCCTTCGCCTGTGCGTCGACCAGGGGGGCGGCGGTGGCGGGGTCAGCGGCGGCGAAGGCGGCACCTGCCGCGACGCCAGCACCGGTCCCAGTACTGGCCCCGGTTCCGGCGAGGTCGAGGGCGTGGAATTCACGACCAGGGACCGCGAGCAGCCGGGCAAGATAGGCCATTCCGATGCTGCCACGCAGCCGCACGGCGCTGCCACGCCAGCCGACCGTCCAGTAATCGCCCTCGCAACGCAGGACCCCTGCAACCTGCCCATCGTCGCCGTGACGGTCCTTCCCCGAGGTCGTGGGCGCTCCGGTGCCTGGTGCCGGGCCGGCTGACGGTGCCGCGCCCGGAGCACCGGGCCAAAGCTCCAGCCGCAGGTCGGGGTCGTCGTGGGCGAACAGCGGGCGGATCCCAAAGCGGCGCAGCAGCGCGTGGGCCGCCTCCAGCTCACGGGCGGCACGGTCCTGATCGCCGGGACGCCCCTTGGCGGCAAGCGCCTTGGCATAGTAGTAGCGGCTGTGCGCGAGGTAGGGCGGGGCCGCCATCCGCTCGCAACTGTCCACCGCCGCGGCGAACTGCTCGACCGCGTCGTCCCAGCGGCCCGTGGTGGCGGCGAGCAATCCCAGATGATGGCTGACCGGCCAGCAGAAGCCACCGCCAACCCGGATGGCCCTGACCATCTGCCCGGCGTAGGGTCGCAGCAGCGCCGACAGGACGTCCGCTCGCTCGGCGTCGCCGAGCCCGTACGCGGCCATCGCGGCCACAGCCGCCGAGATGAGGTAGACAGGGGTGGTCGGCCTTGGCAGGCCCGCGAACCCTCCCGCCGCCAGGCGCTCGAACTCCTCTCGGGCCTCGGCGGTGCGTCCGGCGTTGGTGAGCATGACCGTCAGCAGGGCGCGCCAGACGAACAGCGGGTTGAGCGTCAGCGCCTTGTGATACGCGCCCTCCAGGTCGGCGGTGGGCCGTCCACTGACCAAATAGTGTCCCGACCGGAGACCAAGGGCGCAGGGTGCGGCGGCGGGGTCGCCGGCGCGGCGCCCGACGGCGCGGGCCTGGCTGGCGAGCTGTTCGGTCTGGTCGAAGCGGCCGTCCATAAGGGCGATGCAGCCGCGAACCATCAGCACGGGCCAGCGCAGATGCGGTGGGTCGCGCAGCTCGCCGACGATCCGCTGGAAGGTGTCTGCTTCGGCGCGCATGGCCGCGGCGTCGCCGGCCTCGAGGAAGTCCAGGATACGCAGGTGGTGGCCGTGTGCGGCGAGGACCTGGTCGCCAGCGGCCTCGGCGAGCTGGACGATCTGGGTGGCCGTGGCGAGCTGCTGCGACGGTCCGCCCACACCCCAGGTCGCAGCGTGGCGGTCAAGCAGCACCGCGGCCAGCGTGGCGGGGTCGTCCAGACGCGTGGCGATGGTGACCGCCTCGTCGGAGAGGTCGAGGCGGCGGTCCCCCTTGCTCCCCGCTGGCGCCGACGTGCGCCGCGGCGCCCGGGCCAGGCGTGCGAGCAGCCGGGCCCGTAGCGCGCTGTCCCCCTCGACCAGCTCCAGGGCCTCTTCGAGGAGCCGGACCTGGAGCTCATCGATGGCGAAGACCGCCTCGTCCTCGCCAAGGCCGAGCGCGGCGCGGGCGAGCAGCTTGCCGTCGCCGAGCCGTCGCGCCAAGCCAGCGGTCCGCTCGAAGCCGTCCCGGGCCAAGGCAACCTCCCCAGCGGCCATGCGTGCCTCCGCCAGCGCCAGTTCCAGCTCGCAGCGGCGTGCATGATCCGGGACGGGACCTTGGGCGGCGAGGTCCTGCGCCCGGAGCGCCCGCTGGAAACACCCCACGGCGTCTTCATAGGCGAGCAGACTCAGGGCGCGCTGCCCCGCACGGGCCGAATAGTCGACGGCCTTGGCGGCCCCGTCCGGACCGGCACGCAGGAAGTGGTCGGCGAGCTCCTCCAGCCGCGGCTCCAGGGCTCCCGCGAAGCGGACCTCCATTGCTTCGCCCGCCCGCCGGTGCAACGCCAGCCGCCGGGCCGGCGGGAGCCGCTCATACAGCACCTCACGGACCAGGGCGTGCGCGAACCTCCATTGCAGCGGCGAACTCGGCACCTCCTCCACCAGCCGCGCCCGCACGGCCTCGCCGAGCAGCTCCAGCACCTGCTCGGCCGACGTTTCGGCCAGCACCTCCAACAGCTCCAGCCGCAGGTCATGGCCGAGGACCGAGGCGACCGCCAGCAGCTCGGCACACGGCGCCGACAGCAGGTCCAAGCGGCGGGCCAGTACCGGCCGGACCCCGTCGGGCACCGCCGCGCCCGTCAGCCCGGCGGCAAGCAGCCGGGCCATCTCGCGCACAAACAGCGGGTTGCCACCGGTCCGTTCACGGACCTGCGCGGCCAGCGCCAGGTCCGGTGCGGTGCCGGTGGTCACGGCGATGAGGCGGGCCACCTCGTCGGGGCCCAGTCCGCGCAGCACGATCTGGTAGCAGGCCCCACCAAGGGCTCCGGCCAGCTCCTCGATCGGGCTTGCCGGGCCGGCCTCGACATCCCGGTAGGCCCCGAGCAGCAGCAGCCGCACGCTGTACAGCTCCCGGGCCAGAAACCGCAGCAGCCGCAGCGACGGCACGTCGGCCCAGTGCAGGTCGTCGAGCACCAGCAGTAGCGGCCGCATCTGCGAAGCCCGGACCAGCAGCGTGGCGATGGCGTCGAAGAGGCGGAAGCGCGCCTGTTCGGGTGGCAGCGCGGCCAGCTCGGCCGCCGCGGGGATGGGGCGCATCAGCTCTGGCAGCATGTTGGCCATCTCGCCGAGCAGGGGCTCGCCGTGGTCAAACAGCGTGTCCCGATCGGCGGCGGGAAGCTGCCGCAGCAGTTGCCGTAAGACCTGGATCCACGGCCAGAACGGTGGTGCGCCGTCGCCCTCCCAAGCGCTTCCCCACAGCAGCATCGCGTCGCCCGGCGCGGTGTCAGTGGCGACCTGCTCAGCCAGACGGGTCTTCCCAATGCCGGGCTCACCAGCCAGCAGCACCAGCGAGCCACGGCCGTCGACGGCCTCCCGCAGGGCTGACCGCAGCTCCGCCAGGTCATGGTCGCGGCCCACGAACGGTTTGGGCTTGACCCCAAGCCCAGCTCCTGCCCCTGCCCTCTGATCGTCCACCATAGATGCCCGTCATGCTGCTCGTCCGGCACCATGCCATCAGCCCGCAGCCAGGCTCGGCATCGCCATTTTCCTCGCCAGCGCGACGCATCCGACAAGGCGCGCGCAGACCGATCGTACCGTGCGACGCGTCAGCCCCGCCTGTCGGGCCTGCCCTCCGGCTTGTCTGGGTGGGGCCTGGCCCCCTCGGCGGCGACGTGATCGCTGGAGGGCACGCGGTTACTGCTGGCCGTACTCCTCGTCGGTGACGTGGTCGCCCCAGTTGGATTCGGGGCCCTCCTCGGGGGCTTCCCACATGGCGACGTGGGTCATGAAGTGGCCGGGGGCCGCGCCGTGCCAGTGCCACTCGCCCGGGGATGTGTCGATCGAGTCTCCTGGGAGCAGTTCGATGGTCTTGCCGCCACGGGATTGGGCGAGCCCGCGCCCCTCGGTCACGTACAGGGTCTGCCCGACGGCGTGGGAGTGCCAGGCGGTGCGGACGCCGGGGGTGAACCGGACCGTGTTGACGCGCAGGCGAGATGGGGGTTCGCCTTTGGCGATGACGTCGAACCACACGTCGCCGGTGAACCTGCCGGCTGGTCCCTTGACGGTCGGCTGCTTGGTCACGATCTCCGTGGCGGCTCCCTTGTCGATGGCGAGGATCTCGTTTCGGCTGTCCACGGCGACGATGCTACGTCCGCAGCGCCTGGTTGCGTGGCACCGGTTCGTGATCTGGTCAGCATGCACCGCTCCATACCACCAGCCCAATGGCCTCGAAGTCGGCACGACTAGTGAAAGCCCCCGAGGGCCGAGGCGCACTCGGCAAGCAAGTGCGCCTCGGCGACGCAGGCGTGCTCGAAATCGTCGAGGGGGAGGCTCTCGTCGGTTGAGTGGGCGCGGCAGTCCTTGTCAGCGCCCGCGCTGGTGACCAGGATGGCGGCCTTCGGGAAGGCGTCGGCGAAACTCGCGACGAACGGGATCGTGCCGCCCACGCCCCACTCGATCAGCTCGCGGCCGTAGGCCTGCCGGAACGCCGCGCGGGCGGCGTCGAACGCCGGTCCTTGGGCGTCGATCGCGTAGGGCCGGCCGATCTCGCGGTTCTGCACGGTGACCTGGACGCCCCAGGGGGCGTGGTCGCGGAGGTGGCTGGCCAGCGCATCCCAGGCCCGGGCGGGCTCGTCGCCTGGGGCGAGCCGCACGCTCACCTTGGCACGGGCCATCGGGATCAGGGTGTTGGAGGCGTCGGCCACGCGGGTGGTGTCGATCGCCAGGACCGAGACCGCCGGCTTGGCCCAGAGCCGCGCGGCGATGCTGCCGCTCCCCAGCAGCTTGACGCCGTCGAGCATGCCGGCCTCGGCTCGGAACCGCTCCTCTGGGTAGTCGTACGGCGGCGGCGGCGCGGTGGCCAGGCCCTCGATGGCGACGTCGCCCTGCTCGCCGTGGAGGGTGGCGAGCAGGCGGCACAGGGCGGTCAGCGCGTCGGGGGCCGCGCCGCCGAACGCTCCCGAGTGCACGCCGTGCTTGAGAGCGCGGACCTCGACGACGCAGCTTGCCAGGCCGCGCAGGCTGATGGTCAGGCCGGGCGTGCCGCGCTCGGGGTTGGCGCTGTCGGCGAGCACGATGACGTCGGCCGCCAGCGCGTCGCGGTAGCGCTCCAGGAAGGCGCCGAGCGTGGGCGAGCCGATCTCCTCCTCACCCTCGGCGAATACGGTGACCCCGACCGGCGGCTGCCCGCCGTAGGCCCGCAGCACGGCCAGGTGCGCGGCGACGCCTGCCTTGTCGTCGGCGGCACCGCGGCCGTACAGGCGCCCTTCACGCTCGGCCGGCTCGAACGGCGGGGTGGTCCAGGAGGCCGGTTCGCCCGGTGGCTGCACGTCATGGTGGGCATACAGCAGCACGGTGGGCCTGCCCGGCGGCGCGGGCCAGCGGGCGAGGACCGCGGGCTGTCCGCCCTCCACCTGGAGCAACGCCGGGCAGCACGCGCCGCACGGCCTCCCGTAGTTCCTCCCTCATGACAGCCACCTCCTGGGCCACGACCTCGCGATGTGATCGACATCTAACGTACAACCCGGCTCAACGGCCGCCGGACGGCGGCGGCCAGCCGCAAGCCGACGTTCTGGGCAGCGTGGCCGACCTGCTCCCCCCCGATATCCACCGATATACCCCGGCGGCGTCCGTTGCTGCTACCGTGGCCGGCTTGCTCGCAGACGGCGGGAAGGGAGGAGGTGGTGTGACCCAGGCGCAGACCCAGACATCCTGGCCGAAGGTTGTGCTGGTCTGCGTCGCGGGGGTTCCCGCCGCCATCGCGCTTGGGAAGATCGTCTTGGTTGCGCCGCTGATCCGGGGTCGCGACCTCCAGCGCGGGTGGGGCGAAATTTGGGTCCTTCACTTGGCCTGTTCACATGCTCTGTTGATTCCCTTATGTTTGGCCGATCTGGGCTAACGGAGGGGTCTCGGCGGAAAGGAATGGCTCATGGCGGTTGGCCTGCGCTTCATGACCTGGAACATCGACTACGGCCAGCGCGACGATCACCTGGAGAGGGTCGCTGCGCTCATCCGCGGGACCGGCGTCGACATCGCGATCCTCCAGGAGATTGCCGTCTCGGGCTCGCTTGCTGGCGGCGTCAACCAGGTGACCCAGCTCTCCGCGGACACCGGTCTTTTCAACCGCGTGTTCGCCAAGGACGGTGGGTACGGTGGCGGCGACGTCGGCATCGCCGTCCTGTCCCGCTTCCCGCTCGGTCAGGTGCAAGCCATCACGTACGGGCCTCGACGCGGCACCAGCGACAACTGGGGGGAAGCCACCCTGCTCAGGGTCCCGGCCACCATCCACCGGCTCACCCACCACATCTTCTCGGCGCACCCCCGCGCCGACGACGACATCCGCGCCTGCGCAAGTCTGGTCCACAACCTGGTCCAGGGACTGCCGGCGGGTGACGCTGTCCTGTTCGGCGCCGACATGAACATGGGCCGCGGAGACCAGGCGATCAATGATCTGACGGCGGTGCTGAAGGACAGCTTCGGCCGATGCCCGGACACCAGCCCGCAGTTCTGCACGCTGCGCGCAGGCGGCGACGTCGACTACGCGATGTACCGTGGCCCCTACGGGCTGCAGTTCACGGAGTGCCGATGCCCTGGCGACTCCGACGACCCGGCCCAGACGCAATTCCCGTCCGACCATGCCTGGGTCCTGGCCAGTGTCAAGGACACGCGCTCCGAGAGCGCCCAGTGCGAGCAGATCCGAGTCGGGATCCTAGACCGCCGTGATCAAATCCAGCAGCTCGAGGTGGAGCGGCAGGGCTTGGACCCGAGAAACCCCGCCGACCGCAGCGAGATCACCCAAATCAACAACCAGATCAACCAATTGCGGTCCCAGATCACCAGCTTGCAGCAGCAGTCAGATCAGCTTGCCTGCCTGTCCAATGACTGGTTCTCTGACGCGCCCCTCTGCGCGGGCGCGTAAGCTGTTGCGTTGCGCGTGGAGGACGTGCAGGCGGCCGACTCGGCACGCGTGGACGTCAGCCTGATTGTTGGACCTCGAACGTCCCGTCCGTGTGGACGATGAGCAGCCTGTTGCCGTCCACGTTAGCCACGCCAGGGACATGGGTCCCGGGCTGGCCTGTCAGGCCATCGTTTCGGCCGTGGTATTGACGGTCGGTCGAGAAGCGGACGAAGTCGCCGTCCTGGTCTGCGCTTTGCCAGATGCAGAACTGGACCGTCCCCTGTGGCACCTCGAGTTCGATGTGGTGGCGGCTGAAGTCCCCCTGCGAGGTGCACCAGGGAATCCAGTAGTCGAACCCGCCTGCACTGTTGGCTTGGATGACCCGCGAGCTGCCGTTCTCAGTGTCCATGATGCGGACGGGCTGTCCCGAGAAGTTGGAGAGCGACTTGAAGGCGGTGACGCCCATGCGTGATCTCCTTTCGGACAGGTACACGTATGGAGATGAGAGGGAGGACTGACGTTGTAGCGACGTATCGCCTGCCTCGGACCGCTGCCGACTAACCCCCTCTCCCACGTCACTTTCCCCACAACAGCCTAGAATCTCACTTTCTCTATGTTAAAGCCAATAGGGATCATCAGTTCGATTCGTCGCCGACTTGCTCTGCTAACCAAAGCAGGGTGCCAGAAGTGTTGCTGCAACTCCCCGGGTTCTTCCTGGTCACCGGCCCGAGTTACGTGCAGAACCTCCAAGCTGCTGCTTTAGCTCAACTGTCCACCTGGGGAGGAGCTATGCCCACAAGGCTCGTTTTGGCAACGCTTGGGGCGCTGCTGCTCATAATCGCCGGCATGACGCTCGCCGCCGCATCCCCATCCACCGCCACGGCCGACCCGCGATCACATCCCCTGCTCGTCAGCCCATGACCGGGCCGCCACCGCGCCGGCATCGCCTGGTCCAAGATGGCCATCCGCACGATCCTGGCCAACCCCCGTTACACCGGCTACCAGGTCTGGAACCGCCAGCGCCGCGAGGAGACCCTCATAGACATCGACGACGTCGCCCTCCCCCACGAGACCAAGCTCGCAGGTTGTCCTCGACGACCTGGTTAGCTTTCGAGTCCGAACGCCTCGGCGAGCCTGTCAAGGGTGAACCTGTTCCGCAGCTTGCAGGCGCTGTTCTGGTTGGCAAACATCCCCCGCTGCCAGACGCCTTCTCGCGTGGCCGAGCCTGCTCCCAACAGACCGGCAACACATACTCGACAGCATCAGGTCGAAGGCCCAACAATCGGCCTCTGAGCAGCACCAACATCCATCAAGGCGCGCAGCCAGCGTGTCGCCAACATCACTAAGCCTGCCACTGTTGGGGTTGTCGAGGGCCTTGCACTCCTGACCCTGCTGGCCACCCTGGTGTTCGGCTGGCCGCACTCACCTGCATCACTGGTCTGCGATGGTGAGGACTTTCGTCATAGCGTCAACCGAGACGGAATCTTCCCTTTCGCTGATCAATGCCGGGGTGTATGACAGAGCTGCGCATGCGACCTCACACGGTGGGGCCAGTTCAGGCGTGTCCGAGGGAGGGCTGGATGACGGACGGCACCGATCCTATCCTGGCGGTCTCTTCCCAGTCGCTGCTCGTCGTCTCCGGACAGGCCAAGGGGACGGTCATCCCGATCCGGCTCGGCGAGTTGCTGCTCGGCCGCGAAGCCGGCCAGGCGGGCCGGCTGGGCGGCGACCCGATGCTGTCGCGGCGGCATGCCAGGATCACCATTGACGGCCACGGGCAGGTGGTCTTGGAGGACCTCGGCTCGACGAACGGAACCTTCCTGAACGGCGCGCGGGTCACCAGCCGCCAGCCGATCCGTGCCAGCGACATCATCGAGGTGGGCGGCAGCAAGCTCCAGGTGCTCGAGGCGACCCCCGCGCGGACCTCCCCGCGGATCCCGGCAGCGGACGTCACGCGACCGGGCCGCATCCCGGACGAGGCACCAAGCGGCGAATGGGAGGGACTCGGAGCCGACACCGACACCGCGCCGCCGGACCAGGTGGCGTCCGCGCCGCCCCCACGGCCCCCGCCACCGCCACGGCCGGCGCCGGCCCGACCGGCGCCCGAACCGCGGCGGGGACGAGCGACCGTTCAGGGACAGGTCCGCGGCATCCAGCAGCGGAACTGCGGGGAGCAGGGCTCGGGCGTGGCCTGGGCGTTCCGGATCGAGCGCTACGACCAGGACGGCAACCGGTTGCAGCCGATCCCGGCACAGATGCGGGGGATCGCGTTCGAGGGATCCTTCAGCGATGGCGATGAGGTCATCGCGACTGGCGTCTGGAAGGCTGGCACGTTGCACTGTGACCGCGTCGAAAACCGGACCACCGGAGCGACCATCAAGCCGAAGTCGTACAAGAAGGCGCTGGTCGTGTTCCTGCTCATCGTGGCGGTCATGGTGGCCGGGTTCATCGCCCTTGGAATCCACTCGGACCAGGTGTCCCAGCGTCGGGCCGACCAGGCGCACCAGCAGTACTGCCAGCAGGTGCAGCAGCAGGGCGGCACCGCTCCTGACTGTTGAGCAGCGCGTCAGCCCCATACGCCGGAGGGTTCCTTGGCACCCGCTCCAGGCTCCCAGATGCCGTCCATGGCCTTCGCCAAACGAATACAGGCTCGGCTCCCTCTTGGCCGCACCACACGGGCACGGGTATTTGTAACGACGCTCATGCCGTAACTCTATGCAGCCTCCAGCATTGTTGACAATTTTGTGAACGATGCCGGCCCTCCAGCGTCGCCTACGACGTCGCCGACGACGTGTCCCGGACGCTGACGGCGCCTACGCGGTAGCCGGCCGATGCCCCGCCCTCAACCCGCATGGCGATCGTTCGGTCGCCGGTATAGGCGCAGTCGAAGCCGAACTGCCGGTACTGGCACCCGGAGAAGGTAAAGGCCAGGTCGCGCGGCACGGCGAACATGGTGTCGACCGCGGCGCTGCTGGCGAACCGCAGCGCACGCTGGCGGTCGCCGCCGCGCCAGGCGTCGTATAAGTGGCCGGCGGCCTTGGCCGGATCGCTGATGCGCCACAGCGAGGTGGCAGGCGTCGAGCGCGCGCTGATTACCTGCTGCGCTGAGGTGGTCGAGGTTGTGGCTGCCATGGCCTGCGTCGTTGCCGTTGTGGGACCTGACGCCAGCGTGGCAGGAGGTGCGGTGCTGACAGCGGCGGCCGTTGAGGCGGCGCGGTGGTTGCTGATCAGCGCGACGGTGGTACCGAGTAGCGCCACCACGACGCCGGCGGTAGCAAAGACGACGAGGCGTTGGCGTTGGTGTCGCATGGATCTCCCCCGAGAAGCGGTATCTAGCACGACGGTAGGCGCACAAGGACACAAGTCGGATTCGCTCAGACACGCAGAACGGCTGCGGGACAGCTACGACTCGGGAAAGAGCCGCGCCGCACGACCGAATGAGTTCTTGCGATAGCTCCGGTCTATACGGTCGTCGACGCGAACGCCGCTCCGAGCGCCAGCGACGTCGCCACCGTCGGGGCCTTCTTCAACTACGCCAGCACCAGCCCGGCCCAACTCTTTCGACCACGCCACACAGGCTGATCGGATGAAATCTCCCCTTTCGCTAATCGCTGCCGAGGTGTATGACAGGTCTGCGTATGCGACCTCACGCGGTGGGGCCATTCCAAGCGCGTCCGAGGAGGGGCTGGATGACGGACGGCACCGATCCCACCATGGCAGTCCCTACCCAATCGCTGCTCGTCGTCTCCGGCCAGGCCAAGGGGACGGTCATCCCGATCCCGCTCGGCGAGCTGCTGCTCGGCCGCGAGGCGGGTCAGGCAGGCCAGCTCGGAGGCGACCCGATGCTGTCGCGACGACACGCCAGGATCATTAGCGTTGACCATCATGGGCAGACCGTCCTAGAGGACCTCAGCTCGACCAATGGGACCTTCCTGAACGGCGCGCGGGTCACCAGCCGCCAGCCGATCCACGCCAGCGACATCATCGAGGTGGGCGGCAGCAGGCTCCAGGTGCTGGCCGCGACCTCCATGCGGGCCTCCGCGCGTGCTCCAGCTCCAGCGGTGGATTTGACGAGCCCCGGCCGCCTCCAGGACGAGGCGCCGAGCGGGGAATGGGAAGGGTTCGGAGCCGACCCCGTCGCCGCGGTGCCGGCTGGGGTGGCGTCCCCGTCGCCCGCACGGCCCGCGCCGCCACCCCCGCCAGCCCGGCCGTCGCCCGAACCACGGCGAGGACGGGCGACCGTCCAAGGCCAGGTCCGGGGCATTCAGCAACGCAGCGAGAGCTACGGAGAGCAGGGCTCGAAGGTGGTCTGGGCGTTCCGGATCGAGCGGTACGACCGCGACGGCAACCGGCTCCCACCGATCCCGGTGCAGATGCGCGGGATGGCGTTCGAGGGGTCCTTCGGCGAGGGCGACGAGGTCAGGGTCACCGGCGTCTGGAAGGCTGGCACGCTGCACAGCGAACGCGTCGAGAACCTGACCACCGGGGCGACCGTCAAGCCGAAGTCGTACAAGAAGGCGCTGGTGGTGTTCCTGCTCATCGTGGCGATCATGGTGGCCGGGTTCATCTCCCTCGTCATCATCTCGAGCCATGCCTTCCAGCGTTCGGCCGACAGGGCGCACCAGGAGTTCTGCCAGCAGGCGCAGCAGCAGAGCGGCAGCACTCCTCCTGGCTGCTAGTGAGGACCGCGGCCCACAACGTGGCTATGCGGAGGGCAGTGGACGGTCCTTCGACCACAATCCAGGGTCGATGGGGCTGCGGTGCCAGGTGTCGCCGAACATGTCCGTGTGCTTGTCGCCCCACTTCGGATCGGACAGCGAGTCCCGCCACTCCAGCTCCTCGGCGAGCGTCTTGACCATCCACAGCTCGCCGACCAGCCCCATGAGCTTTCCCCCAAAGGAGCCCACCTTCCCAGGTGGTTTCACCGGAGCATCTCCAACCGGTTTCACCGGAGCTTCCCCAGGGGGCTTCACCGGAGCTTCCCCAGCAGGCTTCACAAGGGCTTCCCCGCCCGGCTTGGGCGCGGCATCCCCGGCGGGCTTCCCCCCACGCTTTTCAATTGGCCTGGTGTAGTTGGGCGATTCCGGGTCCTGCCAGTCCGGCTCCTGACGGCGAGCGCGATTCTCGCGACGGGTCTGCCCTCCCCCTTCACTCATGTTGCGGTGGGCATCGCGCATCCGTAGTTTCTGGTCGGCCCCGGGTGGATTCTGCGAGAACGGACGACGAACGTGGTCGACCTGGAAGCGGCCCTCGGGTTGCTCGGGGTTGTACCGCTGAACGAGATCGTCACCTGTCGCCCGGTCCCCGGCGGTGGTATTGCGCGCGCCGCCCTCCCGGGGAGCCGGCTTTTCGGCTTTGAATGGGACGATCTCCACCGTATAGATTTCGGGGGCGCCTTCGGGTGTCGCTCGCGGCCCGACAACCCCGGCTCCGGCAAGAGGCCCGGAAGCATCCATGCCAGGTGACGAACTCGTTGGCCCAGGGCCCCCGCCGTCGTTTGGCGAGGTGGCGCTGGCCTGGTCCGGGAACATCCAGATCTTCCGCGCGGAATCCCAGGTTGGTAGCCCCTGAAGCTCAGGATAACCGTGCTCCTGGAACCATTTGCGCGCCTCCTCTGGGGTCCCCTGCCCTTGGGCGAGGCGCCGCTCCTGCTCACGCTCCGCCGGATCCGTGCCATCCACTGGTTTCGTTTGGATCCGCGTCACCGGCTCTTTTGCTGGCTCCTTTGCTGGCTCTTTGGCTGGCTCTTTGGCTGGCTCTTTGCCTGCGGTCTCCTTCAGGTCCTCCTTCTCAGCCTTCTCAGGTGTCGAGCCGGGCTGGTCGGAGGCTTCGGCAGATCCGGACCCGCCGCCTGGGCTGTCGGAGCTGTTCCCAGCTCCACCATCGTCGGAGGCGTCGACCGCAAACGACAAGGAAGGGCGGCCCGGTGCGCCGCCGTTCGCTCCCCCAGCCTGCGCGCCATCGCCTGCTTTCGCCCCGCCGGACACATCTGGCCGATGGTCAGGCAAACCGGAGCCGCTGTCGCCGTCGTCGGACCCGACGGACACGTCTGGCCGGTGGTCGGACGCTTCACCCTTGTCCGACCCACCGAGGTTGCCGCCCGAGCCGCCTTCGCTGCCGCCGCCGGACGGGGAGCCGCCGTCGATGCCGCGTTGCATTGCCGACGACGACGCCGCGTCCATGTCCCTGGATACCTCGTCCGTCCTGGCCTTGGCGTCGTTGCTGGATGAACGATCAGCAGCGAGTCGGCTCATCTTCCGCCCCCTTGACGGGTTGGGCCTGATCCGGCTGGCCGGATCACAGCCCCGCCTCCTGCAACAGGCGAGCCATGACCCGCCTCGACGTCCGCGGCAGGCTCCCTGTCTCGTCAAGCATCTGCTGCCCGAAGCAGAGGGAGGCACGCCGGGCCGAGTCCGTCACCGCCGGGGCCAGGTCGGGCGCCAGCTCTGTCTCAGGGAACTCGACCAGCTCGTAGGCCGCGTCCTGGCAGAGGTTCCACAGCGCCTGGCGGTGGCCGTCGTCGCGGCCGGTGTCCTGCGCTTCGGCGCTGCGCCACGCTTCACGGAAGCGGCCCGTCGCGACCAGCTCGGCGGCCGGCCACCGGAACAGGCACAGGCTGCCCTCGCCCTCCTCGTTCTGGCAGATCCGGGCGCAGTCCGGATACGGCGCAACGTCCTGGCGGTGGAGCTGCCGCGCCAGCTCCATGAGCTCGGCCGTGGCCGCAGTCGCCCTGCCGGCCCGCGCTCTCTCCAGCAAGGCCTGCTGGAGCACGCCGCAGAACCGTGCCGTGGTCCCGTAGTCCCAGCCCGCCTGGCTGCCCCGGCGCTCGGCATGCCAGCGCGCTCCGTGCCGGCACACGGAAGCCATCACGGCGCCGAAGTCCACGTCACCTGGGCGGCGCGGCGTCACCGTCGCCACGAGCTCTGGCCACAGGCGGTCCAGTGCGTCCCGGTGAGCGACAGCCGACAGGACGACGCGGCTCAGCACCCGCTGGACAGGACGTTGGGCGGTCAGCGCCTGGGCCACCTCACAGGCCCGCAGGTCGCCCGCGCACCCCGCCGGGCACTGCGCCGGTCCGTCCACGAGACCCGAATGCAGCGACGCCATGCGCTGGGCGACCGCCGCGTCCGGGAGCGTGCCAGGTGCCTTGACCAACGGCACGGCTGCCAGCACGGGAGCGTCGGCGCCCTCGCTGAAGACGGCCGCCTGCCCGGGTCCGAGGATGACCAGGGCGTTGCCCTGCTCGGCGTCCATGGCCATGGTGGCGCCGAGCGCGGCCCGGTCATCCGCGGCGACGACGCGGTGGGCGATCTTGAGCGCGGTGTTCTTCAACACCTCGGGGGCCAGCCGCGTCGGGACCTGGTCGATGATCGCCATGCCCTGGCCGTAGGCGCGAACCTCGGCGAGCAGGTTGATGAAGGTGTCGACCGCCTGTCCCCGCGGGTCGGCCATCTCCTCCGCGGCGCGGGTCGGCCGTGCCGACAGGAGCCGGTGCGCCTCCTCCACCACCAGCAGGTGGACGACCCGGTCAGTCGGGCCTGCGGCGCGGCGGTGCTCGGCGAGGCGGATGAGCACCATGGCCATGAGGAAGGCTTTGTCATCGTCGTCCCCGACCGCCTCCAGCTCGAGCACGCACGGCTGGCCGAACAGGTCCGCAGGCGGCGTCGACCGTTCGACGTCGAGCATCGCTCCCTTGCCCCCGTGCCGCAGCGAGTCCAACCGGGTCACGAGGGCCGCGCGCAGGTCGGCCACCACCCGGTCCTCGTATCCGAGCGAGGGCACAACCTCCTCCACCTTCGCGACGAGCTGGCTCAGCGTGGGGAACGCCGCAGCCGGCGCTGGCCCTGGCGAGGCGACCCGGCGGTTGCGGTTGGTGCGCAGGTCCCAGCCGCGGTCCACGTAGACCGCGTGCAGGCAGGTCTCCAAGATCTGCGGCAACGGCGTCCACATGCCGAAGCTCGCGCCGAAGGCGGCCCGTAGCAGATCCAGATGCTCGCTGACCGTCGTTCCCTCCGGCACCTCGAACGGATTCAGCCGGATGGGCGCGATTCGCTCGTCGCCCAGGGTGAAGACCCGCAGGCGCGGGCCGATCTCCTCATGGTCGAGGAGCACCCGGTACTCGGTCTTGGCGGGTTCGAGCACCAGGAACGGCACCCCCAACCGTTGCACCTGCGCGAGCAGGTGAAACAGGGTGTTCGTCTTGCCGGAGCCGGTGACACCGGCGACGAAGACGTGACGTGTCAGCGACGAGAGCGGAACGCGGTAGTCGCTAGCCGTTGGACGCCGCCGGTGCATGATCCGCCCGACGGCGAGCGCCTCAGTGGCAGGGACGGCGTCCGTCACCGTGTCGAAGCGGGCGACCGTCTCGACCGCGAACCCCGGCGTCTCCAGTTCGGGGAGGTGGACGTAGGCGGCCAGCTGGGCGGTGGTCAGCAGCGTCTGCAGCTCAAACGGCCGCCGGTAGTGCCCTGGACCAGCCGCACCAGGCTGGTCGGGCAGCGCCCAAGCCTCGGCGAGCGCAGCGGCCGCAGGCAGGTCGAACACCCGCACCGGCTCCGGCAGCGACCTCACTCCGGAGAACATGCTCCGCCACGCCGCCGCCAGCCTCGGATAGCTCTGCTCGTCGCCGAGCAGGTAGACGCCGGTCCTCCAGGCACCGGTGGCCATCCCCTCCCCCAGCGCGGACAGCGACACCTTGAGCAACTGGAGGTACTGCTCGGCCAAGGGGCTGGGGGCGCCTTCGGCCTCGGCCGCTGTCGCGACCGCGCGCAGCTCGTTGAGCACCTGCTGGCGGACCCGGGCCACGGCTGCCTCAGCCACGGGATGCGCCAGCACCAACACGGCCCACAGGGTGCCCTCCAGGGACGCGACGACGCGGTCGAGCGGAGCCGATCCGTCCGCCTCCCAGATGCCCGCTGGATCCGGTATGCCCAACGCCACCCCGCTCAAGGGCCACCGCCACGGTTGCAACGACGACGTGGCGGCGTCCTCGACCCTCACCGCCGCATACAGGCCGTCGAGCACCGCCCGCAGCACGTCGCGGCGGCGATCCTGCGTCACGGCCGACGGCGTCCTGGACGACCAGGTCCCAAGCTGCACCCGCACCCCGTCCGCGGCGCCCAGCATCGAGAACGCCACCGGCATGCGATACCCATACAGGCCGGTGATGAGCTCGGCTGTCCGGGGTCGCCACGCCTCGCCTGGTGCCCGCAGTTGCTCGCTGGGCAGCCGCTTGTCAGGCCGCCCGACGCCGCGCACACGGAGCAGGCGACGCACCTCGGGAACCCCAGCGGTCCGGGCGCCACCCGGCTCCGGTACCAGCGGCATACACCGCTGCAGGTAGTCGACGCTGTCGGTCGTCACACCACTCGACGTCGTCATCCCACCCCGCCCCCGCGGCCCCCATTGCGAGTTCCCCCCGCGAACCCTCAGGCCGTCCCTGTACGAGCGGCCGGTTGGCCTTGAGGGTCAGCGCCAGTGTGTCGGATCCCGCGGCAACACTCCAGCCCCGCGGTTCGCGAAATGGAAGCTGCTCAGTGGACATCAACCCACCAACAGCCCGCTGACCTGCACCAACAGGTCACCAACAAATCGTGTAGACCTGACGGGATTCGAACCATGCGAGTGGCTGCGGTTAGCCCAGGCCATCGCCCAGGCCTTCCAGCTCGTCCAGAACCTCTACGGGCACGGTGAGGAACACCACGACGAGGGTGGCCAACAGTGAGCCAACACGCCGCCGCACTGACGCTGTTGGCCAAATCGTCGCGACCATCTTGTCATGACAAGCCCCTCCAGCGCGCTTGGTGGGCGACAGAAGGGGCCTCCCTCGTGCCACGGTCCCTGGCCAGTGGGCGTGCTGGTCTACCGGCCTGCGGCGCGGGGGGTCGCCGTCTCGGCAGACGTCGGTAGGTTTATCGATGGTGTCGGAGGGGGGACTTGAACCCCCACGTCCTTGCGGACACTAGGCCCTCAACCTAGCGCGTCTGCCTATTCCGCCACTCCGACTGGGAACTCGGCCATCAACCTAGTGTGGCGGCGGGATTGTAGCAGAGGGGGGATGAGGGCTTGGAGTCATGTGGCGAGGCTGGTGGTGGCGAGGGGGAGGGTGGCGGTTGGGGTGATTGTGAGGCCTTGAATGCCGTGGGTGAAGGCGAGGGTGGCGCGGGACTCGAGGAGGGGGAGGGTGGGGGTCTGGGCGAGGATGGCGGTTTCGGCTTGCTGGTAGAGGCGGGTTCGGGTGGCGCTGTCGGGGGTGGATCTTGCCTGGGTGAGGAGGGCGTCGGTGGGTGGGTTGGTGAAGCCGGTCAGGTTGCTGGCGCCGTGGGTGGAGAACTGGTCGAACAGGAAGGTGTCCATGAGGGGCGGGTCGCCGGTCCAGCCAAGGGTGAATAGCTGGATGGAGGGCTGCTTGCTGGTCAGGACAAAGAGATATGCGGCCGGGTCGACCGGGTTGACCTTCAGGGTGATGCCGACGGCCTGGAGGTCGGCGACGAGCAGCTTGGCGATGCGCTCGTCGGGGCCGGTGGCGGGGATGGTGAGGGTCACGGTCACTGGGGTGGCGGCTGGGTGGAGCTGGGCGAGGAGGCTGCGGGCCTGGGCTGGGTTGGAAGTGCAGGCCGGGCAGGCGGCGTGGGTGGCGCCCGGGACGCCGTCGGGGACGATGCCGGGCGCGACGGTGCGGGCGCCGGCGAAGGCGGCGGCGAGGCGCTGGCGGTTGATCGCCAGGGCGACGGCACGCCGCCAGCGCGGATCGGTGAACGGCTTGACCCGCAGGTTGAAGGCGAGCGACCAGGTGGTGGCGGTGGGTGCCTGGACCAACCCGGAGCCTTCGACCGTCTTGGCGGCGGTGAGCTGGTCGGTGGGGACGGGTGCCGCCTGGACCCGGTTGTTCTGGAAATCGAGCCAGGCGGTCTGCTCGTCGGGCACGGTGACGACCCGGACGCGGTCGAGGTAGGCGGTCAGGCCGACGGCGGCGGGGTTGCGGAGCAGGTCGATCGGCTGGCCCTTGCGGTAGGGGTGGCTGAGCTGGAAGGGGCCCTCCCCCACTGGAGCAGAGGCGAAGCCGGCCGGGTCCTTGGCGACCACGGTTTGCGGCAGCGGTGCCAGGCTTGGGCTGGCGACCAGGGCCGGGAAGTCGGCGAACGGCTGGCTGAGGTCGACCTGGAGCGTGGCCGCGTCAGGAGTGGCGATCCCACTGATCCCACGGGCGTGGCCGCTGCTGAACGCCTGGTAGCCCTCGACCGTGGCGAGGAGGTAGGCAAGCGGCGACGGTCGCGGTTGCAGCTTGGGGCTGGCCAGGCGCTCCCAGGCGAACTTGACGTCGGCTGCCTGGATGGGCGCGCCATTGGAGAAGCGTGCGCCGGGGCGAAGCTGGAAGCGCCAGTGGCGCAGGGTCGGGTCGCTCGACCAGGATGCCGCCACTGCGGGCTGGACAGTGCCGTTCTGATCGAGCCTGGTGAGGCCGCTGAACAGGCTGGCGGCGAGGGTCCGCTCCCCGATCTGCACGGCGAAGGCAGGGTCGAGGGAGCCGGTGACGGGCAGCGCGATGGTCAGGGTGCCGCCCCGGTGCGGCTGGGTCCCCGCGAGGCCTCCAGCGGACGCGATCGTCGTGACGTGGTGCAGGAGGCGGCCGATCGGCCCGGGGCGGAAGGCGACGACGGCTCCGCCAGCGGCGACGATGAGCGCGATCGCAAGCACCACTGCCACGGTCCGGGTGCGGCTTTGAGCGCGCCGCTCCGAACGTTCGCGGCGGCCACCAGCCACGGGCGGCGGCTCAGCCCTTGGGTGCGAGGAGCAGGGCGAGGAAGATGCTGGTCAGCCCGAACAGGCTGGCGGCGCCGACGGTGAGGCGGTCGAGGTTGCGCTCGACCACGGTGGAGCCGCCGAGGGAGGTGTTCATGCCGCCGCCGAACATGTCCGACAGCCCGCCGCCGCGCCCGGCGTGCAGCAGGATGAACAGGCACAGGGTGAGCGAGGCGATGACGTGCAGGACGACCAAAAGGGGAACCATCAGGCAAGTTCCTTGCGTGCAGATTGATGTGGATGGGTGGTCAAGGCTCTGGTCAGTCTATCAGCGCCGACGCCGCACCGAGCCTTTGACGATCAGGGCGAACTCGTCGGCGTCCAGGCTGGCCCCGCCGACCAGGGCGCCGTCGATGTCGGGCTGGCCCATCAGCTCCTCGGCGTTGGCGGCCTTGACGCTGCCGCCGTACTGGATGCGGACCGTGCCGGCGGCCAGCTGGCCGGCCAGCTGGGCGATCGTCCGGCGGATCAGGGCGATGGTCTCCTGCGCATCGGCGGCGGTGGCGGCGCGGCCGGTGCCGATCGCCCAGACCGGCTCGTAGGCGATCACCAGGCCGCCGATCTGCTCGGCGGAGAGCCCCGCAAGCGAGCCCCGCACCTGGCCCTCGACCACGGCCGCGGTCTGGCCGCCCTCGCGCTGCTCCAGTGACTCGCCGACGCAGACGATCGGGCACATGTGGTTGGCGAGCACCGCGCGGGCCTTGCGGTTGACCAGCTCGTCGGTTTCGGCGAAGTACTGGCGCCGCTCGGAATGGCCGACGATCACGTAGGCGCAGCCGAGCTTGGCGAGCATCGGCGCGGCGATCTCACCGGTGAAGGCGCCCTGCGGCTCGGGATGGCAGTCCTGGGCGCCGAGGCCGAGGGGCAGCTTGTCGCCCTCGATGAGGGTGCCGACGCTGCGGAGGGCGGTGAACGGCGGGCACATCACCACCTCGACTGCCTCGGTGTCGTCCTTGTTCAGCGCCCAGGCGGTCTTCTGGGTGAGCTGGACCGCCTCCAGATGGGTCTTGTGCATCTTCCAGTTGCCGGCGATCAGCGGGCGTCGCGCCTGGGCCACGGGGTCAGCGCTCCTTGTCTCTGGTATCGGGGGGCGGGATGGCGGCGACGCCGGGCAGGGTCCGGCCCTCCAGCAGCTCCAGGCTGGCGCCGCCGCCGGTGGACAGGTGGTCGACCCGGTCGGCCAGGCCGAGCTGGGCCAGGGCGGCGGCCGAGTCGCCACCGCCGACGACGGTGTAGGCGTCGGCGGCGGCGACCGCCTCGGCGACGGTCCTGGTCCCGGCGGCGAACGGCGCCCACTCGAAGACGCCCATGGGCCCGTTCCAGAACACCGTCTTGGCATCCCGCACGGCGGCGGCGAAGGCGGCGGCAGTCTCCGGGCCGATGTCGAGGCCACGCCAGCCCGGCTCGATGCCGCCGGCCGGCACGACCCGATGGCGGGCGTCCTCGGCGAACGCGTCGGCGACCACCACGTCGGTTGGGAGCAGGACGCCCTTGCCCTCGCGTTCGGCGCGGGCGAGCAGGTCGCGCACCGCGTCCACCTGGTCGGGCTCGAACAGCGAGTCGCCGACGCCGTAGCCCTGGGCGGCCAGGAAGGTGAAGCACATCCCTCCGCCGATCACCAGGGTGTCGACGCGGCCGAGGAGGTTGGCGAGCACGGCCAGCTTGTCGGAGACCTTGCTGCCGCCGAGCACCGCGACGAACGGCGACGCGGGCCCTTCCAGCAGGCGCGACAGCTCCTTGACCTCGCCGGCGAGCAGGAAGCCGGCGTAGGCGGGGAGGCGCTCGGCGACACCGACGACCGAGGCGTGGGCGCGGTGCGCGGCGCCGAAGGCGTCGTCCACGTAGACCTCGGCGAGGCTGGCCAGCCGCTCGGCGAAGGCGGGGTCGTTGGCCTCCTCACCAGGGTTGAAGCGGAGGTTCTGCAGCAGCAGCACCTCCCCGGGGCGTAGCGACTCGGCGGCGTCGTGGGCGGCCTTGCCGACGGCGTCGTCGACGAAGTTGACGTCGCGGCCGAGGCATTCGGCGAGCACCGGGACGACCGGGGCCAGCGAGTACTTCTCGACCCGCTCGCCCTTCGGCCGGCCGAGGTGCGAGCAGCAGACTACGCTGGCGCCGCGGGTGAGCAGCGACCGCAGTGTCGGGATGGCAGCGCGGATCCGCAGGTCGTCGGTGACGTGCCCCCCGTCGTCGAGGGGCACGTTGAAGTCGTTGCGGACCAGGACCCGCCGGCCGCTCACCTCGGCCTGGTCGACGGTGCGAAGCTCCATTGCGTCGCGACCTGCCCGCTACCGCAGCGAGCTGCCGACCAGCTGGCACAGGTCGACCAGCCGGTTGGAGTAGCCCCACTCGTTGTCATACCAGCCGAACACCTTGGCGAGGTTGCCGTTGGCCTGGGTCAGGGTCGAGTCGAAGATGCAGGAGGAGGGGTCGCCGACGATGTCGGAGGAGACGATCGGGTCGGTGTTGTAGCGGACGATGCCCTGCAGCGGCCCGTCGGCGGCGCGCTTGAAGGCGTCGTTGATCTCGTCGGCGGTGGCCTCGCGGCCGAGGACCACGGCCAGGTCGGTGAGCGAGCCGTCCACCACCGGCACCCGCAGGGAGATGCCGTCCAGCTTGCCCTTGAGCTCCGGGATCACCAGATGGGCGGCGCGCGCGGCGCCGGTGGAGGTGGGGATCACGTTGGCGGAGGCGGTGCGGGCGCGGCGCAGGTCCTTGTGCTGGAAGTCGAGGGTGGACTGGTCGTTGGTGAAGGCGTGGATGGTGGTCATGAAGCCCTTCTCGATGCCGAACGCGTCGAGCAGGACCTTGGCCAGCGGCACCACCGAGTTGGTGGTGCAGGAGGCGTTGGAGATGACGTCGTGGGTGGCCGGATCGTACTTGTCGTCGTTGACGCCCATGACGATGGTGGCGTCCGCGCCCGTGGCCGGGGCGGAGATAATCACCTTCTTGGCGCCCGCCTTGAGGTGCAGGGCGGCCTTGTCCCGCTCGGTGAAGAAGCCAGTTGACTCGACCACCACGTCGACACCGAGGTCGCCCCAGCTGAGCTGGGCAGGGTCACGCTCGGCGCTCGCCTTGACCGAGGCGCCGTCCACGGTGATGGAGGTGTCGTCGTAGCCCACTTCGGCGTTGAGGACCCCGAAGGTGGAGTCGTACTTGAGCAGGTGGGCGAGGGTGCGATTGTCGGTGAGGTCGTTGACCGCTACGACCTCGACGTCGATGTCGTGCCTGCTCTGTCCGGCCGCCTCGCGGGCAGCGCGATAAAATATACGGCCGATCCGGCCAAAGCCGTTGATGCCGACACGGACGGTCATCGAATCCTCCCGTTTTCAAGCCATCGCTGGCGATCGATCAGGTGACAAGTCTTTATGTGTTCTGTGTGTTCTGTGTCTGGTAGCTAAGCAGCTTCACGGGGGCCATTCTTCCCCAGCGCACGACAGGCTGCCACGCGTTGTCCACAGGGTCAGGAACCCTCGCCAACCGCGGCCTCCCCGGCAGCCTCCCCCGCCAGCGCCTCCAGCCGCTTCAGCCGGGCGGCGACCGCGCCCTTGGAGCGGGGCGGGTCAAGCAGGGCGCCCAGCTCGGCGAGGGTCGCCTCCGGGTTGGCGAGGCGCAGCGCGGCGACGTCGGCGACGCCGGCAGGCAGGCCGTCCCAGCCGTGGCGGGCCACGACCCTCTCGACCAGGGCGAGCTGGGCCATGGCGGCGGCAACGCTGCGGCGCAGGTTGGCCTGGTCGGCATTGGCCAGCCGGACCGCCTCGCCGCGGACCTCGCGGCGGATGCGGCCGTCCTCCCAGGCGAGATAGGCATCGCGGGCGCCCATGGTGGCCAGCGCCCTGCCGATCGCCTCGCCGCCCTTGAGCACCACCCGGTGCTCGTCGTCGCCGCGGGCGCTGCGGCTGGCCGGCAGGCCGAGCCGGACCAGCAGGACGGCCAGGTCGCGGGCGGTGCGCTCCTCGGGCGCGCCGATCTCCAGGTGCGGTCCCCGAGTCGGCGCCGAGACCGAGCCGCGGCCGAGGAAGGCGCCACGCAGGAAACAGGCGGCCGCCGCGCCGCCGCGCACCATGCCCCCGCCGACCCCGTAGGTGAGCCGGCCGGCCCCGTCGAGGATGCCGGTGTCGGCGAGGACCCGCTCGACCCGCTCGGCGAGCACCAGCTCGTAGCGCGGGCTGGGGGCAAGGGCGCCCTGGCTGCGGACCCGGAAATCCGGCCGCACCCCATAGCTGTCGTGCAGCAGCCAGAAGGCGAGCCGCGCCACCCCGCCCGAACGCGACGACAGCACCAGGGTGTAGCGCGGCCCGACCGTCCCGCCGATGTGCAGCGTGGCGGCGAACCGCAGCAACGCCGCCAGCAGCGCGCGCCGCTCGGCCTTGGCCGCCGGCCGCAGCGCCCCCAGTTCCTGCTTGACGCGGACAGTGAACGCGCCGCGCGCTCCCATGCTTCAGCCCAGCTCTTTGAGGGCGACCGCGAGGCGGGCGGGGTCGTGGCGGCCGGGGATGCGGTGGTCGGCGAGGTCGGCATGCAGCACCCGGGCGCCGAGGTCGGCGAACGCGCGCACCTCGTGCTCGGCAGTGGCCTGGTCAGCGGGCCTCTGGCACAGCACCAGCGGCACCCGCAGCCCCGGGCAGTGGTCGAGCAGGGCGGCCAGGTGCGCCTCGGGCGGGAACCCGCTGGTCTCGTGCTGCGGCGACTGGGGGTCGAGGTTGCAGATGTAGACAGCCCGGCCGTCCGCCGCCGCGGCGGTGACCGCGGCACCCAGTTCCGGCAGCAGCAGCGTCGGGGCCACCGAGGTGAAGGTCGACCCGGGCCCAATCAGCACCAGGTCGGCCTTCTCAACCGCCGTGACCGCCTCGGGTAGCGCGGGCGGGTCCTGCGGGTCGAGCCAGACCCGCTCGACCCGGCCACGGGCGGTGGTGATCGCTGCCTGGCCGTCCACCAGCCGGCCGTCCACGCAACCGTGGAGGCGCAGCGGGACCAGGGTGGAGGGCAGCACCCGGCCCCGCACCCGCAGCAGCCGGTGGGCGCTGCCGAGCGCCTCCATGAACCCCCCGCGCAGCTCGGCCAGGGCGGCCAGCACGAGGTTGCCGAGGCTGTGCCCGGCCAGCTCGCCGTGGTCGAAGCGGTAGCCGAACAGTGCGGCGACCTCGGCGGAGTGATCGGCCAGGGCCAGCAGCGCCATGCGCAGGTCGCCGGGCGGCGGCAGGCCGAGGTCGCGGCGCAGGCGGCCGGAGGAGCCGCCGTCGTCGGCCATCGCGACCACGGCGGTCGGCTCGGCGCCGAGCAGGCGCAGGGCGGTCAAGGTTGCCGAGAGGCCGTGCCCGCCGCCGAGCGCGGCGACGTTGATGTCAGGGCTCACGCTGAACTCACTCGCGCTCCACGTCCCGGTGCACCACGTTGACGCGGTAGTCCTTGGCCTGCAGCCAGGCGCGTAGCTCCTCGGAGAGCACCACGCTGCGGTGCTTGCCCCCGGTGCAGCCGATCGCGATGGTCAGGTACTGCTTGCCTTCGCGCACATAGCCGGGCAGGGAGACCTCGAGCAGCTCCTGCAGCCGGTCCATGAAACGCTTGGTCGCCTCCTGCTCCAGGACGTAGTCGCGGACCTGCGGATCCAGGCCGGTGTGGGGGCGCAGCTCCGGCACCCAGTGCGGGTTCGGCAGGAAGCGGACGTCCACCACCATGTCGGCGTCCAGCGGCAGGCCGTACTTGAAGCCGAACGAGGTGACCGTGACCAGCAGCCCGCCGGACTCGTCGGCGAAGGCGGCCAGGATCTTCTCGCGCAGCTCGTGGACGTTGAGGTCGCTGGTGTCGATCACCAGGTCGGCGTCGGCGCGCAGCTCGCGCAGCAGCTCCCGCTCGATGGCGATGGAGTCGACCACCCGCTCGCCGGCGACCGGGTGGCGGCGGCGGTTGTGCTCGAAGCGGCGCACCAGCACCTCGTCGGACGCTTCCAGGTAGAGGATGCGCAGGGTCAGCTGCTGGTCGCGCAGCGGCTGCAGGGCGCTGGACAGCTCAGAGACGTCCCCGGCGAAGGCGCCCCCGCGCGCGTCGACCACCAGCGCGATGTGGGCGTGCGCGCGGCCGGCCAAGGCCAGCTCGGCGACCCGGCCGATCAGCGACGGCGGCAGGTTGTCGATCACGAAGTAGCCGACGTCCTCCAGCACCTTGGCCGCCTCAGAGCGGCCGGCGCCGGACAGCCCGGTAATCACCACGAAATCGACCGGGTTTGACCATGCCCGGCCGGCGGTTCGGCCTCCCTTGCTCAAGATCCCCCCTTGCTCGTCGCCCTAGCTGCAGCCGGCGATGCAGCCGGCGCCCCGTGCAGATGCTGCCAGATCGTCCCGGCCAGGCGCGGCCCGAAGCCGGGGACCTCGGCGATCTCCTCCACGCTGGCCTGGGCGAGCTTGCGCGCGGAGCCGAAGTGGCGGATCAGCTCCTTGCGCCGCGCCTCCCCCACCCCGGGGATGGCTTCGAGGGCGCTGCGGGTCATCGACTTGCCGCGTAGCTTGCGATGGTAGGCGATGGCGAAGCGGTGCGCCTCGTCGCGGACCCGCTGCAGCAGATACAGGGCCTCGCTGGCGCGGGGCAGCACCACCGGATCGGGCGAACCGGGCAGGTAGACCTCCTCCATGCGCTTGGCCAGCGAGATCACGGCGAGGTCGGGCCGATCGGCGGCCTCGACCGCGTCCAGAGCGGCGCTGAGCTGCGGCCGACCGCCGTCGATCACGATCAGGTTCGGCGGATAGGCGAACTTCCGCTGCTTGGAGTCCTCGGGCTCCTCCTGGTCGCTGGCGAGCCGGGCGAGGCGGCGGCGCAGGACCTCCCGCAAGGAGTCGACGTCGCTCTGGCCGTCGACCGTCTTGACCTCGAAGCGGCGGTACTCGGACTTGCGCGGCAGGCCGTCCTCGAACACCACCATCGAGCCGACGACCTGGTTGCCCTGCAGGTTGGAGATGTCGTAGCACTCGATCCGCAGCGGCGCGGAGGGCAGGCCGAGGCGTTCCTGCAGCTCCTTGAGCGCGCGGGCGCGGGCGTCGAAGTCGGAGGCGCGCTTCAGCTTGTGGCCGGCGAACGACTCGCGCGCGTTGGCGGCGACGGTCTCCAGCAGCGCGCGCTTCTCGCCACGCTGCGGCACGCGGAAGTCGACCGGGCCGCCGCGCAGCCCGACCAGCCACTCCCGCAGGGCCTCCGCGCCCTCCGGCACGACCGGCAGGAACAGCTCGCGGGGGACCTCGTCCAGGCGTTCGCCGTAGAGCTGCTGCACGAAGGTGGCGGCCAGGGCCGGGGTGTCGAGCGCCTCGACCTTGTCGACCACGAAGCCGCGCTGGCCGACGACCCGGCCGCGGCGCACGAAGAACACCTGCACGGCGGCCTCCAGGTCGTCCTCGGCGAAGGCGGCGATATCGAAGTCCTCGGGGGAGGAGGAGACCATCTGCTGGCGCTCCATCGCCCTGCGGACGCTGCCGAGCTGGTCGCGGAGGCGTGCGGCGGCCTCGAAGTTGAGCTGCGCGGCGGCCTCGCGCATCTCGGCTTCCAGCCGCTGCAGCACCGGCTTGGTGCGGCCGTCCATGAAGCCGATGAACTCCTCGACGATGTTGCGGTGCTCCTCGGGCGAGATGTAGCCGGTGCAGGGCGCCGAGCACTTGTTGATGTCGTAGAGGATGCAGGGCCGGCCGAGGCGCCGGTGCCGCTCGAACACGCCCTTGGAGCAGGTACGCATCGGGAAGGTGCGCAGCAGCAGGTCGAGTGTCTCGCGGATGGCATAGGCGTGGGTGTAGGGGCCGAAGTAGCGGACCCCTTTGCGCTTGGGTCCCCGCTCGACGCGGGGGCGGGGGATCTCGTCGGCGATCGGGATGGCCAGCCAGGGGTAGGACTTGTCGTCGCGGTAGCGGACGTTGTAGCGGGGCCGGTGCTGCTTGATGAGGTTGTACTCGAGCTGCAGCGCCTCGACCTCGTTGCCGACCAGTACCCACTCCAGGGTCGCCGACGCCTCCACCATGGCGGCGGTGCGGGGATGCAGGACGCGCAGGGGCTGGAAGTAGCTGGCGGTGCGCTTGCGCAGCGAGATCGCCTTGCCGACGTACAGCACCCTGCCCGTGGCGTCGCAGAACAGGTAGACGCCCGGGTGGTCGGGGATCGCCTCGGGCTTGGGCCGGGGCGAGGTCGGCACGCTCATACAACGATTCTAGTCGGGCGGCCGTCACAGTCCCCCCACATCGCTCCATGCGCGAATGAACCATTCGTGCGGGAGTGACGAAGGCTGAGGTGAGACACCCCACCGCCACCGGGGAGCGACCAACCAGGGCACCCGGGCGGAGGGGCGCCACCTCGCGGAGTGCCAGCCAGGCGCTCCGCGGCAGCAGCGGGTCTCTCCCAGCAACCGAGTCCGTTCCTCCATGGACCGAGGAGGTTCTCCCTTGGCGTCCCTTTCTCCTACTCAGACTCCCGGCCTCGCCCGCAAAATCGGCATCGGTGTGCTCGGCCTCGCGCTCGGGCTCGGGGCGGCCGTCGCGGTGGGTGTCCACCGCCACAGCGACGAGCGCGCCGCCTCGGTGCAGCGGCTCACCCTGCCGGCTGGCAACGCCCAGGCAGCCACGGCGCCGGCGCAGCTCGGCTCGACCCGCCCGGTCGCCGCCGGCAGCGCCCGCGAGGCCGTCCAGCGCTTCTTCGACGCGCTCGCCCGCGGCGACCTCGCCACCTCCTACAACCTGCTCGACCAGGCCAGCCGCGCCACGGGCAAGTACGACTCACTGGCCCGCTGGACCGACGCGCAGAACCAGCGCACCCCCGTCAGCAGCGTGCGGGTCGGCAGCGACAAGCCCGTCGACTCCGGAGCCGTTGACGTGACCGTGGAGCTGCGCCACCCGGCCAGCATCGACCCATACGCCGGGCTGGTGCCCGGACGCACCCTCGAGGTGTGGCGCACCCACAAGGAGGCCGGCGGCTGGCGGGTCGCCTCCGACCCCAGCTCGGTGCAGGCCCTGCTGCCAAGCGACCGTCTCGCCCCCGGCGCGGTCAACAGCTGGGTCGGCAAGCTCGTCGGCTGCGACCAGCAGGGCGCGGCCGGGCTGCAGGTCGACGCCGACCTCTACGGGCAGGCGAGCCTGGCGCAGGCGCCCTGCAAGCTGCACGGCCACTGGACCGCCGCAGCGGCGCAGCCCTTTAGCGCCGTGTCCGACCCCACCCCGTACGTGGCCGCGTTCGGCGCCGAGGTCAGCTCCTGGGCCCGGGTGATCCCGGTCCAGGGTCCCGGCAGCCACTTCGCGGCCGTGGTCGGCCCGCTCGGCGACGGCTGGCGGGTGATCGGCGTCGACGCCGGCCAGGGCTGACACGAGCCCGAAGCGCGAGAGGAGGTGGCCACAGGGCAAGCAGACAACCCGCTGCAACCACGCAAGCAGCAAGCAACCGCAAGACAGAAGCAGTCAGGAGACAGTGTCTTTCTTCAGCAGGAGGACCTCGATTGTCCAAGTTCCGGAAGCTCGCGACGGTTGGAGCGCTGGCCGCCACCTTGGCGCTGGCCGCCGTCCTGGGCACACTCGCCCCGTCGGGGGCGTCGAGCCACCGGGAGGCACCGCTAATCGCGGCGGACCCGCAGGCCGACAACACCGACACCTACGCGTTCGTCAGCCCTGACAAGCCCGACACCGTGACGCTGGTCGGCAACTGGATGCCGCTGGAGGAGCCGGCGGGCGGCCCGAACTTCAACAAGTTCGGCGACGACGTGATGTACGCCATCAACGTCGACAACAACGGCGACGCCGTGCCCGACATCAGCTACCAGTTCCGCTTCCGCACCCAGGTGCAGAACCCCAACACCTTCCTCTACAACACCGGGCAGATCAGCTCGCTGAACGACCCGGACTTCAACCTCCGCCAGTCCTACACGGTCGCGCGGGTGGAGAACGGCAAGCGGACCATCGTGGCCTCGGGCCTGTCGACCCCGCCGGTGAATATCGGCCCCCGGTCGACCCCGAACTACGCCAGCCTCGCGCAGGCGGCCGTCCACAGCCTTCCCGGCGGCGGCAAGATCTTCGCCGGCCAGCGCGACGACCCCTTCTACGTCGACCTCGGCTCGGTCTTCGACCTGGCCGGGTTGCGCCCCTTCAACCAGGCGCACGCGCTGAAGCTCCCTACCGCCCCTGGCCGTGACGGCGTCAGCGGCTACAACACCCACTCCGTCGTGCTGCAACTGCCCATCAGCCAGCTCACCCACAACCACCAGGCCATCACCGGCCCCAAGGACCCCAACGCGATCATCGGCGTGTACGCCAGCTCGTCGCGCCGCCAGGTCCGCGTGCTGTCGACCAGCGGCGCCACGCCGTTCCAGAGCGGCGCCTGGACGCAGGTCTCGCGTCTCGGCATGCCGCTGGTCAACGAGGTCGTCATCCCGCTCGGCCAGAAGGACCGCTTCAACGCCTCCCAGCCGATCGACGACGCCCAGTTCCTCAAGTTCGTCCAGGACCCCGAGCCGGCGCGGCTGATCCCGCTGCTGTACCCAGGGGTGAAGGTGCCGCCGGCGCCACGCAACGACATCGTGGCGATCTTCCTGACCGGTATCCCCGGGCTGAATCAGCCCGCAGGAGTCCGTCCGTCCGAGATGATCCGCCTCAACCTGGGCATCGCGCCCTCCGCGCACCCGAGCCCGCTCGGCGTGCTCGGCGGCGACCTGGCCGGGTTCCCCAACGGGCGCCGTCTGACCGATGACGTGGTCGACATCGAGCTGCGTGCGCTGGCCGGGGCCACCCCGTTCACGCCCGCGTTCAACGTCGCCCCCAACAACCAGCTCGGCGACGGCGTGAACAGCAACGACACGGCGCTGCTCGGCAGCTTCCCCTACGTGGGCACCCCCCACCAGGGATACGCGAGCGACCCGCACTATGTCCCGGGTAGCACGTCCACTCCGTGACAGCGAGCGCCTGCAGGGAGGGGTCCGGGCCTCCGGGCCCCTCCCGCTCCAGGCACTCGCCGTCCTGCTGGTCGCCGCCCTGACCGGACTGCTGCTGGGCCGGTTCCTGCTCGCCGGGCAGGGCCAGGGCGCTGACAATGCGGCTGGAGGCCCGGCGGCCACCTCCGCCGCCGCGGCTGCCGGGACCAGCGGAGCCGCCGCTGGGAGCGAGGCGACCGTGGCGACCGTGGCGCGGCTGCAGGCGCAGCTCGCGGCCAGCCCCGACCAACCGCTGCTGCTGACCCAGCTCGGCGCCGCCTACCTGACCCGCGCCCGCGAGACCGCCGACCCCACCTACTACGCCAAGGCTGCCGCCGCCCTGCAACGCAGCGAGCGGCTGGACGGCGCCAACGCCCAGACCATGACCGCCCTCGGCCTGCTCGACCTGGCCAGGCACGACTTCCGCGCCGCGCTCGGCTGGGGCGAGCGGGCGCACCGGCTCGACCCGGCCGCCGCGGACCCCCTCGGGGTGGTCCTCGACGCCCAGGTGGAGCTGGGCCGCTACCGCGACGCAGCCGCGACCGCGCAGGCGATGGTGGACCGCAAGCCGAACCTCGCCAGCCTCGCCCGCGTCTCCTACGTCCGCGAGCTGCTCGGCGACCCGGAGGGCGCGCTGCTGGCGATGGAACAGGCAGTCAGCGCCGGGGCCGGGTCACCGGCGGACCGCGCCTACGTCCAGGTCCTCGTCGGCGACCTGCGCCTCGGGCGCGGGCAGCTCGACCAGGCGGAGGCCGCCTACCAGGCCGCGCAGCGCGACCAGCCGGACTACGGCCCGGCGCAGGTGGGCCGTGCCGAGGTCGCCGTCGCCCGTGGCGAGCTGCGCCAGGCCGCCGCGCTGCTCGGGCCGGTGGCGCAACGGCTGCCGCTGCCGGCCACGGTGGCGCTGCTCGGCGATGTCCAGACCCGCCTCGGCGAAGCCCGCGTCGCCGCCGGGCAGTACCAGCTGGTGCACGCCATCGAGACCCTCAACCGCGCCAACGGCGTGGCCGTCGACCTGGAGCTGGCCCGGTTCGAGGCCAACCACGCCCGCGACTCCGGCGGCAACGCCGGCGCCGCGGTCACGCTCGCACGGCGGGCGCTGGTGGAGCGGCCCACTATCTTCGCGGAGGACATCCTCGGGTGGGCGCTACGGCAGACTGGCGAGCCGGCCGAGGCGCTCCCCCACGCGCAGGCCGCCGTGCGGCTCGGCACGCAGGACGCGCTGCTCTGGTACCACCTGGCCGCGATCGAGGCCGACCTTGGACAGCGCGGACCCGCCAGCCGGGACCTCGCCACCGCGCTGCGGATCAATCCCTACCTGGTGACCCCGACCGCCGCCGTGCGCGATCGGAGCGATGCGCTCGCGCTCGCCAAGCGCCTGGGGGTGGCGGTTCCTTCGCTGGAGGCATCCCGATGAGCTGGAGCTGGAACTGGAGACGACGTCTCGTCCTCGCGGTCCTGCTGGCCGCCGGGCTGGTGGCTGTCTTGGTGGGGGTGGCAGGCGCCCACCCGCTCGGCAACTTCACCGTGAACCAGTACAGCGGCCTGCGCCTGGAGCCGCAGCGCGCCGAGATTGACTACGTGGTGGACATGGCGGAGATCCCGACGTTCCAGGCCCGCCAGGACATCGACGCCAACGGCGACGGGGTGGTCTCCGACGGCGAGGCGACGGGCTGGCGGGCGGCGACCTGCCGCCGGCGCGCCGCCGGGCTGGAACTGCGCCTCGGGGGCCGGGCGGTCCCGCTCGCTGTAGGATCCAGCCAGCTCAGCTTCCCGCCGGGCCAGGGCGGCCTCAGCACGCTGCGGCTGGAGTGTGCCCTGACCGCGCCGACCGGTCCGCTCGGCCGGCCCTCCACGCTCACCTACCGGAACGGGAACTACGCCGACCGAGTCGGCTGGCGGGAGATCACCGCCATCGGCGACGGCACCACCATCACCGCGAGCGACGCGCCCGCGAGCAGCTCCAGCGCCCGCCTCACGCACTACCCGCAGGACCTGCTGCGCTCCCCCCTCGACCAGCGCGGCGCAACGGTGTCGCTGCGGCCAGGCGGAGCCCGGCTCGGCGCCGCTCGCGGCAGCGGCAGCGCGGCGAACCTGAGCAAGAACAAGGCTGGAGCGCCGGCGGCCCTGCCGCTCGGGGTGGACCGCGCGACCCGCGCGTTCACCGGGCTGGTCGCCCGGCAGCGCCTCAGCCTCGCCTTCGGCGCCGTGGCGGTGGCGCTGGCGCTGCTGCTGGGCGCCCTGCACGCGCTCGCACCCGGGCACGGCAAGACCGTCATGGCCGCCTACCTGCTGGGGCAGCGCGGGGGGCTGCGGCAGGCGCTGCTGGTCGGGCTGACCGTCACCGCGACCCACACCGCCGGGGTCCTGACGCTCGGGATCGTCCTGTCCGCCTCGACCAGCCTCGCCCCGGAACGCCTCTACCCGTGGCTCGGCCTGGCCAGCGGCGTGCTGTTGACCTCCATCGGGGTGAGCCTGCTGCGCGGCGCCCTCCGCCGCCACCTCCATCACCAGCACGCGGGCGACCACGGGCATGACCATGACCACGACCACGACCGCAGGGCCGAGCGGCCGGTGGGCTGGCGGGGCCTCGTCTCGATGGGCTTCGCTGGAGGGCTGGTGCCGAGCCCCTCGGCGCTGGTGGTGCTGCTCGGCGCGATCGCCCTGCACCGCGCCTGGTTCGGGGTCGTACTGGTGATTGATTACGGCGCCGGCATGGCCGCCACCCTCACCGGCGCCGGCCCGCTGCTGGTCCGCGCCCGCGCGGCGCTTGACCGCCGCGCCCGTGCCACCACAGGCGGGACCGGCGGGCGCCGCTGGCGGTTGGTCACGCTGACGCAAGCGCTACCGCCGCTCACCGCGTTGGTGATCGTGGCGGTCGGGTTGTTCCTCACCGTCCGCGGTGCGACCGGGATCTAAGGGCCTGTTCAGCGGCGGCTGGTCAGCGGCGGCTGGCTGCGCATAGATGTATGATGTGGTGTATGAGGCGCACTAACATCTACCTAGATGAGGCGCAGGCATCCGCCCTAGACCAGCTGGCACATAGCCAGGGGATATCGCGTGCTGCGTTGATCCGGCAACTCATTGACCAGGGTGTCGGCATGCGGGACGCGACTGATCTCGACGCGGATCTGGCTGCCATTCAGGACTCCTTCGGGGTGCTGCGCGATGAGGACATCTCGTTCGTCCGCGCACCCGATGAGCGTGCCGCGCACCTGGAGCGCGTTGCCGGCCAGTGATTCTTGTCGACAGCGACGTCCTCATCGCCCACCTGCGGGGACACCAGGCTGCCCGGGACTGGCTGCTCGCCGCGCGGCAAGATGCCGGCCCGCTCGCGATCAGCGTGGTCAGTGTCACCGAAGTCGCCGGCGGCATGAGATCCGCGGAACGACGGCAGGTCAGCCGCCTGCTGTCGAGTCTGCGCACCTTCCCGATGACCGAGCAGATCGGATGGCGAGCCGCAGACCTCATGCGCACCTACCGGCGCTCGCATCAGGGAATCGGGCTCGGCGACTACCTCATCGCGGCCACCGCCGAGGTTGAAGGGCTCGACCTCGCCACGCTCAATGTGCGGCATTTCCCAATGGTCAAGGCGCTCAAAGCGCCGTTTCAGCTCTAACCCCGGTGCACACCGAAATCGCCCCGACCGGCCTGCACCTGGCGTTGGGGCGCTCCTGCGCGGTTTCAGCTCAGCCCGGCGGTCAGGCCGCCCGACCTCGATGCGATCCTGGAGCGGCGGGGCTATTGGCACGAGGCGCTCACTCTGGTCTGAACGGCGCCGGTGGCGGAGGTGCTCGCCAGGATCGAGGGTGAGGCCAAGCGGTGGGATGGCCTGGCCGTGCGGGTGGCCCCGGCGCCGGACGATGCCTGGCTGGAGTTGTTCGCTGGCTTGTACCGCAGGGGCGGGGACTCCTATTTCGAGAGGACGCGGCGGAACTTCGAGTGGATCGGGCCGCCGTGCACCTACGCGTGTATCGATGTGGACAGCGGCGACGGGACCCGGACGCTTGCGATCGGGCGGGTGGTCGCCGAGCGCGGCTGGGCGGGCATCTTCTCGATGGGCACCCGGCCGGAGGCCCGCCGCCGGGGAGCGGCACACGCTGTGGCCGCAGCATTGGCCCGGTGGGCCGCCGAACGGGGCGCCCACAGCCTGTATCTGCAGGTGGAGGCCGAGAACTCGGCGGCGTGCGCACTCTACCAACGAATGGGGTTTACGCCATCGCACGCCTATCACTACCGGACGCTGGACCAGCCATCGGCGGGTGCCGTCCGGGGACTGGGTCAGAGGTGCGCGCGGACGTAAGCGGCCCAGCGCTGCTGGGTGGCGGTGTAGGAGAGGTGGAGGAACCGCCTGAACCGCTGGTCGAGTAGCGCCTGTACGGCCTTGTTCTGGTCGGAGGTCCAGTCGGTGGGGGGTGGCCAATCGGAGCCCGCGAAGGAGTGGTAAAGCTCCACCAGCGTGGCTTCGCCGAATGCATCCGCGACCCACATGGTGAAGGTCGTTGCCTTGTCCTCAGCGATGCGAAAGTCGGCGTCGCTGCTGAAATGATCGTCGGTGACCAGCTTGCCGTCGAAGCTCTGACCCCGCTTCAACGCTGGGAAGAGATCCCCGAAGTTGTTGCCGAGAGCGCGAAGCGCCACATAGTTACCGAACCCATTCAGCAGCAGGAATGGGACCCTCCGGACTGTTCGGGTGGCGATCTGGGTCATCCCGTAGGCGACATCGAAGTCGAGGTCGAAATCATTGACGCCCTTGAGGCGCTGGGCGCTGACGTATACCACATTGTCCTGATGGTCGCTTGGGCGGGCTGGCATGGGAATCACCAGCGAGCCCTCTATGGCGTCACCGCCGAGGAACCGGTGCACCTCTGTATGGCCTGAGAGGAAGACGAACACCGCCCGGTGGGTCCAGTTTGCTCCCCATACCTGATCGACCTTGCTGTAGGCCCGGTCCGCCGAACGCAGCAGCCGCGCGGCCAGGTCCTCGGTGCCGGGCCGGAACACGACCAACGTGCGCCCGGAGGCGAGCGAGGTGAGCTTGCCGCCGTCCCACAACTGGTAGGTCGGCGGATCCGCGAATGACGCGTCGTTCTCCCCGCCGATCCTCCAGCCTGCAGCAGTCTGGACGAAGGTGATGGTCGAGGTGCCCGTCGTGGGGAGCGCCTCACCCTGTAACCGGTAAAGAGTCTGCAGGTTGGCGACATAGATCTTCGCGGGCTGGTACCGCTTCTGGACATCACTGGCCATGGGGTCCCAGGACTTGATCTGGAACTGGAAGCTGGTGAAGGGAACCGCTCGCAGGTTGGCAAACAGTTGTTGCTGCTGGAGTTGATACTTCGTTCGCTTCGGGTCAACCACCGCGAGGAACGCGGCCTCGTTCTTGTGAAGCAAGGCTGCTCCGCGCGCTGCCAGCAGCTTGGCGGCCTCCGCGACGGGAGCCCCGGGAGGCGCTGTTGCGGCGGCTGCGTCCCGCGTGGTGGCTGACTGGGTGTGCCCCTGCCGGTCACACCCAGCGGGCAGCATGAGCACCAGTGCGAGCACCAGGACCAGCGGTGCACTGCCACGTGGCGCCGATGGGTACCCAGCAAGCCCCTGCCGAGCCTTCCCAAACATGCGGATGATGATGATCTGATGTAATCCCGCGTAACAACGACCTTTTTATCGCTATGAGGGAATTGCGAGATAGCGAAATTGAAGCGTGACCTACATCCGGTCGGGCATGGCGATACCGAGGAGGCCAAGGCCGAGGGTGAGGGCGCGCAGGGTGAGGGCGGAGAGGGCCAGGCGCGAGCGGCGGACGGCCTCGTCGTCGGCTTGGAGGACGGGGCAGCGTTCGTAGAAGTCGGTGAAGGCGGTGGCCAGGTCGTACAGCCAGGTGGAGAGGCGGTGGGGCTCGAGGCTGGCAGCCACTGACTGGATCACCTCGTCGAAGCCCAGGAGCTGCAGGGCGAGGGCCCGCTCGGCCGGGTCGCCGAGGATGATCGGGGCCTTGGCGACAGCGGTGTTGTCGGGGTCGAGGCCGGCGCGGCGGAAGATGGAGCGGATGCGGGTGCCGGCGTACTGGAGGTAGGGGCCGGTGTTGCCGTCGAAGGCGAGCATGCGGTCCCAGTCGAAGACGTAGTCGCGCTCACGGGAGGTGGAGAGGTCGGCGTACTTGACCGCGCCGATCCCAACAGTCTCGGAGAGGGCGCCGCGCTCGCTGGGATCGATCTCCTCGCGGTCGGCCAGGATCGCGGCGGCCCGCTCGACTGCCTCGTCGAGCAGGTCCAGGAGCTTGGCCGATTCGCCGGAGCGGGTGCGGAGCATCTTGCCGTCGGCGCCGAGGACCGAGCCGAAGGTGGCGTGCTCGGCGTGGGCGTGGCCTTCGCCGTCGAGCCAGCCGACCATGCGGGCGACAGCGAACAGCATCTGGAGGTGCAGCGCTTGCGGGGCGCCGACCACGTAGACGAGGCGGTTGGCGTGGTGGTGTTGGACGCTGTAGCGGAGGGTGGCCAGGTCGGTGGCCGGATAGCCGTAGCCGCCATCGCTCTTGCGCACGATCATCGGCAGAGGGTCGCCGTCGCGGCCGGTGAAGCCGGGCGGGAACACGCACAAGGCGCCGTCGCTGACCACGGTGAGACCCTTGGCCTCCAGTTCTTCGACGACGTCGTCCAGCTGGTTGTTGTAGAAGCTCTCCCCGTAGATGTCGTTGTCGGTAAGCAGCACACCAAGGCGGCGGTAGACCTTGTCGATGTAGCGAACCGAGTCGTCCACGAACTCCTGCCACAGCCGCAGTGTCTCCGGATCGCCGCCCTGCAGTGCCACGACCCGCTTGCGGGCGCGCTCGGCGAACTCCGGGTCGGTGTCGAACTTGCGGCGGGCGGCCTGGTAGAAGGCGTTGCCCTCGCCGCTCGAAAGCTGGGCGGCAGCCTCGGCCTCGCCAAGTTCGCGCAGGTGCTCGATCAACATCCCAAACGGAGTGCCCCAGTCGCCGAGGTGGTTCTGGCGGATCACGCGGTGGCCGAGAAAGCCGAGCACCCGCACCAGCGCATCGCCGATGATCGTGGAACGCAGGTGCCCGACGTGCATCTCCTTGGCGATGTTCGGAGCGGAGTAGTCCACCACCACCGTGTCCGGAGCCGCCGCCGGGGTGATCCCGAGACGATCGTCTGCGACCAGCGCCTGCGCCTGGAGGGCGATCCAGGCGGGGTCCAGGGTGACGTTGACGAACCCGGGGCCACTGACCTCGGCCCGGCCCACGCCGGAGAGGTCGAGGTGGTCGACGATGGCCGCGGCGACCTCGCGCGGCGGCCGCCCGAGGGTCTTGGCGAGGCTCATGGGGATGTTCGACTGGAAGTCCCCGAATTGCGACGGGCGGATCAGCGGGTCAGTGGTGGCGAACTCGTCACCGAACGCCGCCGCAAGGGCAGCGGCGAAGCGAGCGTGCAGCTCGGCTTGGGGAGTCTGCGGGATCTGCGGAGTGGCCATGCGCCATGCTACCGCGCACGCCGTTTGGGCTTTTTCCCGTTGCCGGTCCCCTTCCCCTTCCCATTGCCCTTCCCGTTCCCGTTCCCGTTGCCGTTCGGTCTGGCGCTCAGCGGAACGGCGGGCATGGGCTCCCGGTCGAGGTCGAGGACGTCGGCGAGGTAGTGGCCGGTGTAGGAGGCGGGGATCCGGGCGACCCGTTCGGGCGGGCCCTCGGCGATCAGTTCGCCGCCGCGGTTGCCGCCCTCGGGGCCGAGGTCGATGACCCAGTCGGCGGTCTTGATCACGTCCAGGTTGTGTTCGATCACGATCACCGAGTTGCCGGTGTCGACCAAGCGGTGCAGCACGCCGAGCAGCTTGTTGACGTCCTCGAAATGCAGCCCGGTGGTGGGTTCGTCGAGCACGTAGAGGGTCCGCCCGGTGGCCCGCTTGGCCAGTTCGCTGGCGAGCTTGACGCGCTGCGCCTCGCCGCCGGACAGGGTCGGGGCGGGCTGGCCGAGCCGGATGTAGCCGAGGCCGACGTCGCAGAGGGTGCTCAGGTGGCGGGCGATCGGCGGGATGTTGCCGAACAGCTCGTGGGCCTCCTCCACCGACATGCTCAGCACATCGGCGATGGTGTGGTTCTTGTAGTGGACCTCCAGCGTCTCGCGGTTATAGCGGGACCCCTTGCAGACCTCGCAGGGGACGTAGATGTCGGGCAGGAACTGCATGTCGATCTTGATGGTCCCGTCGCCCGCGCAGGCCTCGCAGCGGCCGCCCTTGACGTTGAAGGAGAAGCGCCCCGGCAGGTAGCCGCGCACCTTGGCCTCGTTGGTCTGGGCGAACAGGCGGCGGATATGGTCGAACACGCCGGTGTAGGTGGCCGGGTTGGAGCGCGGCGTGCGGCCGATCGGCGACTGGTCGACGTCGATCACCTTGTCGAGCTGGTCGGCACCCTCCAGCGAGCGGTAACGGCCTGGCGCGGTCCGGGAGCGGTACACCCGCTGCATCAGCGCCTTCAGCAGCACGTCGTTGACCAGCGTCGACTTGCCCGACCCGGAGACCCCGGTGATGCAGGTGAAGACCCCGAGCGGGAAGCGGACAGTGAAGTCTTTCAGGTTGTGCTCGCGTACCCCGACCAGCTCCAGCCAGCGCTCTCCTGGCTTGCGGCGCGTCTCCGGCACCGCGATGGCGCGCTTGCCGGCCATGTACTGGCCGGTCAGCGACGCCTCCACCGCCTTCAGGTCGGCGAGGCTGCCTTCGGCGACGATCTCGCCGCCGTGCTCGCCGGCGCCGGGGCCGATGTCGACCAGGTAGTCGGCGGTGCGGATGGTGGCCTCGTCGTGCTCCACCACGATCAGAGTGTTGCCAAGGTCGCGCAGGCGCACCAGCGTCTCGATCAGCCGGTGGTTGTCGCGCTGGTGCAACCCGATCGACGGCTCGTCCAGCACGTACAACACCCCGGTGAGGCCCGAGCCGATCTGGGTGGCGAGGCGGATCCGCTGCGCCTCCCCGCCGGCCAGGGTCGCCGACGCCCGGTCGACGGTGAGGTAATCCAGCCCCACGTCCAGCAGGAACCCTAAGCGGGCGTTGATCTCCTTGAGCACCCTGGCGGCGATGAAGGCGTCACGGTCCGACAGCTCCAGGGTCTGGAAGAACTCGGCCGACTCCCCCACCGACATCGCCGACACCTCGGCGATGTTGCAGCCGGCGATCGTGACCGCCAGGCTCTCCGGCCGCAGGCGGGCGCCCTTGCAGGTCGGGCAGGGCACCTCGCGCATGTAGCCCTCAATGCGCTCGCGCAACGCGTCGGACTCGGCCTCGCTGTAGCGGCGGTTGAGGTAGGGGACCACGCCCTCATAGGTGGTGTTGTAGGCGCGCACCCGCCCATAGCGGTTCTTGTAGCGGACGTGGACCGGCCCGTCGGCGCCAGACAGCAGCACCTGCTGCTGCTCGGCGGTGAGCTTCTCGAACGGCGTGCCCAGGTCGATGTCGTAGGCCTCGGCGACGGCGGTCAGCAGCCGGTCGAAGTACTCGCTGTGGCCCTTGCCCCACCCCCACGGCGCGATCGCACCCAGGTCCAGCGACAGCGACGGGTTCGGCACCACCAGCTCCGGGTCGACCTCCTGCTTGACCCCCAGGCCGGTGCAGTCCGGGCAGGCGCCGTAGGGGGCGTTGAAAGAGAAGTTCCGCGGTGCCGGCTCCTCGAACGACAGGTTGTCGTACAGGCACGCCAGGTGAGTCGAGAAGCGCAGCTCCCGCCCCTCGTCCACCAGGTCCACCAGCACCAGGCCCTCGGCCAGCCCGATCGCGGTCTCTACCGAGTCGGCCAGCCGCCGCCGCGCCTTCTCGTCGGCGTCCCCACCCTTGCTGACCAGGCGGTCCACCACGATCTCGATGTTGTGCTTGTAGGTCTTGGCCAGCCGGATCGGCTCCGACAGGTCCCGCAGCTCCCCGTCCACCCGGGCGCGGGCGAACCCCTTGGTGGAGTAGCTCCGCAGCAGCGCCTCGTACTCGCCCTTGCGGCCCCGCACCACCGGGGCCAGCAGCTGGAAGCGGGCGCCCGTGGGTAGGGCGAGGATCTGGTCGACGATCTGGTCCGGCGTCTGCCGCGCGATCGGCCGCCCACATTTCGGGCAATGCGGCTGGCCGATGCGGGCGTAGAGGAGCCGCAGGTAGTCGTAGACCTCGGTGATGGTCCCCACCGTCGAGCGGGGGTTCTTCGAGGTGGACTTCTGGTCGATCGAGATCGCCGGCGAGAGCCCCTCGATGAAATCGACGTCCGGCTTCTCCATGAGGCCGAGGAACTGGCGCGCGTAGGCCGACAGCGACTCCACATAACGCCGCTGCCCTTCGGCGTAGATCGTGTCGAACGCCAGCGACGACTTCCCAGACCCGGACAAGCCAGTAAAGACCACCAGCGCGTTGCGCGGGAGGTCCAGATTGACGTTCTTGAGGTTGTGCTCGCGGGCGCCTCGCACAAGGAGGCGATCGGTGGCGCTCAGAATGCTTCCTCTACTGGTCATGGGGAAGGCCGGCAATGACCCCCCTATTTTAGAGAGGGGTGTGACAACCAGCGGTTCGGCGGTCACCTGTGGACAACTATCCCAGACCTGCCCCGCATTCCATATGCTTGTGGCCTCGGGGGGACCGATCGAGACGTCACAGGAGGGAATCGCGGATGGTTGGCTTCGACCCTGCGCACGTGGAACCCGGGGGCCCGGTCCATCAGTACCCGGATGGGCCGCTGGCGGTCACCAAGGTCTCGGTTGGCCCCTACGACAACAACGCCTACCTGCTCACCGACCCGGAGACGAACGAGACGCTGCTGGTCGACGCGGCCAACGAGCCCGAGCGCCTGCTGGAGCTGCTGGAGGGTGTCACGCTGCTCGGCGTCGTGACCACCCATCGCCATCACGACCATATCTTCGCGCTGGCGGCGGTGCTGAAGGCCCACGACGTCTGGAACGGCGCCCATGCGGCCGACGCTGACGACATCGCCGAGCTGGCCGGGGTCACGCCCGACCGGCTGCTGGGGCACGGCGACGTCATCCAGGTCGGCCGCTTCGAGGTGATGGTGCTGCACACGCCGGGCCATACCGCCGGGAGCATCTCGTTCCGGCTCCCCGACCCGCAGCCGCAGGTCCTCACCGGTGATGCGCTATTTCCTGGCGGCGTCGGCAAGACCGAGGGTGGGGCCGCCGCGTTCGAGCAGGCGATCGCCTCGGCCGAGCAGCAGCTGCTGTCGCTGCCGGGTGCGACCCGCTTCTCGCCGGGGCACGGCGACGACGGCCAGGTCGCCCGGGAGTTGCCGCAGCTCGACGAGTGGAAGCGGCGTGGCTGGTAGCGCTCGTCGGACTCGGTCCTACAACCCGCGGAGGAAGTTGGCGGCGATCGGCGCGGCGACCTCGCCGCCGACGCCGCCGCCCTCGACGATGACGGCGAAGGCGAGGCCGTCGCGGTAGCCGATGAACCAGGCGTGGGTGGGGGCCGGGTCGGTCTGGCCGAACTCGGCGGTGCCGGTCTTGCCGAAGACCACGCCGGGGAAGTGGACCTTGGCGGCGGTCCCATCGGTAACCACCGAACGCATGAGGGTACGCAGGGTCGCGATCATGCTCTGGTCGAGCGGTTTCGCCGCCGCGCTCCCGGTCCCATTTCCGGACGCGGACCCGGTCCCGGTGCTGGGGCTGGTGAGGTGTGGTGGCCGCCAGGTCCCGTCGGCGACCGCGGCGGCGACAGTGGCCATCTGCAGCGGGCTGGCCAGCACCCGTCCCTGCCCGAACGCGGACGCGGCCAGGTCGGCCAGGTCGCGGGGCGCAGGGTACTGGCCGTGGACGGCGGGGACTCCGGGTGACAGGTCATCGCCGAAGCCGAACTGGCTGGCGGCCGCGGCCAGCTTGTCGCCGGTCAGGCGGGTGGCGGCGAGCTGCACGAAGGCGGTGTTGCACGACAGCGCGAAGGCGGTGCCGAACGAGATCGACCCGGCCTTCTCGTTCTCGAAGTTCTTGAAGGAGCGCCCGCCGACGTTGGCGGTGGCCGGGCAGCTCACCTGATCTTTGGCCGTAAGGCCGCCGCTGAGCAGGGCGGCGGCGGTGATCACCTTGAAGGTCGAGCCAGGCGGGTAGCGGCCGAGCAGCGCCCGGTCGAAGCCGCCGGTCGGCATGTTGACGACCGCGCGCACCTCGCCGCTGGAGGGTTCGATCGCCACCAGCGCGGCTGGCTTGGAGACGCTTTGCAGGGCGCTCTGGCCGGCGAGCTGCACCGCCGGGTCGATGGTTGTCTGCAGCGGCGTGCCCTTCTTGCCGGGGAAGCTCGCCACCACCCCGATCGCATTCCCGCTGGTGGTGACCAGGCGGATCTCCCCGCCGGGGGTGCCGGCGAGCTGCCGTTCGTAGGCCTGCTGCAGCCCCCCATGCCCGGTCTTGTCGCCGGTCTGGTAGGGAGCGCCGAGGCGGGTCAGGTCGGCGGCGGTGACCGCGCCGACCGTGCCGAGCAGCGGCGTCAGCGACATCGGGCCGGCAACGCCGCCGTCGGAGCTGCCGAGACGGCTGCCGTCCCGCGCCAGGATCGGCGCCCGATCACCCCAGGAGCGCGCCCGCTGGAAGCGCTCCTGGGTCTGCAGACGCGGGTGGATCGCCCCCGGCGACCAGTCCACCCACCAGCGCTTGTTGTGCACCAGCAGGTTCAGTGAGCCCTGGTAGCTCCAGTCGCCGAACCCCTGCAGCTTCAGCTTGGCCTGGAAGGTCACCGTGGCGTGGTTGCCCTGTTTGCTGCCTGGGGAGGACGTGAAGCTGGCGGCGGTGACCCGCAGGTCGCTGCGCATGCGGGTGTAGGCGGTGGTGAACCCGTCCGGCACCGGATGCAGCACCTGCGCCTCCATCGCGGCGTAGTCCTGGCGCTGCCAGGCGCTGAGGAACGCGGCGGCGGTCTTGTCCGGTGTGCCCCGGATCCGGCTTGAGAGCACGACCGCGCCGCCCGCCCCTACCAACGCGATCACCGCCAAAACAGCGATGATCAGGACAGCCGTCGATCGCCGCACCCTCAGTGAACCTCCGATCCTGCCTGAGCAATCCAACACGCCAGCTTCGACCATGCCCCGCAACTCGCGGCGGAGGTCGGCGACTTCGTCTCTGATGCGGGCGGCGTATTCGAAGCGGAGGTCCTTGGCGGCCTCGTGCATCTCCTCTTCGAGTTGCTGGATGAGGCGGACCAGGTCGTCTTTTGGCATGCCGCTGACGGCTGGCTCACCGGCGCGGCTGGTCCGCCCGCGCCCTCTGGCTGGGGTGGGGGCGCGGCCCTTGCGAGCGCGGGTGCCGATGGCGGTGCCCTCCTGCTCGCCGCGGAGGGCCTGGATGATGTCGGTGACGCGCTTGCGGATGGTCTGCGGGTCGATCCCGTGGGCCTGGTTGTAGTCGAGCTGGGCGTGGCGGCGGCGGTTGGTCTCGTCGAGGGCGTGGCGCATCGACGGGGTCACCTGGTCGGCGTACATGATCACCTGGCCGTCGACGTTGCGGGCGGCGCGGCCGATGGTCTGCACCAGCGAGGTCCCCGAGCGCAGGAAGCCCTCCTTGTCGGCATCCAGGATCGCCACCAGGGTCACCTCGGGCAGGTCGAGGCCCTCGCGCAGCAGGTTAATGCCCACCAGGGTGTCGAACTCCCCCAGGCGCAGGTCGCGAAGGATCTCGATGCGCTGCACCGTGTCGATCTCGGAGTGCAGGTAGCGGACCCGCAGGCCCATCTCCAGCAGGTAGTCGGTCAGGTCCTCGGCCATCTTCTTGGTGAGGGTGGTCACCAGGGTGCGCTGCTCGCGGTCGACGCGGAGCTTGATCTCGTGGATGAGGTCGTCGATCTGGCCCTTGGTAGGCCGCACCAGCACCTCGGGGTCGACCAGGCCGGTCGGGCGGATGATCTGATCGACCCTCTGACTCGATTCGCGCAGCTCGTAGGGGCCGGGGGTGGCCGAAACGAAGACCCGCTGGCCGATTCGCTCCAGGAACTCGTCGAAGCGCAGCGGCCGGTTGTCCATCGCCGACGGCAGGCGGAAGCCGTGCTCGACCAGGGTCGCCTTGCGGCTGCGGTCGCCCTCGTACATGCCGCCGATCTGCGGCACGGTCACGTGCGACTCGTCCACGAATAGCAGGAAGTCGTCGGGGAAGAAGTCGAGGAGGGTGTGCGGGGCGGTGCCCGGGGCGCGGCCGTCGATGTGGCGGGAGTAGTTCTCGATGCCGTTGCAGACCCCGACCTCGCGCAGCATCTCCAGGTCGTAGTTGGTGCGCATGCGCAGGCGCTGCGCCTCCAGCAGCTTGCCCTCGCGCTCGAACTGGGCGAGCCGGTCGGCCAGTTCGACCTGGATCCCGGCGATGGCGCGCTGCATCTTCTCGCTCCCGGCGACGTAGTGGGAGGCCGGGAAGACGTAGAGGTCGCGCCGCTCGCCGAAGATCTCGCCGGTGAGCGGGTCCATCACCATGATGCGTTCGACCTGGTCGCCGAAGAACTCGACGCGGACGCCCCGCTCCTCGTAGGCGGGGTGGATCTCCAGGGTGTCGCCACGGACGCGGAACTTGCCGCGTGTGAAATTCAGGTCGTTGCGGTCATAGTGGATGTCGACCAGCTTGCGCAGCACCCCGTCGCGGTCGTACTCGTGGCCGGCCTCCAGGTACAGCATCTGGCCCTCGTACTCCTCGGGGGAGCCGAGGCCGTAGATGGCGGAGACCGAGGCGACGATGATCACGTCGCGCCGGGTCAGCAGCGCGGCGGTGGCCGAGTGGCGCAGCCGGTCGATCTCCTCGTTCATCGAGGAGTCCTTCTCGATGTAGGTGTCGGTCTGCGGGACGTAGGCCTCAGGCTGGTAGTAGTCGTAATAGGAGACGAAATATTCGACCGCGTTGTCGGGGAACAGCTCCTTGAACTCGTTGGTGAGCTGCGCGGCCAGGGTCTTGTTGGGCGCCATGACCAGGGACGGGCGGCCCATCCGCTCCATCACTCCGGCCATCGTGCGGGTCTTGCCCGAACCGGTGACCCCCAGCAGGGTCAGCGCCTGCTCGCCGCCGTCCAGGCCGTCGACCAGCTTGTTGATGGCATCGGGCTGGTCGCCGGCGGCCGGCAGGTCGCTGGTGAGCTTGAATGGGAGCTTTTTGGACGGGGGCATCACGGACTCCAGGCGCTGCTTGTGCTGCTACTCAGGATGCTCCCAGTGTAGGCGGGGGCTGCGACAGGCCGCCCGAGGCCGCGGCGCCCAGGTAGAGGCGGGCCACCTCGGGATCGTCGAGCAGCTGGGCACCGGACCCGGTGTGGCGGACCACGCCGGCCTCCATCACCACTCCGTGGTCGGCCACGGCAAGCCCCGAACGGGCGTTCTGCTCCACCAGCAGGACGGTGCGGCCCGCCTGCGGCATCGCCGCGATGCTGTCGAAGACCTGGTGGCTGGCCTGCGGGCCGAGTCCGATCGAGGGCTCGTCCAGGAGCACCAGCACCGGGTCGAGCATCAGCGCGCGGGCCAGCTCGACGATGCGCTGCTCTCCGCCGGACAGCGACCCGGCACGGGCACCTCGCCGCTGGCCGACCAGCGGGTACAGCTCGGCGACCTCGCCGAGGCGCCGCCTGATGACGCCCTGGTCCTTGACGATGTAGGCGCCCATCAGCAGGTTCTCCCACACCGTCATGGCCGGGAACAGGCTGCGGTCCTGCGGCAGGTGCACCACGCCGTGGCCGAGCACGGCCCGCGGCGACAACCCGCCGATCGGCTGGCCGTCGAGGGTGATGGTGCCCTGGCGGGGACGCAGCAGCCCGCTGACAGTCCGCAGCACGGTCGACTTGCCGGCGCCGTTGGGCCCGATCACGCAGGTCACCGCGCCCTTGGGGACGTCGAGGTCGACCTCGCGCAGCACCATCGCCTCGCCGTAGCCGGCCACCACCCCGCGCAGTTCCAGCAGCGCCACGGCCGTCACGTCAGCCTCCCAGGTAGGCGTCGAGGACGCGCCGGTCGGACTGGATGACGGGCGGCGGACCGCTGGCGATGACGCTGCCGCGGTCGAGCACGATCACCGGGTCGCACAGCCGCATGACCACGCCCATGTCGTGCTCGACCACCAGGAAGGTGACACCGCCGGCGTTGCGCTCGCGGATGTGGCGCTCGATGGCCGGGATCAGAGCGGGGCTGATCCCGGCGGTCGGCTCGTCGAGCAGGACCAGGCGCGGGTTGCCGATCAGCACGGTGGCCAGCTCGACCAGCTTGCGCTGCCCGTAGGACAGCTCGGCGGCGAGGTGCCCGGCGACCCTGGTGAGGCCGAAGTCGGCCAGCAGCGCCTCGGCGCGGTCCCGGTCGGTACTGCGGAGGCGGCGGCGCAGCAGCCCGCTCCAAGGCTGCTGGATCCCCACCACGAGGTTGTCGAGCACGCTCAGGTGCGGGAAGACTCGCGCCTGCTGGAAGGTCCGCGCCAGGCCCTGCCGGCAAAGCCGAGCCGGATGCGGGCGGGCCACCCGCTCCCCGAGGAACGTGACCCCGCCCTGGTCGGCGGGCAGGTAGCCGGTAACCAGGTTGAACAGGGTGGTCTTGCCGGAGCCGTTGGGCCCGATCAGCGCGGTCACGGTCCCGTCGGCGACAGCGAAGGAGCAGCCGTCGACCGCGGTGACCCCGCCGAACCGCTTGGTCAGGCCCTCGACCTGGAGCAGCCCGTCCCCACTGCCCGGCATCTCAGCCACCTCCCCGGACGGGCACCCGGGGGGCCGGCTCCGGCTCATCCTGGAGCTGCGCCCGGCGGGTCCGGCGGCGGGTGAACCAGGCGGCGAGCGACGGTGCGATCCCGCGTGGGAGCAGGACGATGACCACCAGGAACACCGCCGCGTAGCCGATTAGGTAGAGGTTGTTCTGGCCGAAGCGGTAGGCGAGGTATTGCTGCGCCGGGATAACCACTGCCGCGCCGAGCACGGGGCCCCACAGGGTCCCCCGGCCGCCCAGATACACCATCAGCACCGTGCCGATGGAGATCAGCGGATCGATCGCGAACTGTGGGTAGATGAAGGAGATGTAGTAGGCCCAGACCCCGCCGCACATCGCGGTCAGGCCGACGCTGGCCGCGAACGCAGTGAGCTTCGCGCCGGTGGTGCGGACGCCGAACCCGCGGGCGCGGTCCTCGTCGTCGCGGATGGCGAACAGGGCGAGGCCGAGCTTGGCGCCGCGCACGTACCAGCTCACCAGCATGGCCAGGGCGAGCAGGGCGAGCATCGCCAGATAGAAGGGCCGCTCGAAGCTGCCCACCAGAAACGATGGCACCGGGAATGCGAGTCCCTGCGAGCCGCCGGTCAGCTTGGTCAGGTTGAAGGCCAGGGTCTGCACCACGAACAGCAGGGTGAGGGTGACGATCGCGAAGGTGGTCGCCCGGGTCCGCAGCGCCACCCAGGCGATCGGTAGGCTGACCAGCGCGACGCCGATGCCGATCGCGGGCAGCAGCAGGAACGGGACCAGGTCGTGGAAGCTGGAGGGCGCCGCCCCGGGGGTGCTGAGCCCGAGCTTGTCCAGGGTGATCCCGAGGGCGTAGGCGCCGATCCCGAAGAAGGCGGCGTGGCCGAGGGAGACGTAGCCGGCGTAGCCGCCGATCAGGTTCCACGCCACCGCCAGCGCCGCGTACATCAGCGTGAAGATCGCCAGGTTCAGGATCCAGTGCTCGGGCAGCACCAGCGGCAGCAGCACCAGAGCGCCGAACACCAGCGCGGCGCGTGCGACTCCCAGCGGCTGAAGCCGCCTCACGGCTGCCTCACGCCCAGCCTTGCCCGCATCCGCACGCCCGCCCTCAAAGCTCGCCTCGTGTGACCGTCCCGAACAGGCCCTGGGGCCGCACCAGCAGGACCCCGATGAGGACCGCGAAGAACGCGAACGCCGACCACACCGGCGACAGCGTGGCCGCGACCACCGCCTCGGCCACGCCCATGAGCAGGGCCGCGACCACCGCGCCGCCGAGGCTGCCGAGCCCGCCGAGCACCACAATCGACAGCAGCCGCGAGATCAGGTCGTAGTGGCTGCCCGGATTGAAGGGAAACACGATCCCGTAGACCGCCCCTGCGGCGGCACCGGTGCTGGCGCCCAGCCCGAACCCGACGGCGGCGACGCGCTCGACCTCCACCCCGAGCAGCCGCGCCGAAGTCGGGTTCTGCACCGTGGCGCGCAGCGCCCGGCCGAAGCGGGTGCGCTCCAGCGCCAGCCACAGCAGCGCCAGCACCCCGGCCGACAGGACGAAGGCGAGCACCCGCACCAGCGGGACCTGGTAGCCAAGCAGGTGCAGGGTGCGGTTGGCGTAGCTGGGGTTGATGGAGCGGTAGTTGGTCTTGAAGGTGAGGGTGAGCACCCCCTCGATGCCGATCGCGACCGCGAAGGTCACCAGCAGCGACAACTCCCGCTCGTCGCTGCGCAGCCGCCGCAGGAAGACCATCTGCACCGCCACACCGACCAGGAACAGCAGCGGGGTGACCAGCAGGATGGACAGGAAGGGGTCGGCATGCAGGTGGCTGAACAGCGCGTAGCTGCCGTAGGCGCCGAGAATCACCAGCGCCCCCTGCGCCACGTTCACCACGCGCATGACCCCGAAGGCCAGCGTGAGGCCGCTGGCCATCAGCGCGTACACCGCTCCCGCCGACAGGCCGAGGATGACGGCCTGGACCACCGTGCGCACCGACCCCTCCCTTCAGCTCCGCTGCCAGTTCAGGTCCGCTGCCTGTTTACCCGCCCCACGGCGGCTTCACCGCCACCGGCTGCTTCGACGCCCTGCCCGCCGGATAGACCGGGTAAAGCGTTCCTCCGATCCACTGCAGTAGCACGTCGCTGCCGTTGGGCGCGCCGTTGGCGTCCCACTGCAGGTCGCCCTGGATGGTCGACCAGGTGCCGCTGTGCAGGGTGGTGATGATCTTCTGGTTGTCGATCGCGCCGATCTTGGTCACCGCCTGCTCCAGCACCTGGCCAACGGCGTAGGCGTCGGCGGTGTTGCCGTCGATCTCATTCGGGCTGCCGCCTGGGTACGCCTTCTGGTAGGCGGCGATGAACTCGGCGTTGCCATTGGTCTTGGCGTCCGGCGACCAGGTACTGCTGGAGAAAACCCCACCGGTGTTGGCCTTGCCGACCTTGTCGGGGAACTCCGTGGGGGCGTTGGCGCCGTTGGACATGAACAGCATCTTGGGGCTGAAGCCGAGCTGGACCATCGCCTTGATCTGCGAGTAGGCGTCCTCGGACTGGGTCCCGGCGACGACCACGTCAGGCTTGGCCGCGGCGACCTTCTGCACGATCGGCGTCAGGTCGGTGGTCTCGGCCGGGTAGATGTGGTCGTAGACGGTCCTGATGCCGGCTTTCTCGAACATCGCCCGGACAGTTTCCGCGACCGGGGACGCGAAGGGGTCGTCCAGCGACGGGTAGGCGGCGGTCTTGGGCCGCTGTGCGGCCGGCAGCGACAGGACGTAGTTGGCGAACACCTCGCCCTGTGCGATCGCCGGAGCGGGCTGCACGAAGAACAGGTTCGGCAGCTTGGCCGCGAACACCTTGGGGCCGCCGCCCTCGGGCTCCAGGAAGGCGTACCCGTAGCGCTTGGCGACCTGGGCCGAGGGGAGCGTCAGCAGGCTCGAGAACGGCCCGAACGTCAGGTCGACTTTGTCGCGGGTGATCAGGTTCTGGTAGTTGGTGACCGCCTGGTTAGGGCTGGAGGCGTCGTCCACGGTCACGATCTCGACCTTGCGGCCGAGCAGCCCGCCCTTGGCGTTTACCTGATCGGCCCACAGCTTGTAGCCCCGTAGGACCAGTTGGGCCGGGTCGGAGAAGTCTCCCGAACGCGAGATGGAGGCCCCGATCCGGATCGGCTTGCTGTTCTGGGTCTGGTTGCCGCCCGAGGAACTCGACTTCCCCGACGAGCAGGCGGCGAGCAGCAGCGCGGCAACGGCGAGCGCCGCGGCGAACCTGAATCGTCCCTGTGGCTTGCCCATTGCTTCCTCCTACGGGAGCACGGCAAACGTTTGCATGGGCCTGACTCTCCACTCCCGCTGCCACCGTTGTCAACGGGGCAGATGGGGGTATTCATGGAATCGTTCACGCAATCGCGACGCGGATGTGCGCCGCTTCGGAGCATCGAGAAGGTAAAGTGGGCGACCATGTCGTGGGTGCCGGCCGATCTGGGGAGACGGTTTGGAAAGCTTCGTGATCAAGGGGGGGCAGCCCCTCGGCGGCTCGATCCGCCCCGCTGGGAACAAAAACGCCGCGCTGCCGATCATCTCGGCGTCGCTGCTGTGCGACGGACCGGTCGTGCTCCACAACGTCCCGCGCATCCGTGACGTGGCCACTCTGCTGCAACTGGTGGCCTCGACCGGTGCCGAGGTCAGCGACGTCGGCCCGAACTCGATCCGGATCGACCCGGGGGGGGTGCGCCGCACCAGCCTCGACCCGATGCTGAGCAGCCTGATCCGCGCCTCGGTGCTGCTGGCCGCGCCGCTGCTGGCCCGCACTGGCCGCTGCGTGCTGCCGTCCCCCGGCGGAGACGTGATCGGGCGCCGCCGCCTCGACACCCACCTGCTCGCCTTCCGCGCGCTCGGTGCCAAGGCCAGCTTCGACCACCGTGTCCTTGAGCTGGAGGCCGAGCGCCTCCGTGGCCACCCGATGTTCCTGGACGAGGCGTCGGTGACCGCCACCGAGAACGCGATCAGCGCGGCGGTGCTCGCCGAGGGCCAGACCGTCATCGGCAACGCCGCCTGCGAGCCGCATGTCCAGGACCTCTGCCGCTTCCTGAACACGCTCGGGGCACAGATCAGCGGCTGCGGCTCGAACCTGCTCACCATCGACGGCGTCGAGCGGCTCAGTGGCGGCGAGTACACCATCGGCCCGGACTACATCGAGGTCGCCAGCCTCATTGGCCTTGCGGCGATCACCGGCGGCGAGCTGCTGGTCGAGGGCGTCATCGCCGACGACCTGCGCCCGGTCGCTGTCGGCTTCCACCGGCTCGGGGTGCGCTGGCTCTATGAGGGGAGCAATCTCCGCGTGCCGCGCGACCAGGAGCTGACCGTCCAGGACGACCTCGGCGCGGCCATCCCGAAACTCGACGACGGCCCCTGGCCGGCGTTCCCAGCCGACCTGACCTCGATCGCGGTGGCGATCGCCACCCAGGCCCGCGGCACCGTGCTGATCTTCGAGAAGATGTATGAGAACCGCCTGTTCTTCGTGGACAAGCTGGTCAGCATGGGCGCCCGGATCATCCTCTGCGACCCGCACCGCGCGGTGGTCACCGGCCCCGCGCGCCTGTTCGGCGAGCGCCTGGAGTCCCCCGACATCCGCGCCGGCATGGCGCTGCTGCTGGCCGCCCTGGTCGCCGACGGCGAGTCGGTGATCGGCAACATCGGCCAGATCGACCGCGGCTACGAACGCATCGACGAGCGGCTGCGTCAGCTCGGTGCCAGCATCGAACGGGTCGCGTAGGGCCGCAATCACGCCAGGTCGTAGTAGCCGATGTCGATGCCCTTGAGGGTGGCCAGGATCGCCTCGACGACCTCAGGGGCGGTCGGGGGCGGGTCCTCGGTCAGCAGGATCTGGAAGTAGAGGCTGCGCAGGAAGTTGGCCACGTTGGCGCGCGCGGCAGCCTCCACCTCGTCCGAGAACGAGCCCCGCCAGGAGTCCTTGCCTGGCGGGGCGAGGAAGCGCTCCAGCCAGGCACGCAGGAACACCCAGCCCACCAGGTCCCGCCGCAGCACGTTGAGGACCGCGTAGGCGAGGCGCTCGTCCTCATGGTGCACGAATGGGGGCGCGCCACCGGTGAGCAGCTTGCTGGCGATCCCGTCGAGGATCCGCTCCAGCGCGCCAGCGCCGAGATGCGGGTGGCGTGACAGCATCATCAGCAGATCGGCGCTGTGGCCGATGGCGTTCGCCCAGCCAGGGCCCTGCACATAGGCACGCAGGTCGCGCTCGCGCTCAAGGTAGTCGAGGGCGGCGCCCAGGTAGCTTTCGACCTCGAATGACTCCAGGAACGGGTTGGCGTTGTCGTAGGCGACGATCTCCATCAGCACCAGCACCGAGTAGCTGCGCAGGAACACCGAATCGGTGCAGTTCTCGCCCAGGCCCACCAGCAGGTTCGCGGTCATCTGCACGCCCATGGTGCGCAGCTGGTCGGGTTTGTACTGGTCGCGGTCGATCCACCCGGCGAGGATCCGGTAGGCGAACTCGTCGCGCAACTCGAAGTCGGCCGAGCTGAGCCACGACAGCAGCTCGGGGGTGAGCTCCCCCACCCATTCGCCCTGCGGGAGGGCGTTCTCGTCGTTGGCGATCACCCGCCAGAAGCTGCGATCCATACCGCCTACTCCTCCTGGTCGAGCAGGTCCACCAGCTCGTCGAGCGACGAGATCCGGGGCCAGGGCACCGGCTCGGGCCGGCGGTCGAACCGGTCGATCAGCACCGGCGCCATGCCGACCGCCTCGGCCGCCCTGGCGTCGATCTCCGGCTGGTCGCCCACGTGGACGGCGGTGGCGGCCTCCACCCCGGCCTGTTCCAGCGCGGCGTGGAAGATCTCCGGGTCCGGTTTGGCGACCCCTAGCACCCCGGAGATCGCCACCGCGGCGAACAGGTGGTCCACTCCTTGGAGGGTGAGCACATCCTGGAGCCACGGCTCGAAGTTGGAGATCACCCCGAGCTTGAGGCCGCGCGCTGCCAGTGCCTCCAGGGCGGGGCGGCTGTCGTCGAACAGCTTGTAGGTGGCGGGGTCGGCGAAGACGTCGTAGGCGGCCTCGGCGATCGCCCTGGAGTCGCCGTCGAAGGGGAGGTGGCGCAGGACCTCCACATAGAACCCCTTCCAGAACTCCCGCTGGGTGGCCGGGTCGGTCCAGTCGACCGGCCACAGCGCCTCCCGGATCGCCGTGACCCAGGCCGCCTCGATCGCGGCTAGCTCGAAGCTCACGCCCTGCTCCATGGCGACGGTCTGGAAGCGGGCGTGAAAGCTCGGCCACGGCGCCAGCAGCGTGTCACCAGCGTCGAAGAACACGCAGGTAACCGGCTGCGGCAGCGTTCGAGCAGGACGAGCGGTCATAGGCGCAGGCTATCAGCCCGACGGATTCAGCGTGAGTGCGGCTGCTCGGCCAGGCGCCGCTGCAGCTCCTGCCAAATCTCGTCGACCCGTTTGCCGAGATCCTCCAAGGAGCCGTCGTTCTCGATCACGATGTCGGCCTTGGCGAGCTTCTGCTCTGGTGGGAGCTGCGCGGCGATCCGCGCCTTGGCGTGGGCGGCCTCCATGCCCTTGCCGGCGAGCCGCTGGACCTGGACCTCGCGGGGCGAGTGGGTGACCAGCAGGACGTCGACCCGCTGGGCGAGCCCGGTCTCGATCAGTAGGGCGGCGTCCAGCACCACGATCGCGTCGCGGTCCTGCGCTGCCTCCAGCCGGTCGGCGATGCGCTCGAAGATGGCAGGGTGGGTGATCTCGTTCAGCAGCGCCAGCTTGGCCGGGTCGGCGAAGACAATGTCGGCCAGCGCCTGCCGGTCGATGGAGCCGTCAGCGAACAGCACACCGGGCCCGAAATGCTCTCGGATCTTGCACCACGCGGGCATGCCAGGCATGACGACCTGGCGGGCGATGTGATCCGCGTCGATGATCTCGGCGCCGCGTTCGGCCAGCATGGCGGAGACCGTGGTCTTGCCGGAGGCGATCCCTCCGGTCAGTCCGACCAGCAGCACCCCGCCCCCACCCCCAGTCGCTCGGTGCCCTCCGGTGTGGCTGTGCGGCGGCTATTCGGTGGTGTTCTTGCGCTTCAGGTCCTTGACGATGTCCTCAAGGGTATCGTCGCCCTGGCCCTCGCCCTGGCCGGCGTCCGCCTGCTCGGCTCCGGCGGCCTCGGACTCTGCAGCCGCCGCGCCTTCAGCCGCGCCTTCAGCGGTGGTGGCTTCGCCCTCGGCCCCTTCGGCACCCTCGCCGCCCTCGGCGTAGGTGGCGTCGTAGAAGCCGGCCTCCTGGAACGCCTCGGCCATCGCGGTCCCGGGCACCACGCCGATGAGGTTGCCCTCCTCGTCGTAGTAGCCGTGGTACTCGCCCTCGGCGTAGGTGGCGTTGGGGTCGTACCCCTCGTAGCCCTCGTAGCCGGCGGCACCCTCCAGGGACAGCTCGTCCTCGGCCACGGGGGCCACCTGCTGCTGGTCCTGGAGTGCCTGCTTGAGCGACAGCGAGATGCGGCGGCGGTCCAGGTCGATGTCGATGACCTTGACGGTGATCTCCTCGCCGACGCTGACGACCTGCTCGGGGATGTCGACGTGGCGCTCGGCCAGCTCCGAGATGTGCACCAGGCCCTCGATGCCATCGTCCACCCGGACGAAGGCGCCGAAGGGCACCAGCTTGGTGACGCGGCCGGGGATGAGCTCGCCGATCTGGTGGGAGCGGGCGAACTGGCGCCAGGGGTCCTCCTGGGTCGCCTTCAGCGACAGCGAGACCCGCTCGCGGTCCAGGTCGACGTCGAGAACCTCGACCTCGACCTCCTGACCGACCTCGACCACCTCGGAGGGGTGGTCGATGTGCTTCCAGGACAGCTCGGACACGTGCACCAGGCCGTCCACGCCGCCGAGGTCCACGAAGGCGCCGAAATTGACGATGCTGGAGACGACACCCTTGCGGATCTCGCCCTTGCGGAGCGTGTGCAGAAATGCGCGGCGAGTGGCGGACTGCGTCTCCTCCAACCAGGCGCGGCGGGAAAGAACCACGTTATTGCGGTTCTTGTCCAGCTCGATGATCTTCGCCTCGAGGGTGCGGCCGACATACGGATGGAGGTCGCGGACACGGCGCATCTCGACCAGGGAGGCCGGCAAGAAACCACGCAGACCGATGTCGAGGATCAGGCCGCCCTTGACGACCTCGATGACGGTGCCCTCGACGATCTCGTCGTTCTCCTTCTTCTTTTCGATCGTGCCCCAGGCGCGCTCGTACTGCGCGCGCTTCTTGGACAGGATCAGGCGCCCGTCCTTGTCCTCTTTCTGCATGACCAGCGCTTCGATGTGGTCACCGAGCGCGACGACCTCGTTCGGGTCGACGTCATGCTTGATCGACAGCTCCCGGGAGGGGATCACACCCTCCGACTTGTAGCCGATATCGAGCAGCACCTCGTCGTGGTCGACCTTCACCACATAGCCGTCGACGATGTCCCCCTCGTTGAAATCCTTGAGGGTTTCCTCATATGCGGCGGCGAGATCTTCGGCGGAACCGACGTCGTTCTGGGTCACCTGGGTGGTTACACCAGGCATCGGCTCGGGCGGGGTGGTGGGTCGGTCGGTGGACTCGGTCAACTGCTCGTCTCCTAGACTGTCGGACAGAGATGTCCCATGCAGACGTTTCTCTGGGTGAGGCGACGCGATTCGCGTCCGAGCACACTGGCAGAAAAGCCCACACGTGGTTCGGCAGATGGTAGCCGTCGATACTCGGCCGCGTCAACGTTTTGCGGTTGCATGACCTGCTGCTTTGTCGGTCCGGGAATGGGCGCGTGGCGGGCGGCTCGGGGTGGCTGCCCCCGCCGGTCCGGCGCCGGGCCACCTACCGTGTCAGGATTGCCCAGGTCAGCCCACCTGCCGACGAGAGGTACGGATCATGACCGAGGCGCTTTACCACCGCGATGCCTACCTTGCGAGCTTTGAGGCGGAGGTCGTAGCCCGCCACCCGGACGGGATCGTCCTGGACCGCAGCGCCTTCTTCCCCGGCGGTGGCGGCCAGCCGCCCGACGCCGGCACGCTCGCATGGGAGGAGCAGACCTTCGCCGTGACCGGCGCGGCCCGCCGGGACGGCGCGGTGGTGCTGCTGCTGGCGCAGGGCGAGGGGCAGGGCGAGGGGCTGATGTTGCCGCCGGAGGGTGCCAAGGTGCGCGGCCGCATCGACTGGGTCCGTCGCCACGCGCTGATGCGCACCCATAGCGCCCTGCACACCCTCGCCGGGGTGATCGGCCGCGACCATGGGGCGCTGGTCACCGGCGGCAACATGGAGCCGCTCAGGGCCCGCATGGACTTCGAGCTGACCAGCATGAGCGCCGACTTCGCCCAGTCGGTGGAGGCGGCGCTGCGGGCCGAGGTCGCCGCCGATCGTCCGGTGCAGGTCCTGTTCCTCAGCCCGGAGGAGTTCGCCGCCAGGCCGGAGCTGATCCGCACCAAGACCAACCTGCTGCCGCCCGGCCTCGATGTGGTCCGCGTGATCGACATCGAGGGCCTCGACCGCCAGGCCGACGGCGGCACCCACGTGGCCAGCACCGCCGAGATCGGCGAGGTCCACGTGATTGGCCACGAGTCCAAGGGCAAGGGCAACAAGCGCCTGCGCATCGCCCTGGATCCAGCCGCAGCGCCAGCCCCCCACGCCTGAGCGCAAACCTCTTGGGGTGCTTGACAGGTTCGAGATGATCTTCGCGCCCGGTCGTCATCCAACGGAGGGAACGCAGCCAGGATGCTCTCGTACACCCGCGCCCCGCGCATGGGGCTGCTTGGGGCGCTGCTCATCATCGGCCTCACCCAGGCTCCCGCCTGGGCATCATCAGCAAGTGCCATGTCCCACCCATGTCCTCCGCCTCCGCCGAGCCAGGGCTCCTCCACCAGCTCGTCGGGCAGCGGCACTGACACGGCGTCGACGAGCACGAGTTCCACGACCACGACTACGGAGGGACCCGCCGGTCGCGTCGGCTCAGCCGGCACCGACTCCACCAAAAGCGGATCGGCCGGCACCGACTCCACGAAGAGCGGCTCGGCTGGCACTGACTCCACCAGCTCCGGCTCAGCCGGTACTGACTCGACGAAAAGCGGATCGGCCGGCACCGACTCGGTCGTGCGGCACAGTCCGGTCCGGTACCTCGACGATTCCGCTGGGACGCATTGCCCTCCCCCAGGGCACCTGCCGTTCACCGGCGCCAACAGCCTGCCGATGCTCGGCGCTGGCCTCGGGCTGGTCGCCGCCGGCGCGGTCGGCGTGTGGGCCGCCCGCCGGGTGGGAGCGGCTCGTTCCCGCTAGCTGCTGACGCGGGAACGCCTGCTCCAACGACTCCGGGGGCGCATCCAATGGGTGCGCCCCCGGTCCGGTTTCTGAAGCCCGAACGCGGCAGCGCGCTAGTGCTGGGCCTCCGCCCAGCTCCGGCCCGTGGCCATGGAGACCTCCAGCGGCACTCGCAGCGGGTACACACCGGCCATCTCGCGGCGGACCAGCTCGGCAAGGCGCTCCCCCTCACCGGGAACGACCTCGAACACCAGCTCGTCGTGGACCTGCAGGACCATGCGGGAGGCGACGGCCTCGGCGGTCATGGCGCGGTCGACCGCGACCATGGCCATCTTGATGATGTCGGCGGCCGACCCCTGGATGGGCGCGTTCAGCGCCATCCGCTCGGCCATCTGGCGCCGCTGGTAGTTGTCGGAGGCGAGGTCCGGCAGGTAGCGGCGCCGGCCGAGGATCGTCTGGGTGTAGCCGTCGCGGCGCGCCTGCGTGACCACCGCGTCGAGGTAGGCCTTGACCTTGCCGAAGCGTTCGAAGTAGGCGTCCATCATCGCCTTGGCCTCGTCCGGGGCGATCCCGATCCCCTGGGCGAGGCCGAAGGCCGACAGGCCGTAGGCGAGCCCGTAGGTGACCATCTTGACGCGGCTGCGCAGCTCCCGGTCGACCTGGTCGGGCGGCAGGCCCCAGACCATCCCGGCGACGGTGGCGTGCACGTCCTCGCCCGACAGGAACGCCTCGACCAGCGCCTCGTCCTCGGCGAGGTGGGCGAGCACCCGGAACTCGATCTGGGCGTAGTCGGCGACCAGCAGGCCCTCGCAGCCCTCCCCGGCGATGAAGGCACGGCGGATCTCGCGGCCGGTCTCGGTACGGATGGGGATGTTCTGCACGTTCGGGTTCTGGCTCGACAAGCGGCCGGTGGAGGCGACCATCTGGTTGAACTGCGCATGGATGCGCCCGTCCTCAGGGTTCGTCAGTTTTGGCAGGGCGTCCACGTACGTATTCTGGAGCTTGGCGACCTCGCGGTAGCCGAGCAGCTCCTCGATGATCGGGTGGATCCCGGCGAGCGCCGCGAGCGCGGTGGCGTCGGTGGTGTAGCCGGTCTTGATGCGCTTGGTCTTCGGCAGTTGCAGCTTGGTGAACAGGACCTCCTGGAGTTGTGGGTTGGAGCCGATGTTGAACTGGGTGCCCGCCAGCTCGTAGATCCGCGCCTCGTGATCGCGCATGCGGGCGTCGAGGCGGTCGCCGATCTCCTCCAGCACCGACAGGTCCACCGCGATGCCGGTCTGCTCCAGCTTCGCCAGGATCGGCACCAGCGGCAGCTCCACCTCGCGGTCCAGGCGCTCTACCCCGAACGAGGCCAGCTCGGCCGACAGCGCCCCGGCCAGCTCGCCGACCGCCAGCGCCCGCAGGCAGTACCCCTCCCAGTCGACCGGCTCGGTGCCGGTGTCGAGCGCCAGCTGCAGCCCCTCCCCAGCGGGCTTGGCGGCCGTCCCGGCGCTCTCCGGGCGCAGCTCCTTGCGGAGGTAGCGCAGGGCCAGGTCGGACAGGTCGTAGGTCCGCTGTGCCGGCAGCGCCAGGTAGGCGGCCAGCGCGGTGTCCAGCGCCAGGCCCTCCAGCTCCCAGCCACGACCCCAGGCAGCCAGGTACAGCGACTTGGCGTCGTGCGCGAGCTTCGGCCGGTCAGGGTCGGCCAGCAGCGCCCGCAGCGCGGCGACATCCGCCGGGTCGGGCATGGTCCCCGCGCCCTCGCCCCCGCCGTCCAGGTCGACCCAGGCGGCGCCACGGCCCTCCGCCCACAGGGCGGTCCCCAGCAGCTCAGCGCTGCCGGGGCCGGTCGCCAGGCGCGGCGCCAGGGCGATCTGGGTGCCGGCGGGAACCGCCTCCAGCCAGGCAGCCAGCCCGCCGGGCGGCAGCGCGCGGGCGTCGAGCGTGAAGCCCACGTCGGAGGGGACCGGCTGGGCGACCGCAGCGAACAGGCGCTCCCGCAGCGGGTGGAACTCCAGAGTGTCGAACAGCCGGTGGATCTCAGAGCGATCCCACGGGCCGACGCGCAGCTCGTCGACGGTCACCGGCAGGGGCACATCACGGCGCAGGGTGGCGAGCTGCTTGTTGCGGAGCACGTCATCGGCGTGGGCGCGGAGGTTGTCGCGGAGCTTGCCCTTCTGCTCCTCGACGTGGGCGACGACCTCCTCGGCACTGCCGTAGGCGACCACCAGCTTGGTGGCGGTCTTGTCCCCCACCCCGGGCACACCCGGCAGGTTGTCGGAGGGGTCGCCCCGCAGCGCGGCCAGGTCCACGTAGCGCGCAGGCGGGACGCCGTAGCGGTCCTGCACCGCGGCCTCGTCGTAGATCATCGTCTCGGTGATGCCCCGGCGGGCCATCATCACCTGGATGTGGCGCTGGTCGTCGACCAGCTGGAGCAAGTCGCGGTCGCCGGTGACGACCAGCACGGGGAGATCCTCGGCGGCGGCCTGCTCGACGTAGGTGGCGATGATGTCGTCGGCTTCGTACCCGTCCACCTCGACAGAGGGGATGTGAAGCACCGCCAGCACGTCGCGGATCAAGGGCATCTGCGAGCGGAAGTCGTCGGGGGTCTCGCGCCGGTTGGCCTTGTAGTCCGCGTACAGCTCGTGGCGGTAGGCGGGCCGGCCGAGGTCGAAGCAGACCACGATGCGGTCGCTGGGGACGTCGTCGAACAGCTTCACCAGCATGAGCGTGAAGCCGTAGACGGCGTTGGTCACCTGTCCGGTGGTGGTCTGCAGGTCGCTCGGCAGCGCGAAGAACGCCCGGTAGGCGATGCTGTGCCCGTCAAGCAGGACCAGCGGGGCAGGTTCATTTTTGGTGGTTGTGGTCACGCGGCGAGTCTATCGGCTCATCCCGACCGCCGGGCCCCTGTTTCCCCGGTCCTAAGCTTCCCGAGCTGCCCGAGGTAGGTCACGAACCGGGACACTCTATAAACGCCAGCATTTCCATCGCCGCAGGTGTCACCTGCGCCGATGCGTCAATCCCTTGTGGCACAACGGTTTCGGCGAGTTGACCCTGCCGTTGCCTGCTTGCTACCGTGCCCCCCTACGGGGCCCCGAGGGGAACTGCAGGGGAACCCGGAATGTCCGTCCGGGGTGGGGGTGTCGAAGAGCCGAGTAGAGAACGAGCGCACTCGGGGAAGGTGCGAACGGAGCCAAAGGCCCAGCGGTGTCCCCCACCCGGACTGACCCGGGGTCTCCCGTTGAGGGCCTGCCGTTCAGAGGATCTTCGACAGGAAGCTTCTGGTACGCTCGTGGCGCGGGTTGGCGAACACCTCCGCAGGGCGCCCCTCCTCCACGATCACGCCCTGGTCCATGAACACCAGGCTGTCGCCGACCTCGCGGGCGAAGCCCATCTCGTGGGTGACCACGATCATGGTCATGCCGATGGCGGCGAGCTTCTTCATCGCCTCCAGCACCTCGCCGACCAACTCCGGGTCCAGGGCGCTGGTGGGCTCGTCGAACAGCATCAGCTTGGGGTCCATGGCCAGCGCCCGCGCGATCGCCACGCGCTGCTGCTGGCCGCCGGACAGCTGCGCCGGGTAGACGTCGGCCTTCTCCGCCAGGCCCACCTGGGCGAGCAGCTCACGACCGCGCTCAAGCGCCTGCTGCTTGGGGGTTCCCTTGACGTGGAGGGGCGCTTCGACCACGTTGCCGAGGGCGGTCATGTGCGGGAACAGGTTGAAGCGCTGGAACACCATGCCGATCTCTGACCGCTTGCGCGCGACCTCCCGTTCCTTCAGCTCGTAGAGCTTGTCGCCGTCCTGGCGGTAGCCGACCAGCTCGCCATCCACCCACAGGCGCCCGGCGTTGATCTGCTCCAGGTGGTTGATGCAGCGCAGGAAGGTCGACTTCCCCGACCCCGATGGCCCCACCACTACCGCAACCTCGCCAGGCACCACCTCGAAGTCGATCCCCCGCAGCACCTCCAGCCGCCCGAAGCGCTTGTGCACGCCCTCGGCCTTGACCATCGGCGTCACCGCTGCCGTCACGACCATTCATGCCTCCTCGGCAGCAGGTTGAGGCGAATGCGCTGCAACGGGGTGAGGGCCTGCGCCCTGGCGCTGCCGCGGGCGTAGCGCCGCTCGATGTAATACTGGCCGACGCTGGCGACCGTGGTGACCAGCAGGTACCAAATGCTCACGACGATGAGCAGCTCGAAGACCTCCAGGTTGCGCGAGATGATGTCCTCGGCGTTGCGCAGCATCTCCCCGTACAGGATCACCGAGGCAAGCGACGAGGTCTTCAGCATGGAGATGAACTCGTTGCCGGTCGGCGGGATGATCACCCGCATCGCCTGCGGCAGCACGATCCGCCGCATGGTCAGCGAGGAGGTCATCCCGATCGCGTGGGCCGCCTCCACCTGGCCCTCGTCGACCGAGAGAATGCCCGCCCGAACGATCTCGGCCATGTAGGCTCCCTCGTTCAGCCCCAAGCCGAGGAAGGCGGCCATGAACGGTGTCATGAAGTCCACCATCCGCGTGGAGTAGAGGGTGATGCCGGTGAACGGGATCGCGATGGTGAGGGTACGGAAGACCGCCGGGACCGCATTGAACCAGAACAGCAGCTGTACCAGCACTGGAGTGCCACGGAAGAACCAGATGTAAAAGCTCGAGACCACGCTGAGCACCGGGTTCTTGGCCAGGCGCCCGACCGCGAACGCCACCCCTAGCACGATCCCGATGGCCTGCGCCGCAACCGAGATGATCAGGGTGTTCTTCAGGCCGGTGAGGATCAGGCGGTTGAACTGGTAGCGCCGCACCTCTTTGAAGTCGATCACATTGGCCTTGAGGGCTGACTGGATCAGCCAGGCCACAAGCAGGAGCACGACGGCCGCGCCGACCCAGCGCCCCCAGTGCCGCAATGGGATCGCGCGGATCTGCTCGGCGGTCCTCGCCGGCTCCTGCTCGACGGCTGCCACCGGTGTCTATGTCCCGGTGTTGATGTCGGCGTTCTTGTAGGCGCCGTTGGCCAGGTTCCACTTCGTCAGGATCTGGTCGTAGGTGCCATCGGTGATAACCGCCTTGAGGGCGGCTTGGAGTGCGTCGCGGAGCTGCGAGCTGTCCTTGGGCACTGCGATCCCGTACTTGCCCGCACCCACGTCGGTGCTGCCCGCAACCTCGAAGTCGTTACCGCCACCCGAGGTCGAGGCGTTGTAGGCCGACACTGGCAGGTCCTCGAGCACTGCGGCGGCACGGCCGATCTTGACCTGCTGGACCGCGTCTACGTCTTTCTCTGGCGCCAGGACTGTCAGCTTCGGCTTGCCGGCGCTGCTGCATGAGCTCTGTGCCGCCGGAATGATCGCGGTTTCCTGGGTAGTGCCCTTCTGCACCGCCACCGTCTTGCCGCAGAGGTCCGTAAGGGTCTTGATGCCGTCTGGGTTGCCCTTCTTCACCATGATCCCGGTGGTTGCCTTGAAGTAGTCGATGAAGTCGACCTTCTTGGAGCGGCGGTCAGGGGTGTCGTTCATCGCAGACATGACGACGTCAAACCGCCTGGAGATCAATGCGCTGAGGATGGCGTCGAAGTTTGTGTCGTTGACGAACGTCACCTTGACCCCGAGCTTTTGCCCCATCGCCTGGGCGAGGTCCCAGTCGAGCCCCTGGACCTCCTGGGTACCGGTCTTGAACGACTCGATCGGCGGGTATTCGATATCGGAGCCGACCTTGATCTCACCCGCCTGCTGGATGTCGGACGGCAGTTGGCTGTGCAGGCCGCCTGCCGTGGTGGCGGTGGCCCCGCCACTCGAACTCGAATTCGACTTGCCGCCGCATGCGGCGAGGAGAAGTGCCAGCGCCGCCACGGCGCTGACGAGTGCCAACCGGCGACCGCGCCGAGATCCCACCATACTTACGCCTCCTTCTGAAGCGTTCCTGCCACAAAAGAGCAACTACTGTTTATTTCGACCTCTTTCGCGGACTCCGGATGCAGTGCGGCACTCTACCGTAGGTCCAATTAGCTGACCATAGCCAACACGAACGCTGGAGGGATTTCTGTAGGTTCAAGTCAGCTCGCCCAGGTACGCCTCACGCATCAATGGGTTTTCGAGCAATGCCGCAGCGGTGTCGGCAAGCACGATCTGGCCGGTTTGCAACACATACGCACGGTCAGCAATGGACAGGGCCATATTGGCGTTCTGCTCGACCACGAACACGGTGGTGCCGAGCTGGTTGATGTCCTGGATGATCTTGAAGACCTGGTCCACCAGCACCGGCGCGAGACCCATCGACGGCTCGTCCATCAGGATCACGTTGGGGTGGGCCATCAGCGCCCTGCCCATCGCCACCATCTGCTGCTCGCCGCCGGACAGGGTCCCCGCCTTCTGCGACAGCCGCTCCCGCAGCCGCGGGAACAGCTCCAGCACCCGCTCCATGTCCTCCCGGATCTGCTCCTTGTCGGTGCGCAGGTAGTGGCCGAGCTCCAGGTTCTCCCGCACGGTCATGCGGCTGAACAGGCGGCGGTTCTCGGGGACCATGGTGATGCCCCGGCTGACGATCGCCGTGGTCGGCAGCCCGCCGATCGGATCGCCGTTAAAGAAGACCTCGCCCTCGCTGGGCGCGACCATGCCGAGGATGGTCTTCAGCGTGGTCGACTTGCCGCTGGCGTTGCCGCCAAGCAGGCACACGATCTCGCCCGGGAAGATCTCCACGTTCACGTTGCGGAGCACCGCGATCAGCCCATAGTGGGTGCTGACGTCACGCAACTCCAGCACCGGCCCGCCGTCGCGGCTCGCCCCCCCGCTCGCCCCGCTCATCCGGCCGCCTCCGTTGCGCGCTTGCCGAGGTAGGCCTCGATGACCCGCTCGTCGCTGGCCACCTCGTCGTAAGTCCCGTCCGCGATCCTGCGGCCGTAGTCGAGCGCCACCACCCGGTCCGAGACGCCCTTGACGTGAAGCCCCGCTCGTCGCGGAGCTTGCCGATCAGGCGGGTCATCTCCTCGGTCTCCCTGGGGTTCATCCCAGCGGTCGGCTCGTCCAGCAGGATCAGCTTGGGATTGGTCGCCATCGCCCTGGCGATCTCCAGACGGCGCCGGTTGGCGTAGGAGAGCATGAACGCCGGCTGCTCCTCCCGGTAGCTCGCCAAACGGCTGCCGAAGAACCCGAGCGCCGAGCGGGCCTGCTCCCGCACGCGCCGCTCCTCGGCCCGGGTGCGCGGCAGGCGCAGCACCGCGCCGAGCACTCCGGAGCGGCTACGGGAGTGCTGGCCGACCATGGCGTTCTCCAGCACGCTCATGTTGGCGAACAGCCGCACCGTCTGGAACGTCCGCGCGATCCCCAAGCCGCAGATCTGGCTCGGCTTGAGGCCGACCAGGTTGTGGCCGTCGAACCGGATCGACCCGCCGTCCGGGCTGTACAGCCCAGTGACCACGTTGAACAGGGTCGTCTTGCCGGCACCGTTGGGGCCGATCACGCTCAGGATCTCGCCCGGCTCCACGTCCAAGTCGACGCCGTCGACCGCGTTCAGGCCGCCGAAGCGCTTGACCAGCCCGCGGATCTGCAGCAACGCGGTCATGAGGCCGCCCCTCCCCCGGCGCCGCCAACCGTCACCGCGGGCGCGGCCTCCTCCTTGAGCCACTGGTCCTGCGCGGCATCCTCCTCGTGCAGCTCGCGCATGCGGCGGACGTTGGGGATCAGGCCCTGCGGCCGCAGGACCATGATGGCAATCAGCGCCGCCCCGTAGACCAGCAGGCGGTACTCCTCGAACTCGTCGAGCAGCCCCGGCAGGCCGATCAGCAGCATGGTCCCGACCACCACCCCAGGGATGCTGCCCATGCCGCCGAGCACCACCACCGCCAGCGCCGTGATCGACACAAGGATGGTGAAGCTGTCAGGGGTCAGCGAGCCGATCTGGACCGCGAACAGCGTCCCCGACAGGCAGCCGACCGCAGCGCCCATGGCGAACGCCAGCAGCTTGTACTTGATAGTGGAGATGCCCATCGCCTCGGCGGCCAGTTCGTCCTCGCGCATCGCGCTCCACGCCCGCCCGACCCGCGAGTCGGCCAGGCGCATCGACACGAAAATCGCCAGGGCGCAAAACGCCAGTACCAGGTAATAGAACGGCTGCGGATCTCGGAAGCCGATCCCGGCGATGTGCGCGTCGGTGACGTCCCGCAACCCCTGCGGGCCGCCGGTGTACTGTCGCAGCCAGCTCGACGCCACCAGCACCCGGGCGATCTCGCCGAACCCCAGGGTCACGATCGCCAGATAGTCGCCCCGCAGCCGCAGCACCGGTGCGCCGATCAGCAGCCCGATGAACGCGGCGAACAGGATCACCAGCGGGACCGCCACATAGAAGTTGAAGTCCAGGATGAATGCGGGGTTAGCGACGGCACCGAGCGAGGTCACCAGATGCGAGCCGGTGAACAGGGCGGTCAGGTAGGCCCCGGATGCGAAAAAGGCGACGTAGCCGAGGTCCAGCAGGCCCGCGTAGCCAACCACGATGTTCAGCCCGAGCCCCATCAGCAAGAACACCCCGACCGAGCCGAGCACCTGAGACAGGGCTGTACCGATCAGCCGGGGCAGCAGCGCCAGCACCACGGCCAGCAGGATCAGCCGGCCCACGTTGAGGGCGCGCCGCCGCCCGGGCGGGAGCTGCGCGACCCGCGTGCTGACCGCCTGCCCCTTGGCCGCCCACAGCGCGGGGATGCCGGTGGCGACCACTAGCAGCACCACCGCCCCGACCGCAGTGAGCCCGCCAAAGGTGGTGCTGTAGAGCCAGGTCGAGTCGAGGTTCAGGTAGAACAGCAGCGGCGGGATGATCCGCTGCAGCAGCGCGAACAGGAACGTCACCGCGAGCCCGATAGAGAGCGGCCGACTGACCCGTTCCGGCAAGACCCGGTAGGCGGCCCCGAGGCCACCAAGCACCGCCCCGACTGCCAGCAGCAGCACCATCCCAACCGCCAGGCTCTGCCCGAAGGTCATGATCGACAGCAGCGGCGGCGAGACCGCGATGAAGATGTTCCGCACCGCGCCGTCAGGGAACAGGTGGACGAAGCCCACCCCAAGCGCCACCAGCCCGCCAGCGACCCCACCGCTGATCAGCCCGGCGGCCACGGCCGGGCCAGCTGGCGACCGCACGATACGCCCGGCCTCAAGGCGCGGCCTGGTGGCGAAATAGCCTGCCAACAACGGGGGTAGCGCGATCAGTACCTTGCCGAGGTTGAGCCAGTCGCTGACGAGGTGGCGCACCTCGAACTTCTCCACCATCCCGACCAGCGCCAGGTAGATGATGACGACACCACCGATGAGGCCAACCATGGCCGCTCTGCGCAGCAACCGCGGCTGAGAACGAATCACGGCAAGGTCTCCTATGCCTTGTCCAGATCGCCGGACCCGAGGATGCCCCCAGGCCGGAAGACCAGGACTATGACGAGGATCGAGAACGCGACCACGTCCCTGAGCTGGTTGGTGCCGGGCACATGGATGCCGATCAGCAGCAACTGCGGCCCGACCGACTCCGCCACACCAAGGATCAGCCCGCCAATGGCCGCGCCGGTGACGCTGCCGATGCCGCCGAGCACCGCCGCGGTGAACGCCTTGATCCCAGGGACGAACCCCATGAACGAGTCCACCTCGGAGAACACCATCGCGTACAGCACGCCTGCCACACCCGCCAGCATCCCGCCGATGGCGAAGGTGGTCACGATCACCCGGTCGATATCGATCCCCATTAAGGAGGCGACCTCCTTATCCTCCGCGACCGCCCGCATCGCCTTGCCCGTCCTGGTCTTGGCGATGAACAGCGTGAGGGCGACCATCATGATGATCGCCGTCACGATCGCCAAAGCCTGGGTCTTGGCCATCGGGAAACCGAAGACGTTCAGGGTGCCGGTCAGGGACTTCACATCGGGGTAGCCCTTGGCGTCGGAGCCGAAGAAGCCCGCGAAGCTGTACTGCAGGAACAACGACGCGCCGATCGCGGTGATCAGCGGCACCAGCCGCGGGGCGTTGCGCAGCGGGCGGTAGGCGACCCGCTCCAGCAACACCGCCACTCCCATCGACACCAGGATCGCCGTCAGCATCAGCAGGGCGATACTCGGGATCGGGTCGCGTTCGAGCAGCCCCTTGCTGTCGAGCGACGAGGCCACAAAGAACGAGGCGAACGCGCCCGACATGAACACCTCGCCATGGGCGAAGTTGATCATCAGCAGGATCCCGTACACCAGGCTGTAGCCGAGCGCGATCAGCGCGTAGATGCTGCCCTGGGCGACTCCGTTCGCCACCAGCGTGCGCCAGCCAGCCCCGGTGATGCCACCTTGGGAGACCGGCAGGTGCACCGTCCGCCACGACCCGCTGAGGACACCGAACGCGATCAGGACCCCGAGCACCACCAAGATGACCCGGCGGATCGGAAACCGCTCCCCGAGCACCGCCGTCCACGGACGAGTCGGCGGCGTCTCCGGAGCCGGCGTTGTCGCTACTCCACCCTCACCACGCTGGTCTGCCATCTGCCCCCCAAGCCTCAGTCGCCGCCGAACGCCGTGTAGGCGCCGATCGTCAGGTTGGCCGTCCAGTGCGACTTCTCCAGATCGGCTCGGGTGAACTGCACCGCGCCGCGCTTGCCCACCTCGATCTTGTAAGTGTTCCGATCCGGCACGGTGAGCGAGAACTGGAACCGGCAGTCATCGTCCCTGCCCACCAGCGGTTGCTGGCGCAGGATCCCGCCGCCGAGCGTCGCCGACCCGAGCACGGCGCCGGTAGTCGCGTCGCTTACCTGCACCGGCGTGCCCGCGTGAATGTCGGCGTAGCCGGCGTCCGCAGGCCTGCATGGGGTGCCGTAGTTACGGTGGCTGAAGATTCCGTGGACGGTGTAGTTCCCGGCAAGCTGGTGGCTCGCGGGGGCCGCGAGCTTCGGCGTCGCCGCCTTCCCACTGCAGCCAGCCAGCAGCGCCACTAGGACCAGCAGCGCGAGCGCCGGGAAGTTCGCTATGTCGGACAGCCGTTTCATCGCCCCCTCCACCTCCAGTGGACGGGTGGACCGGGCGCGTGGTGGCCGCCGAACCGCTGCCCGGCGGCCACCACGCCTGCTACCTCGTCACCCGCAGTGATCGCGAGCTGATCCCGCCTACCCGGAGGCCTCCTGCAGCGTCTTGGTCTCCTCGAACACCGGCTTGGGGTTCGGGGTGCCACCTTGGACCGGAATGGCCGGGACCTTGTACACCGCGATCGACACGGCGGTTGCGCAGTCCCCCAGCGGGGTGCAGCTGAGCGTCCCGCTCAGGCCCTTGTAGCCACTGGTCTTGTAAACCGCGTCCTTCAGCGCCGTCCTTGGGATCGTCAGGGTGCCGTTGTTGTCCTGGGCAGCCGCCTTGATCGCCGTGAAAATCATCTGCGCGGCGTCGTAGGCGTGGGCGTTGAAGACTGACAGCGGCCGGCTGCCGAACTCCTGCTGGTAGGCCGGTAGGAACTGCTGGCCATAGAAGGCGTTGGTGGACTCCTGCGCGGTCACGTCCGGCGCCGACAGCCAGGTGCCGAACACGTCGTGCCCGCCGACGGTGAGGTACTGCGGGTCCTGGCAACCGTCGGAGCTCATGATCTTGGTCTTGTCGAGCGCCGGGATCGTCCGGGCCTGCTTGGCGATAATCGCACAGGCCGGGACGAAGTCCGGGTCGTACAGGAAGTCGGGCTTGCCCTGCGCGATAGTGTTCAAAACCGGCTTGAAGTCCTTGTCAGTCGACTGGATCGCTTGGTCGCCGGTGGCGATGACCTTGCCGCCCAGCTTCGCGAAGACGTCGCGGAACACCGCCGCGAGGCCGTCGGCGTAGGGGCTCTCGTCATGGATGGTCGCCGCGGTCCTGGCGCCCAGCTTGTTGTAGGCAAAGTCCGCGACTACCGCACCCTGGATCCGGTCGTTGTGCGCGGTGCGCAGGTAGAACGGCTGGTGGGTGCCCTGGGCTGTCAGGTTCGGGTTGGTGTTGGACGGCGAGACGATCGTGATCCCCTTCTTGGAGAAGATCGTGTCCGCCACCCCGAGCGCCGCGCTCGAGCAGCTCGTCCCAATCACCGCCACGATCGTCGGGTCTGCCGCGAGCTTGGTGGCGCCCGCCTGCCCAACCTCCTTCTTACAGCCGTCGTCCTGGTTCACCAACTGGACGGTGTGCCCGTCGATCTGGCCCGCCTTGCCGTCGAACTTGCCGTCCAGATAGTCGACCGCCAGCTGCGCACCGTGCTGGCTGTCCAGGCCGAGGTTCTTGTTGTCACCGGTGATCGCCAGCAACGTGGCGATCTTGATCGGGTCGCCCGACTTGTACGTCACACAGCCGAACTGGTCGGTACAGGCCGCCCCTCCCGAGCTGCTCTTCTTGGCACAACCGGCAGCCAGCAGCACCACGATGCCCAGCACTGCCGTGAAGACCACCCACCTTGGTCTATTCATGGCCACTCGCTCCTTCTGCGCTGATACCCCCTGAGCGGAGAGGGCTCTCCTGGCGCGTAGATAACCACAAACTGAACGCCTCGACTAGCAGGGGAAACCAAGCCCATCGCCGCCAATAGCAAACCAGGCAGCCATCAGCGAACAACCCGGCAACACCAAAGCAACCCTGATGTTTCACCGCTTGGGCCCCACGAACTCGTCCAACAGCGCCACACTCCCCCGCTTCGCCACCGACAAGGTCCACCTGTTGTTCGGCCGCCACTCAATCCCCAGCGCATCGCACGCCCGCCCGAAGATCCCCTTGATATCGTCGGAGTGGTTGGTGAAGTGGTAGCGGGGGTACGGGGTGGCGTTGACCCAGTTCAGTACCCGACACCCGTCAGAGTGGATCAGCCCGGCGATCAGAGGCCGAGGGTCGCGATCGATGAGTTCCTGCTGCCAGTCAGTCAGCTCGATCTTTCGCTTATGCTTGACCCCGGGTCCGTGCTGCGGGAAGAGGCACGGCCAATGCTTGGAGACTGAGTAGATCTCGACGCATCCCACCCTCGGGACCTGGCCAACCTTGTTGCTGGGCAACACCGTCGCGATAGCAACCTCGCATCGTCGCCTCAGGTCGGGATAGGCATTCGCGCAGGCGATGCGCAGCTTGTAGACGCCACGGTGCACAAACGAGAGGCAACCATCACCAAGATAGAGGCCAAGAAGGTAGGTGTATGGGCTCTGCGGAAGCTCCGCCGGCTGGCCTTGGCATACCGCGCAGAGGGAGAGCCTTGCTTGGAAGTCAGGGGCCTTCCCATGCCTCCAGTCCCGAATCGTGGCTCTCGGGATTTGCGTTCGGCGGGAGATTTCGCAGTCGTTGAGGCCCTCCGCGATCATCCTACGAACCGACTCGACTTCCTTTGAAGATCGCATCTTCGATACCCTTCCGAGAGTAGTTGCTTGTGTGCTAAAATTTGGACATATACGCCCGAGTGGAGAAACTAGGCAAACTCGATGCCCTCAAAAGGCATTGCCCGTAAGGGCTTGCGGGTTCGAGTCCCGCCTCGGGCACTTTCTTCTGAATTGGCCGGAGTTTAGCAGGAACTTCGAACACATGTTCAGATTTCTGCTGGCCTGTGGATAACCTCTGCGCAAGCTGGCGGCGCGTGGCAGAGTGAGGTTCCGGTCCGCGCCCTCAATAGGAAGGTGTCTTGTGATGCGCTATCCGCGTGCGCGTCGGCTTGAGTTGGTCGAGGTGTTGCATGGGGTTGAGGTGGCCGACCCGTACCGGTGGCTGGAGGAGGCGGGGGCGGAGGAGACGCGGGGGTGGAGCGCGGCGCAGGACGAGTTGTTCAGGGAGTGGTTCGGCGGGTCGGGGCGGGACGGGCAGGATCCGGGGCGGAGCCGGGAGGTGCTGCGGGGGCGGCTTGAGGGGTTGATGGCGGCGGGGTTGGTGACGGTGCCGTGGATCCGGGGGGAGCGGGCGTT